>ERZ773079.1273-NODE-1273-length-15420-cov-3.328279_pt1 | contig 15420 bp, 3 predicted proteins | sample MGYA00511355_ERZ773079 | MGnify/ENA primary metagenome ERZ773079 (study PRJEB29015, sample SAMEA2737979) | human oral metagenome | biome: human oral; feature: human-associated habitat; material: dental | place: China | collected 2117 ... | reverse complement strand
ATTGGTGCATTAAATAATATATTATATCCTTGTATAACTTCATTTACACCACCATTATATAATGTTACAATTATATAACTAAAAACAAATGTAATTAAAAATAATCTTAATATTCCTTTTTTTAACATCAAACATTCTCCTTTATACATAATATCAATTTAACTATATCATACCAGTTCTTCTTTGTTAAATTATATTTAATTTTTGTTACATAAGATACGAAAAAGACATACATAAATTAATATGTATGTCTTTTTATCTTACTTTAATCTGGAATTTTAAAAATTGAAAATTCAAGAGCTCCACCTTTTGATTGATCATTAAACATAAGCATTTCAAAATGTCCTCCATTCTTAGATACATCAATAATTAAAGCTGTTCCACCCTTATTTCCATTAATACTATACAACCCATTATTTTCAATATATCTTTTAAGATTTATCCCGTATCCAAATTCTATGCCCTCTCCTTCATGCTTTCCTGTAACACTAACATCATGATTATATGATCTTGGACTAAAAGTAATTAAATATGAACCTGGAAGCAAATAAAAATCCAAATCCTTTGCTTGTTCACCCATATGCAAAGTTTCTCCATACAATCGTTCACCTTGAAACTTAAATGTCCCAAGATCAATTTCTTGATATTTTCCAGTTATTGGCAATGCTCTTCTTTTAACTACACTTAAATCCAACATTCCCGATGAATCAATCTTTTCATATTCAACGGCTGAACCGCTCTTACTTGAGCTTCTTTCTGGATTTCCTTGATATTCATTCTTTCCTTTTGTAGAGTTTGTACTCTTTTGTTGCTTTCCAAGTTTTCCATCCATAGCATTATCAATACTACGATTTATCTTATTTTGCACATTATTTTGGGCCGCATTCTTGGCTCCTTCGATAATCCGACGACCGAAATCTCCAATCCACCCAGCTTTTAAAGGTGCTGACAACACCAAAGTTACTAAAATCAAAATTCCGAACATTCTTTCTTTTTTCATTGAAATCATCTCCTTTTTATTTTTAAAATTTTAACAATAAAAAACCAATTTTTATAATAAATGACTTTACATTCATCTCTTATGCTTATATAATATCACATTATACTATTTATGTAAAGTATTTTTGTGCATTTTTTTATATATTTTCTAAAAAAAGAACTCTAAAATAATTAGAGTTCTTTTCTTTTAGAAAGTTTTTAAGTGTTTTTTAGACTACTTTTGTCTTTTCTTTCTTATTATCATCACTATTACAACTCCTGTTGTTAACACAACTGCTATACTTGAAGCTATTAGAAGTGCATTCTTTCTAATATATTCTAGTGTTCTTGCTTCATTTAGACCTGTTGGTGGTGATAATGTTACTATTTCTGTTGCTGCTGCCCCTGTTGATTGTGCTGCTACCATATATGCTCTATCTAAGTTTTCTTCCTTACTTGGTACATTCTTTGGTTGTCCCTTTCCTGGAAGTGTTCCATCTCCTAATTGGTTTATCTTATCCATCTCTGTTATCATCATTCCTGGTGTGAACTCTGTTCTACGTCCATTACTTGTATGATATGTTAATACTTCTGCCATATTTTGGAATGTTAAGTCATTTGATGTTGAACTTCCTGATGATGTTCTATCTGTCCTTATATTCCATGTTCTTACGAAGTCATCTTCTTTAGGTGAATTTGCATAACCATTAGCATTTTTGTAAGTTCTTTCGATTGTAGCATATGGATCTACTGGACTCATATATGTAGATGATTCTTTTAATAATAATAGGTTTGATCTAGTATTATTATTTGTAGTATTTTGTTTTCCAGAAACTTCTTCAAGATATCTAATACCATTTTCATCAACATAGTTAGCTTCCTTAGCTTTTTCTTCGTTCTTAACCCCATTGATTAATCCTACTAAATCAGCTTTGTTTGCTGGTGTCCAAGATGCATTTTCGCTATCTCCTGCATTAACAGTTGCACCATTATCTACTATATCTAATATTTGTCTAATCTTAATCTTAGCCTTTTCATTATCATTTAAAGGAGTATTTCCTTTATTAATATAGTATTCTTGTCCTATGTATTTACCATAGTTATATCTAGCTATACCTTGGTGTGCAAGTCTACCAAGAGTTTGAGCTGGTTCATCTGGCATACCTGTCTTGTATGCTTCTTCTCTATATTTATTAGTATCTTGGATACTAGTATCTATAGTTCTATCTAATTGACTTAAGTTATATGCATAAATACCATATCTAACTTTAATAGTAGCATCTTGCATTACACTATCATCAATATTTATATATCTAAATCCTGCTTTAACAGATTTTCTTTGGTTTTCGTCTTTTGCTTTACCATCAGTAAGTTCAGTTCTATCAAGAGATAGTACTAAATCTTGTCCAGTAGAATTTTCTTTATCTAATTCTCTAGTTACTTTTAATCTAGCAAATAATTCTTCGTTTCCACCATAAGTAACATTACTTAAGTTACCAGTTTCTGCCTTATCAATCTTAGATTTAATATTATATTTTAAGTTTACTTTTTCTTTACCATCTGCTGTATTAATAACAATATTAGTAATTTCTTTATTTAAAACAATCTTACTTTCAGGTCTTTGAACAATACCTAAATTTACATTCTTAACATTATAGTTTGTATTTTCAAACTTATTATTAGAATTCTTCTTATTCTTGTAAATACCTTCAATGTAGTATATATCACTCAATTCATTTAGTATTACTGCAGAACCCGGTTTAGATTTTTGTAATTTTTCATAGTATTCAATACTAAAGTTAATCTTAGGAGTTGTAGCATTCATACTTGTATATTTATGAGCTAGTTTTAATTTTTCATTATCTATCTTGTTCTTATCAGCTGTAGTATATACATTTAATGTATCTACAACGTTATTTTTGAATGTATCTAAGTTCTTAGTTACTTCAACTCTTCTACCTTCATCATCTCTTGCATAAGATAGATTTTCTGTATCTTTACTTTCATCTTTATCTTTAGCAAGCCAAGTAGTATTTAAATTACTTTCTTGTTTATTATTTGCATAGAATTGAGTAGTCTTAAATGATTCACCATTATACCATTTAACTTTTCTATCCTTATTATCATCTTTAACAGTTGGAACAAGTTCATCTTTGTTAACATCTGCATTTTGAACAGCATTAAGGATATTTCTACCTTGGTTATTCTTATCTGCAAATACTTTAGTTAAGTTTTCTTTAGAAGGAGAAGAATAGTTTAAGTTAACAACGAAGTTACCTGCTGGAACTCCAGTGAACTTATATTCACCCTTATCGTTAGTTTTAACATTAGATTCAAAACCTGTAACACCTTTAAGGCTCATTTCGATATCACCAGATTCAGACTTAATATGTTCTGGCCATACAAAACCTAAGTCAAAGTATGGAAGACCACTTCTTACACTAGCATATCTTAAGTTTGGTTTATCATCAATTTGTCTAGCTTTGAAAGATAATCTTTCTTCTAGAGTTACTGGGTGATTTGGAATACCTTTTTCATTAGCACTCATCTTACCATCACCAGTTAAGATACCTCTATTTAAAGTATTTTGTTTATCTTCCCAAACAGTACCTGTAAGTTCTCTTGAAACTTTTTCAGGGCTACCTTGAGGTATTCTAATATTAATACCTGGAGCATCGTCAGTATCATCTTCTAGAACAAACTTACCGTCTTTACCTTTGTTTGTTGTGAAGTTAGATGGAGCAGAGTCTCTATCTATCTTACCAGAATATGTACCAGTGTGAACATTATATGATGCAAAAGCACCTATTTCAGCTGTATTAGTAAAGTCACCAAGTTCTAAAGCATTTTTAAGAACTTTAATACCGTCATCTTTACCAATCTTATCTTTAAGTTCACCTAAATCTTGTTGGCTTACATTTTCAACCTTAAGAGCATTCTTAACTCTGTATGTATTAAATACATCAGCTCTTTCACCTGGTTTTAACATAAATCCTGCATTTTGAACAGTACCTTCTGTTTGAGTAGTAGTGTAATCACCACTTTGAGCTGGAACTCTATCATTTGAAGTAGACCATTTTAATTCTTTTAATTTAGCTTGATCAGCTTGAGAAAGGTCTAATTTAGATATTGGTTCTTCTTTACCATGTATTAAGTATTTACTTACAGGTATAGTAGTTTGAGTTCCTTTAAGATCAATACCTTCTTTTTCTATATTTGATTTTGGATCTAGTTGTACTTCTTTCTTAATTTCAGTTTGAACTAATTCCATCTTATTAGTATGTATATCGTTTAATTGTGATACATAGATTGCATCAACAGGAGAACTGTTAACAACTTGTATCTTATATGTTAAGAATACATCTACTTGTCTAGTATCATCATGGTTACCTCTAGAAGGATCTGTATTTCTAGGAGATTTATCTAGAGATCTTTCATAATCAATTTCTTCTTTAAGAAGTTTTAGAACTTCTGGGTTAGAAGTATACATTGATGTTCTGTATATATAGTCTGTCTTATATATATCTAAGAATCTTTGTGTCTTATTTGCATCTCTATTTTTTTGAAGGTTTTCCATTTCAACATCTATAGTTCTACCAAGACCTTTTTGTTTTTCAGCTTCTGATAGATATTCATCATATAGTGTTTTGTATAGGTAGTTATATGCTTTCTTGTTAGCGATAACAAGAGCACTGTTTAATTCTTTAGTTGTTTCCATATCAACATGTCTTCTCTTTAATCCAAGATTAATTTCATTCATGTAAGCTCTTTGACTATAGTATATACCTGCATATTGTCCATAAGAACTATCTACAGATTCATCAGTAGGTTCACCATTAGTGTTACCACCAGTAGTACCACCTAAAGCTCTCCAAATATTATTATCTTGTTTACCACTCTTAATAATATTTTCCCAAGCACCTAAATCGATACCACCTTCTTTATATATAGATTCCCAAACTTTAGACATATCAACTTGTCCGTTGTTTACTAAGTCACCTATAGCTGTTCCTGCTACACCTGATTGATTTAATATTTGGTTTAACATGTCTTTAACATCTTTATTAACGTTTATATCAAAACCTGCTACATTAACATTAATACTTCCTGTTTTAGCAAGTTCATCAATAATACTTGCTGCTAAAGCACCAGTACCGATAACTTTTTCTAAGTTAGTACCAGATACTTTACCATTGTTACTTAATTCACCAAAAGTTGTTCCAGCATATTTACCTGTTTGACCTTTAACTATTTCATCCCAAGTAATATCACCAGATCTATTTGAAGAATCAGTTGATTTAACTTTAACACCTAAAGCTTTTGATACTCTATCAACAATTTGATCTGCAGATAGACCAGTCTTAGATTGAGCTTCTTTTGTGTTAATGTTTAATCCATTTTCATAAAGAAGTAATCCTCTTCTTCTCATATCTTCAACCATATCTTCAATTGAAGTATTGTCTGGGTAATTAGTAGGTATTCTATCATCATCTATACCAACTTTAATACCTGTTTTCTTTTCAATCCAGTCTGAAAGTTTGTTAGATACTTTAGTTACTTTTAATATTTCTGAAACTATTTCTCCCTTACTTCCACCGTTTCTAATTATTTCATCAATTTTTTGTCCTGAAACAAGACCTTTTTCAATGATTGTTCTTAAAGTATTTGAAGCTTTATCAACTTTAGCTAAAGCTTTTTCTAATGGATTTTTCTTAATAGCGCCCATATCTACTAGATCATCTAATAGTGAACCTGTAAGTTTACCATAACCTATAACTTGTTCTAATACTTCAGAAGCTTTAACACCAGCTTTTTGTATTTTACCCCATAGAGTAGAACTATTATTTGAAGGATTGTTTATAATTCTGTTACCAGAACCTCCACCAAATATCTTATTCCACCAAGAATTATTACTTCCTGAATTACTAGAATTTCCATTATTTGTACCATTATTAGATGGTAAAATTCCTTTTCCTCCTGGTATTGGTGCACTATTTCCTAGTTTACCTAATAGGTTTTGTTTTTGCTTGTTGCTTCCTGGATTTGTTCCGCCATTATTATTTTCTGGGTTTGTTCCACTGTTTCCACCAGTTCTATCATCATAGTATCCATTATTATCATATACTATTTGTTCATTTGTAGGTAAATTCATACCTAAGAACATAGTTGATGCTTCTATGAAATCATTAAAGTATGATTCATCTAGAGCTCTACCATTTGTTTTCTTCATTTGGTACTCACTCTTAAATCTTTGAGTTGTAGTACCAGATGTAGTTTGTGTACCATTATATTCTAATTTAGTCTTAGTATTTGTTCTATTACCATTAGTATCTACACCTTGTGCTGAACCTTCTGTCTTTAAAGAACCATCTTGTGCTTTTCCACCAGTTATTTCAGCATGTTTTCTATTATATTCTTCTCTATCATCATAGTTATCTATAGCGAATGAAGAATTTGAATATTTTTTCTTTTCTTCTGTTGTTGTTGTATTATATATTGATTGTCCATCTTTAAATACTTCTGTATTTACTTTCTTTCCATTATCAATATTATTGTCTTCTGTTTGAAGTGGCATTACTGGTTCATACATTATACCATCATAATCAAATGTTACATCAAATAATATTGCGTAATTTTGAATATTTAGGTTATCATATGGTGCATTATATCCCATTTGATTTAATTCTTTTGAATTGAAACCAACATCATGGATATCAAAACCACCCCATTGTCCGTTTTCATCTGTTATTATTGGATTCTTAGTAGTATCTACTAATTCACCAGTATCTCTTCTATATACTCTAGCAACTTCTTTGTTAATTATTCTCTTAATAGACTTATTAGCATTTAATTCAACGAAGTTTCTATGTATTCTTACTCTAACCCCAGGGATACCTTTTTCACTACCTTTATCTAATAGGTTATTATATCCAGTATGTTTCTTAGTATCCTTAATAGTATCTTCCCAAACAGTACCACCGATAGGTAATCTTAATTGAGTATTTCTAGGAGGATTGTTTGGAGTTGAAGGAGGATTAGATGGTGGGTTATTTGGTGTAGGAGGAGTGTCTAGATGATCAAATTCTATTTCTAGAGCAATTTCTTCACCCCATCTTGCTGCACCTTCATCAAGGATAGTTATCGGTTGCATCACAAGATTATATTCTGCATCATATTCTATAGTAGTACTTTGCCCTGGTATTTCTTGAGTAACTCTAGTTCCCTCAACATTACCATATACACCATTTTCGTTATTTGAACTATTTCTATTGTTTGAAGGATTTGATCCATACATAGAATTTCCAAATCTATTAGATAATTGATTTCTTATACTATCAGTTAATTTATTTCCTGCTTCTTTAAAAGCATCAAATGTATTAGTTAAGAAATTATTATCATATTTTTCACCATTTGTTAACTTTCCATTTCCTACTGTTACAGATTTTACAGCTGAACTATTTTTAGTTGAACTACCATTTGAATAGTTATAATTTTTCATAACTACATTTCTACCTTCTAAATAGCTCTTTACTTTTCTTTGCATCTTTTCATATTTTTCATTTTCTTTCTTTAACATTTCATTATCTTGTCTTCTGAAATCTCCCCATGTAGGCTGTTGTTTTCTTAAATATTCGCTTACTCCATTTTTAATCTTATCTTCCAAACTTGGACCTTGAGGTTTGAATAGATCTGTTGATTTTCCTGTTCTTACTCTTGTCCTTGGCTTATTGTTTTTATTTGAATTATTTGTTTTACCTTTGTTTGAACCTCCATTTGAATTTGATTTTCCTTTATTATTGCTTCCATTATTACTAGAATTTGAATTTTTTGAACTATTATTTCCGCTCTTATTTGAGTTTGAATTTTTTGAATTATTACTTCCATTCTTATTTGAATTTGAAGTAGATTTTCCATTATTACTTCCATTTGTACTCGTATTATTTGTAGTATTATTCTTACTTCCTGAACTCTTTCCATTCTTCTTAACTTTAACACTATTATATGTACCTGTTATCTTAGTATATCTACTTCCTTGTACCATATATCCAAATACAAATCTCGCTTTTGCTATTTTCTTAAGTGCTGGATCATAATCTACTGCTATATAGAATTCTTCATCTGGATCTGGATATGATGTTTTGTTTAATGTTCCTTTTTTAGTTATAAAACTCCAAGATTTTATATATGAATAATCTTTATCTTGTGTTTTTGTTCCAAATCTATCATCATCTATATTATCTTTTTTGTTATTTCCTTCATACTTATTAGGGTTGTTATTTTGTGGATTTTGTACTCCATTTTCATATACACCATATAATTGTACTTCTGTTATATCTGATAATAGTTTTCCTTCATTTGCATTATCTCTTACTTTATCTTTTAATTCATGTTTAAAGTATTTTAACTTATATGGTCCTACTAACCATTTTTGTGAAGATTTATCAAATTTAACTTTTGATACTTCTTCTAAACTCTTTCCTACTTGTGCTGATTCAATTTTAGGTTGATATTGAATCTTAGGGTTTGGAGCAAGTTGTCCATTACTTCCTGGAACTTCTTTATCTTTATGAAATCCCTTTGGTAATATATATTTTATTTGTGGTTCTGTTTTACTATTTACAACTTTAGCTGTATTTCCATCTGTATTCCATTCTTCAATATTTCTCTTATTACCTTCATTCCATTTTGTAAATTCATCTTGATATTCTTGATATTGTTTTACAAATTCAGCAAGTCTTTTCGCTTCTGCTGGATTAATAGCTGTTCTTTTTAAAGCTTTTTCTTTATTCTGTTCAGGTGTTCCCTTACTAGGATGTTGAACATGGTCTGATTCATTTGATTGCCATGTAGCAAATTGTTGTGAATCTACACCTTTTTGTCCAGTTTGTTTAGTATCTGTTTGCACACTTTTTGTATAATTATCTTGTCCCCAAATACTAGTATATTGTTGTGCCATCATTGCAGCAAATGACCAAAACTTAGCTACTACTTTTGATGCTGACATTTGGTGTCCACCTGTTATATCTTCATCAACACCATCATGTTCTTCATCAGTTTCATCAAAACCTCTCTTCTTATTTGTATATTTAAAATCTGTTCCTTTATTACGCGCTTGTTTAGCTGCTTCATCACCATTATATAAGTTTGTCCATGGTTTTGGAGATGAACCTGTTGTTTGAAACCATGATCTACCATTAAATATATCATTTAATGAATCTTTATCGTTTTGTTCTTTTTGTTTCCATGCAGAACTTACCGCTGCTTCATCTGCTTTTACTACTGGAGTTGGTGCTCCAAGTCCTATTCCAACACCTGTATTTAATCCTTCTGGATCTCTATTTGTTATAGCTGATGCTTCTCCAAGACCTAAACCTCCGAAATAATTAGTTGCACCTAATTCTCTTCTAAAGTCTGGTTGGTCTACTGAAGTACTAGCAGTTTTTTGTTCTGAATGTTCTCCACCTTGTTTCTTTTGTGATACTTCAGATTTAATCTTATCAAATATACTTCCATCTCTGAATATATATTTTTCTAATATTTTACCTGCTGGAACTTTACCTAATCCACCTTTAAACATTTCTGCACTTATTTGTGATCCTGAAGGTAATCTCAATCCTTCATAGAAACATAATATACCTGCATATGGATTTAGCAGTTGACTTGCAAAATTCACATTATCTGTGTTTCCTTTAGCATCAGGCCCAAGTAAATTCCTCATAGCTTCACCACTTCCATCCCAGAAGTATCCTTCCGGTAAGAAATTCTTGTGGTTATCTATTACAGGTCCATTATAGTTTGGATACTTATTCTTATCTTCATATGCACTTTGTATATTCTTGTTATGTAAGTATCTAGCATTTTCTGTATAGTATGTATTTGCTATATTCTTTGAATTTTCATACACTTTCATGTAATTTTGTAATGCTTCACCTGACTCTTTTGTTATTGCATTTTCTAATGCTTTTCCTTTTTCAAAGTTTGCTGGAAGAGTACTACTTTTTGCATAGATACTCTTATTCAACATAGGAGCTATTAACATAAGAACAACTGTAACTAAAGCTATACTAAAGTATATAAATATTTCACTATTTTCTATAGCTTTATTTTTCTTATTATTCTTTATCATTAGCTTCCTCCTTTCTTTCTTCTTTATCTTTATTCTTATCTTTTGTATTTTCTTTCTTCTTAAATAATTTCATTATTTTTTCTCTAAATGATATCGCTACTGCTGCTATTACTGCAAATATTGCAAGTAAGATTATTGTATAATCTTTATTTACTATTACATCTAATGCAACATTATCATTTTCGTTTGTAGAATTATTTCCTTCCACTGAATTTATATCTTTAACTCCAAGGTTATTTGTTGTTCCTAGTATTTCAAACCTATTTGATAATACCTTATTTAACACCTTATCCATAGTTGTTTCTACTGTTACTGTTATTTCTTTTTCTTCCCCTGGTTTTAATTCTATATTTTCTAATTCTTTTGTTACTGCTAGCTCACCTGTTTCTTCTTTCCAGCTTGCTGTTAGTATCTTTTCATCTTTATTCTTATATGCACCTATCTTTGTTATCTTTCCTGGTACATTTCCTTCATTTTTAGCTATTAACTTATAGTCTACTTCTACTTTTGAATTTCCTGATGTAAATGGTGATACCTTAAACTTATTAACTGTTGATTCTACTTCTTTTGTTGTTATCTCATCTTTCTTATCTCCATTTACTACTCTTAATTTTGATATCTCTCCTTTTAATGCCATATCAAAATTTGTATTATTTACTAGTCCTAAGTTCTCATCTGACTTACTTTGGAAGTTAATCTTTATAGCATCTGATACTGCAACTTGTTTAGTTGTTTCTTGTCTATTTACTCCTAATGCATCTGATACTTTTGAATCTTCTATATTATTCTTCTTATACACTGTTGGTGAATATTTCTTGTCTTCAAATTCAAACATTACTGAATATTCTCCATTTGGTACTTCACTAAATGTATATTTACCTGTATCATCTGTTAGTACTGTTTTTACAACTCTATTTTTTCCGTTTTCAACAAGTTTTGCTACTACATTTGAAAGAGGTCTTTCTCCTTCATCATATATACCATTCTTATTTACATCATCCCATGCTTTACCACTTATTTCATAGTTTCTTACAAGTTTTTGTTCTTCTTTTCTTGTTTCTGCTATTCCTAGTGATTTAAGCTCTTCTTCTGATAGTTTTAACTTTCCTTGTCTTACTAAATCTTCTTTTCTTCTTGTATCACTATTCTTTTCTACTATTTGTGTTATTGGGTTTGTTTCATATATTTTTTCTCCATATTGATCATATAATTCAGCATTTGCAGATATACTTACTCTATCTACCCCATTATTTTTTCCTAATTCCACTTGGATTTTTATTTCCTTAGTTTCATTTGGTTGTAATGTAAATTCTTTAGTGACATTTTTTGTAGCTCCAGATTCTGATAATATTCTTGCTCCTTGTGGTGCATTAAATACAAACTTACTATATGCATCTGCTGTTCCTTCATTTCTTATCTTATATGTATATTCTATTTTTTCATTTTCTTCTACATATGTTTTATTTTTATCAACAGATTGTTCCATAGTTATTATTGATTTTACAATATACCCTGTATATTCTTTATTATCTATCATCTCACCTTTTTCATTATATATTTCTGTTCTTAACATTATAGGTGTGTAATTCTTACCTTGTTCTACTATAGATACTTTTGTTTTTACATCAAACATTCTTGCTCTACTTAAATCAATATTTGATATTTCATATTCTTGATCATTTATTTTATTCAAAACAACATTTGATTCTGGTAAGTCTTTTTGAATATCTTCAATCTTAAGATTTCCTGATGTTTTAATCTTCATCTTAACATTTTTTATATTAGTACTTGCTACATAACTTTTTCTTGTAACAATTTCAAAAGTTGGTTCAGAATTTTCCTTATATTTATCTACGCCTTGCATATTTTCTTCATTTACAGTACCTTTAGCGTTGATTTCAACTTCAGCTTCTTTAACAGCAACTTCAACTTTATCTGCTCTTGTTTCTTTTACTACTGTTGTTCCTTCTGCTCTTGTTCTTATCTTTAATTCTAACCCTTGTGTTCCTATCGCTTTAAATGTTAATCTTACTTGTCTACTTTCACCTGCTTCTATATCTTCCATTCCAAATTTTATATTTCCATCTGAATCTCTTGAGAATGGTATTTCTTTTGTAGGTGTTTCTATTTTAACAAGTTCAAAACCTGCTGGAGATTCAACATAGTTTTCTACATTTTTAGCTTTTAAAGTTTTTGCTTCATTTTTTACTTCATATGTATATCTTACTTCTTTACCTTGTTCTACTTTTTTAACTTCTGGTGTTATTTTACCTGAAAGTGAAACACCTTCTCCTGTAGTAAGTCTTATCATATCTGACCAAGATGTATATTGTTCTACACCTTTTGCTGTATTTACATCAAATATTACTTGATCTGTACCTACTGCACTCTTGTTATAGTCTATATTTGCTGGTAAATTTAAGTTTAAGTTAAACTTATTAACTTGTCCTGGTTTTATACTTTCTTTAAAAGCAATCATATATGATTTAACTTTAGATAAATCACTAGGATTTCTTGTCCAACCATTTTGTGCATTATTTAAATCTACAGTTGCATTTACATTTTCTGAATAATACACATCATATCCTATATTTGAATTATCAACCTTATTAATTCCAGATGCCAAAGTAATATTTAAGTTATTATTTAAACTTTGTCCTGTTTCAACATTTACTACTCCTTCAACAGGAAGTCTTCCAAGAAGTCTTGCATTTGGAAGTTCAGTATTTAAGTTATTTATCATAAGAACTTGTTTAGATATTGTTCTTGCTTTATCACCTGCTTTTAATATTGCATCTTTATTACCTTGTTTAATAGTTACGACTTCTGCTCCTACATCACTATAATTCTTATATCTATTTGCAACAACTAGACCTTCTGGAGAAGCTATTTTAGCTTTAGTACTAGCTATACCATTTCCGAATCTTCTAAATGCTTCATTTTGAGAACCTAACATAAATTCTGCTGCTTGTTCATAAGTAGTTGCATTTACATTTGAATATACAAGATTATATTGAATTTCTTGTTTTGGAGTTTCTTCATCTACAGAGATATCTGTATTTACTACTAAGTTTGTACCATTTGTTAAATGTCCTTTATTAACAGATTGTTGAACTCCTGATACTAATACTCTAATTACTTTTTTACCATCTCTTGTATATACTGAAGTATTTTCTATTTTTAATCCTTCACCATATAATATATTAGTATCTTTTATTTTAATATCTTTAATATTATTAGGAAGAACAATTTCATAAACAGATGTACCATATATATCTGATTCTTCCTTATTATTATTAAGCTCTATAACAAACTCAACATCATTGTTTTCAACAACTGAATATAGTTCTTGTTTATTTGTTCTTAAAGTTGCTTTTGTTTTAGTATTTAATAATTCTATATTTGAAACTGCATCTGCAATCTTGACTTTTTCTTCTTTACCATTATTATTTATTACTATATTAACTTCTTTGTTAAAAGTAAGTTTATTTAAATCTTTTAAAAGGTTTATTGGATATCTAGAAGTAGTTATTTTTCTAGATTCTTTAATTACAATATTTCCTTCTTTAAGTATCTTAGAAGATCTATAATTTATAGTTTTAGTATCTTCTTTTAAGTCTATAACATAATTTTCACCTTCTAATTTAGAACTTGAATCAATTGTAGCAATTATTTGTCCTTTTTCATTTAAAAGATCTAATTTACCATCTTTACCAAGAACATTTTCAAATTCTTGTTTACTTACTCTAACAGATTTATATGACATTCCACTTTCATAATTTTGTTTATTATCATTATAGTATGGAAGATTATCATTAATTTCTATAGTACCATTAATATTTGCCACACTAGTATTTATATTAAGCTTATTGTTAAATTCAATTTCAGATTTATCATTAGATATACTATTCATGTATAGTTTACCTTTTGACATAGATGTTTTATCTGTTTCATAGCTAGCAGATATTAGTGAACCTAAAGGTTTAGAAAGGTTTGCACTTCCAGTGAATTCTGCATTATATGCTTTATCTGAATTTAATAATTTTTCTTGTGCTTTAACATTTAATGCAACATTATATTCATCTTTCACGTTTTGTACATTTTCATAAACGCTTGTTACTAGAAGTTTAGTAGTACCATTTCCTTTAGCATATGTTTTATCTTCTGACATCTTATTTTCTATATCAACATTTAAAGTTCCATCTAAATTATTATATTTAACATTTTCTTCTTTTTGATCTAAAGGTAACTCTTCATTAACACCTTTAGTAGATAAAAGTGAAACATTAACCTTATCTGGAAGTTTTCCTTCTAAACTTGGTTGAATTGAAGATACAGATAATTTTTCTATAGGTAAGTTTTTAGTTGTAGCTCCATTTTTAACATCTATAACTGTTTGAATAACTACATTATTACCTTTTTCAGTATTTGTCTTAACATATTTAATTATTTCTGCTTTTACTTCTGGTTTTCTTTCTTCTACCCATTCAATATTTAAAGAAATATCTTTAGATACTTCTTCTACATTTCCTTCTGGTGAAACATATGTAGCTCTAAATTTAGCTGTCAAATTATTTGATAATATATCTTTAGATATGTTCCCTTCATATACATATTTTAAAGGTAATTCAAAATTAACTGTAGTTCCAGAAAATCTATTTAATGTAATCTTATTTCCTTCTACCTTTTCTATAACAGAATTATTATTAGGATTTTCAATACTAAATACTCTAGAATTTTGTCCTACAATCTCGATTTCTCCTTTTTGTATATATCCTTCTCTTTTCATACTAATAGTTCCTACTAGTTTTTGATCAGATTTAGATACATCTGCAACTATATTTTTTGCTTTTTGTCCGTTATTTACAAATAATATATTTGCATCTACATCTTTAACATTTGTATGTGACTCAATATCTAATTCCTGACTTGCATATACAAATGCATTTTTAGCAACATACATTGTATTTGTTGAACACATTACAAATACCAATGCCCCTGCTACTGTCTTTCTTAAAAACTTTCTTCTTTTCATGTAGTCTTACTCCTCTCTTTTTCTAAGTAAAATTCTTATACACATATATTGCCACAATCAAAAACATTGTACAATATGTATGTTACAAGCGTTTTTCCCTTATTTTAAACAGGTTTAAGTAAAAACTCTTAGGGATTAGCGCTTTAAGGCTTTAAAAGCTCTAAACATACATTATTTAAATACTTATATATATTTATTCCAAAATATTTTAAAAATACCTTTGGGTACAAATATATTTTTTCAAATTAATTTATAATACTACTCATAAAAATATTTAATT
>ERZ773079.1271-NODE-1271-length-15424-cov-6.251285_pt1 | contig 15424 bp, 13 predicted proteins | sample MGYA00511355_ERZ773079 | MGnify/ENA primary metagenome ERZ773079 (study PRJEB29015, sample SAMEA2737979) | human oral metagenome | biome: human oral; feature: human-associated habitat; material: dental | place: China | collected 2117 ... | reverse complement strand
TCCTCCATGCGCTTGAGGAGGGTCTCTAACTCTGCCCGGTCAGCAACAGGGTTCAGGGACAAATAGGTGAAACTTGGTTTGGGCGCTTCAGGACCGTAGACCTCGTACAGGTCGTCGCCGTGGCGTTCTGCATCAAGTTTTTCGAGGCGGCAGTAGCGCCCCTGTAAACAATCAACGCTAGGAGTCCCGCCCGCGCGGTAGTCGGGCAGGGCATCGCCGATAGGCTGCTGGTAGTCGTTATATCGCATGGGTTTTCTCAAATTTTTCGGTTGCGGCAGGTACTTCTTTATCGTACCCGTCAGGCACGCCAACTCCACGCAACATGGTCGGCATGTGTGCTTCTCCTCAAGTTATAAGACGTCTGCCCAGTCCACCTGGGACAGGGCCTCGTGGCGTTTGCGGAACGTGTACTTCAGAATGGGCACACCAATGAGCCTGTCGATTAGGGCACCTAACCCTGTTGTGAATTCGATGGTGTCTGTCATGCAGGTGCCGCCTGCTGAAGGCTCAAAGCGGTGTGTGTGACGGAATGTCCGGTAGGGGCCTTTACGCATAGTATCGGTGAACAGTGCTCCCCACTCATGCTCTTCCACCTCTGCACGGTGCCGCAGCCACAGGCCGCACACTCGGTACCTGAAATCTAGGGTGTCGCCCAGCTGCCAGTGGTCAGTGTCGGTAAGCCAGCGGACGGGGAAGGGGAACTGCTGGCAGAACCCGGTTTGTGAGGTGCAGTACCGGAACACCTGATCGGGTGGAGCGTTCACCAGCACCTGGCGCGTGTACACCGCCATACTAATAGCCCTTCTACGACTGGTTGTATGCACAAGGTTAAGACGGCGGCGGCAGGCATCAGATGCTTTACCCGCATCAGCTTTTCGAGTCTTAACACCAGTGTTCTCAACCTACCACGGTGTCCCCGGTTTCTCTACTGTTCTCCTGTGCCAAAACCAGCCCACATGTGCCGCAGTACAACCGTGCAGAGGGTGCCCCGGGCGTTTAGGTGGTCACAGATGGGGGCGGGTTTCCGCCCGCGTGCTCATGGCTTGTCATATTTCTTCTGAGCCGGAAATATCCTCAAAACCAATAATTTTGCTATCACAAAAGTCAATGAGTATGCCGTACGGCTCGGCAATAGGTAGCGAGCTTTCCCTAAAAACAATAGACCAGCTGCTGCCCTCATAGAACATAAATTCCGGCAATGAAAGAAGCGGCCCGTCGGGTGCACGATCACCCTCAGAGACCCCTAATGCGCCCGGGTTTTCAGCCAGGATGTTCTGTAGCAATAGTTCGGCGTCCTGCCGGTACGCAGATACACGGTTCATGGTGTGGGCGACAAACGCAAAATCAGCACCGTGATAGTCGGCAGGGTCACTTAGCTGAATGGAGAACGGCATATGTTTAAAGATGCCGTGCAGAAAATACTCCCCTGTCTCACCGGCAGCTGTTACCTGCATACCCGTAAAGCCAGCAGCATACACATCCATGCGGTAATCCGCCCTCCAATCACCAGGTGCGCTCAATGCCCGCTACCCCCACAGGAACTGCAGGGCGCCCAGCCACCACGACACCCCATACGCGAGCGCAACAATCACCACTGAGGCCACCACCAGGTACGCATCCCGACGTGAATAGGCGGGCACACGCGCCCACGACCGCGCCCCCGCACCGAACCCGCGCGCCTCCATGGTGACCGCCAGGCGTGAGCCGCGCCTAATAGCCTGCACCATCAGCGCGAACATCTGCCCCGCACCGGTGCGCAGCCGCCCCCACGGGCCCTGCCCCGCGCCCAGCCCGCGGGCACGCCGCGCCTGCCCCAGCGTGTTCCACTCCCCAAACAGGATTCCCACCAGGCGCAGCGCCGCCAGCGCGGCCAGCACAAACCGTGCCGGGAGCCGGAAGGTCTGCGCCAGCGAATCCCCCAGGTCTGTGGGGTCGGTTGAGAGCACGAACGCGAACGTGGGCAGCACCATCGCCAGGGAGCGGAGCATCATTGAGACGGCGGCAGCCAACGAACCCTGCGTAATACTATTCACCCCGAAGTCGAGGATCACGGGGCCGGTCTTATTCACCAGGATCGCCACACTCCAGCCGGTGCTGGCCACCGCCACCAGGATGGGCCAGGCGCGGGCCAGCAGGTTGACCGGGCGGAAACCCACCACCGTGAACCCCACCAGTTCGAGGACGAGCATGACGGTGGCGCTCACCGGGTCTTTAATGAGGATCGCCGCCAGGATAAGCACCACGGTGACCACGCATTTCACCCCCGCGTTCAGCCCGCCAAACCAGCTGTTCCGTTCGGCGCTTGGCCCGAAAAAGTCCGTGTTCATGCGCGGTTTCCTTCCTGAGCATCCCGGGCGGGCGCATCAAGGGTGATGCTCCGCCCGCCCAGGGCAGCCGTGAACTCTATATCGTGGGTGATAGACAGCACCGCCGTCCCCTCGGCCAGCAGGCCGCGAATAATGCGCACCAGCTCACCCCAGGTGTGGGCGTCCTGCCCGAACGTGGGCTCATCCAGGATGAGCACGCGGGGCGCGGTCGCCAGCGCCGAGGCCACCGACAGGCGGCGTTTCTCCCCACCGGAAAGAGTGAACGGGTTAGCGCCCAGCAGCCCGCTAAGGCGCAGCCGCTCAGCCAGGGACTCGGTGGCGGCAGCAAGCGCGCCCTCATCCACGGGCTCGCGGCGTAAAGCGGCTAGGCGGCGCGGGCCCAGCTGCAGCTCCTCACGCACGGTGCCGCGCACGAACTGGTACTCGGGTTCCTGAAACACGTACCCGATTCGCCCAAGCAGCTGCGCCGGGTTCCATGAGGGCACGTCCCAGCTGGCGGGGTGCGCCTCGTGGGCGAGGTTTTGCAGCGCCGGATGCGCACACAGGGTGCCGTCGGCGGCGTAGAGCAGCCCGGCCAGGGTGAGGGCAAGCGTTGATTTTCCTGCGCCGTTTGGGCCCAGGATGCTCAGGTGCTCCCCCTGCCTGATGCTCAGGTTCACCCCGCCGCGCAGGGTGGGCATGCTGATGCGCACGGGTGCGGCATCCGGCATGGTTTTGAGCTGTTTACGGCGGGCACGCAGCTGTTTTTTGGTGGGGTATTCCCGCGTGATAGCAAGGTTTTCGGCGGAGAGCAGCTCGGCTCCTGACGCCGTTGGGGTGCCGGGTGTTTCGGGTACGTAGCCGGGCACCCACACGCCGTCGGCGATGAGGGTTTCGCGGGCCTCATCAAGCACCTGCTCGGGCGGGCCGTCGTGGGTGATGCCTCCACCGGAGCCGAGCACGATCACGCGGTCCATGTGCTGCGCCCACACGCTCACCCGGTGCTCCACCACGATGAGGGTAGCCCCGGTGTGCGTGGCCGCCCGCACCACGGCCTCACGCACCTGCTGCACCCCCTGCGGGTCGAGGTTGGCGGTGGGTTCATCCAGCAGGATGGCGCGCGGGTGCATCGCCAGGATCCCGGCAAGCCCCAGGCGCTGTTTCTGCCCGCCGGAGAGGGCGCTGGTGGGGTGGTCCAGGCTCAGGTGCTCCAGGTTCACGGCGCTCAGGGCTTGGCTGACGCGCTCCCAGATTTCTTCGCGCGGAATGCACAGGTTTTCGGGGCCGAAGGCCACATCGTCGCCCACGCGGGCCAGCACCACCGACGACTCCGGGTCTTGCTGCATGAGTCCCACTATTCCGCGTGCATCGGCGGGCGCGTGCCCGTCGATGCGTGCGGTACCGAGCTGGCTGTGCCCGTCATCATCGTGAATAACCCCCGCTAGGGCGTGCAGCAGGGTGGATTTCCCGGCGCCGGATGGCCCCAGCAGAAGCACTTTCTGGCCGGGTTCGATACTCAGGTTAATCCCCGAAAACGCGGGTTTTTCACGGCCGGGGTGGTGCCACCCGAACCCGTCCAGTTCGATGCGTGCCCCCGCTGAGCCTGTTGGTTCTGCGGTGCTGTGCTGCCCCACGGTGGTGGTGTTCACGGTGTGTCTTTCTCCTGCGATAGTGAGGTGTTACGCCTGCACGGTGCGGGCTTGCACCCCTGAGGCGAGGGAGGCGAGCACACCGGTTTTCGCGAGCGCCTTGGTGAGCGCCCACGAGCCGATACCGGACATTACCAGCCCTGAGAGCACGGAGCACACGATGTAGATTGCGGCTTTGGTGGGCTCCATATCCGGGTAGTAGATGAGGATTTCGTTGCCGCCCATGAACAGCCCCGCAAGCGCACCGGCGAATACCGCCACCGGCAGGTTCCAGCGCCGGTATGCGAACACGGCAAAGGCGATTTCGGCGCCCACACCCTGGATGAGGCCCGCCAGCAGAATCTCGCCGCTGAAAGCGCCCCCGGTCAGGAGCACGGAAATGAAGGCGGCCACCACCTCGCAGTACAGTGCGGCACCGGGCTTGCGGATCAGGTACCCACCGAGCACCCCGGCGAGCAGCCAGGCGCCGCCGATGAGGGGCTGGTATTCGGGGACGGCCGCGAAAATGGTTTTAGCGGCCGGGCTCACCCCAATATCCCACACCCAGAACACTACGGCGCAGGCTACCGCCACGACCGATACGATCACGATTTCGTTCACACGCCATGTGAGGCGAGATTTATGTGACATTTTTCCTCCCGTCGTTGGAAGGGGGACAGCCTCGCCCCGTGTATGTGGGCGGGGTTATCGAGAATAGTCGACTCCCTACACCGGTACTAACCGGATCAGGTTCGAGGGTCTGCATAGCACTCTCAGCGCCGTAGGGCGCTCCCCTGTCGTTAATGCCCGGGTACCACCCGGGGTCCATACATATTCTACATACAGGTGAAGGCTTTGGTGAATCCCGCTCAAAGACCGTGTTCTGCCCAAGGAATAGCGGGTAATAGGCGTGAAGCTGCCCGAAAGTGGCTTTTGGTGTGGCGGGGCGGGTATCACACCCTGAAAAATCCGCTCCGGGTGCGCGTAACCTCGTAAAAGCATATACGCTAGAGGGTAGGGTATTTCTATCGAATGGAGAAACTATATGAACCCCGTCGCCAAAATCGCCATCACCGGTGTGAACCTCGCCGCGTCCGCTCTCGTAGGTAAGGGCCTGAGCTATGTGTGGAAGGGCGTTACCGGCAATGAACCGCCGACTATCGCCCCCGAATCTGAAGACACCGTGCGCAACGTTATTATTTGGGCGGTGCTCACCTCGGTGGTGGGTACGCTGGTGAGCATTGGTATTGCCCGCGCCCAGCGTCGTTTCCTGCCCACCCGGTAGCGCGTACCGTACCGCACACCACCCGCTGATGCGGGTATTTTGAGGGGATGCGCGGGTTCGCCGCACCGGCCCGCGTGTCCTTCATTTTTTCACACAAAACATCCCCGCGGAATGCGCACGGTCGCGCCCGCCTGACAGCTTTTCAAAGAACATGGCTACTACACCTGACCACAGCACCAGCCGCCGTTCGGTGGCCTCATGGGTGCTTTGGGACGTCGGATCGTCAAGTTTCGACACCATCATGACCACCTTCATTTTCACGGTCTACCTCACCAGCGCATACTTCGGGTCTAAGGAGGGCACCTCTGCGGCGCTGTCGCTGGGGCTGACCATTGCGGGGTTTTTCATCGCCCTGTTAGCGCCGGTCACCGGCCAGCGTGCCGATAAAACGGGTAAGGGCGTCTTCTGGCTGGGTGTGAACACGCTGTCGCTGGTGGCGTTGACGGCGCTGTGCTTTTTCGTTGCGCCCTCCCCAGCGTACCTGTGGCTGGGGGTGACCCTGGTGTCGGCGGCAAGCGTGTTCAGTGAGTTCGCGTTCGTGAACTACAACGCTGTGCTTCCGCGGGTTTCAACCCCGAATAATATCGGCAAAATCTCGGGTCTTGGTTGGTCGGCCGGGTACCTGGGCGGGGTGCTGGCGCTGGGTGTGGTGCTGTGGGGGTTCGTGCTTGAACCGAATGGGCTGCGGCTCAGCACCGACGATGCGTTCAATATCCGTGCTGTCGCCCTGTTCTCGGCGTTCTGGTGCCTGGTGTTCTGCCTGCCGCTGCTGGTGCGGATGCGGCGTCGGGAGCGGTTCTTGCCGGAGGTGCTGCCCGTGCGTGAGCTGAAGTTCTTAGAACGCGGTTTTACGCGGCTTTCCCCGGCCCGTCAGGGTGGACTGTTCGCCTCGTACCGGGAGCTGTGGCGAACCATTGTGCGGCTGCAGAAAAGCGCCCCGCAGACCCTGTACTTTCTGCTGGCAAGCGCGGTGTTTCGTGACGGGCTGACCGGCATTTTCACGTTCGGCGGTATCCTGGCGGCGGGTACGTTCGGTTTCACCACATCTGATGTGATTATTTTCGGTATTGCCGGTAACGCCGTGGCCGCTATTGGTGCGGTCTTTGGCGGGTACCTGGACGACTACCTGGGGCCGAAGAAAATTATTGTGTTCTCGCTGGTGGGTATTCTGCTGGCCGCCACCCCGCTGCTGCTGTTCCCCTACCCGGGCACGTTCTGGGTGTGCGCACTGGTGCTGTGCTTGTTTGTGGGCCCGGCGCAGTCGGCATCCCGCACGTTCCTGGCGCGTATTGCCGACCCGGGCACGGAGGGTGAGCTGTTCGGCTTGTACTCCACAACTGGGCGGGCCACAAGCTTCTTAGCCCCCATGCTGTTCGGTGTTTTCGTGGTGATTTTCAACGCCCAGGTGTGGGGCATCTTGGGGATTATGATCGTGATTCTGGCCGGGCTGCTCATGCTCCTGCCGCTGGAGTCGCCGGAGGCGCTGCGGCAGCGTAAAGCCCGCCGGCTGGAGAAGAAACAGGTGAAGCGGGAGAGGAAAGAGCACAAGGCCGCCCACCGGCGGTAAGGGGCAGCATACCGCAGCGCACCGGCCGCATCACAAAATAACTCTGTGATGCGGCCGGTGCGTTTGTGCCTAGTTAGTCTGCGGACCAGCCTACTCGGTGGCCTCCGCGTTTTGAGTGGTATCCCCTGCGGGAGTCTCATCGGTGTCTTCTGCGGCGATTTCACTACCGGGAACGCCCTCTTCAGAGGCGGCCGCATCCGGGTCGGCGGCATCCAGCTCAGCCGGTTCAGGGTCTGTGTACAGCGGGTCATCCACCGTGCGCACCGTCAAAATACCCGCCTCAGAAAGCTGCGTAATCACAGTATCGTACGCATCCCGCGGCAGACCCTCAAACAGTTCGCACAGCAGCTCATAGTGCGTCTCTGAAGAGATCTGCTGCTCAGCAGCGATCCAGCATTCGGCTGCGAACCCCGACAGCTCGTTCAGGGCCTCACCGCGGTGCAGCAGGAACGTCTCCTCTCCCACCAGGTACCCCTCACTACCGGGCGCACGAGCCACCGTCACAGTACCGTTAGCGAACACGTTCGGCAGAGCATCTGCGGGCTCAAACGTCTGGTACCCTTCAGCCTCACGCTCCGGCAGCCCCTCACCGCTAAGCAGCTGATACACCAGCGGCTCAGCCTGCTGCACCTCCGAATACACCAGACGCCACGCACCGCCGCTTTCAATAATCACATCGGCGATGCTGCGCAGCCCCTCACGGGTGAACATCAGCCCCGAGGTCTGCTCACAGATCGTCATAAGCGCCTGCGCCAGCGGCACCGGCTCAATACGCGGGGAGGTCGGCTCGTCACGGCGGTCAATGATCACCACACGCTCAAGACGGTAACTGTGATCATCCGCAGCAACCACGTTCAGCCCCAGCTCGGCGGGGTTCTGCTGCTCCTTCGGCTCGTCGGGGGCAACAATGACCGACAGCGGCTTCGGGTACGGCACCACGGCACCAGTGGTGCGCTCAATAATGGTGGTCTCATCCGTCAGGTACGCCAAACGCTGCCCCAGGTAGCGGGAGGCAGTGGTTTTACCGCTGCCGGATGCCCCCACCAAAGTAATGGCACGCTTCGTGGCGGGGTCACCAATGGCGGCAGCATGCAGCAGCACCTTAGAACCACCCACCAGCTGCTGAATCATAGCGACCGTGAGCATGGACGTCATGGACTGCAGCGCCTCAGCCTCACGGGTGACGTTCACCATCTGCATGGTCTCGAAACCGTTCATCAGCTGCGGGACCTCATCAAACAGGTTTCTGCTGCCATCATGCGCCACGAGCATATGCGCCACGGAGCGGGTCGCCTCAACAGCCGCCTCAACGCTCTCATACAGCACCGGGTCGAGGGTAGCCCAAATCTGCTCCACCTTGCTCACGAACTGCTCGTCAGCGCCGGGACCAAACACCACCTTCAGTTGGGCGCCAGCGGGCCGCACAACCATTGTAGGGAACAACAGTATTCTCTTTTCTCTTAGCCATCAGGACAATAAACCCCGGCTAATCTGCGGGATTCTCAGTAACGGGAATCTCGGTACGGTGAAAGTTCAAATAGCTGCGCGAAGCCGTGGGCCCACGCTGACCCTGGTAGCGGTTGCCGTAAGCGCCCGAACCGTAAGGATGCTCAGTCTCGCTCGTGAGCCTGAAGAAGCACAACTGGCCCACTTTAGAACCCGGCCACAGCATGACCGGCAAGGTCGCCATATTCGACAGTTCCAGGGTCACATGCCCCGAAAAGCCGGGGTCAATAAACCCGGCCGTGGAATGCGTCATCAAACCCAGACGCCCCAGCGACGACTTCCCCTCAAGACGCGCCGCCACATCCGACGGCAAAGTCACCTTCTCATAGGTTGAGCCGAGAACGAACTCACCCGGGTGCAGAATAAAAGGCTCATCGGGGGCAACCTCAACCAGGCGGGTGAGGTCTTCCTGCGGCTGCGACGGGTCAATGTACGGGTACTTGTGGTTATCGAACAGCCTGAAAAAACGGTCGATGCGCACATCAACACTGGCTGGCTGAATCATCGAGTCGTCGAACGGGTCGAGCACGATGCGCCCGTCAGCAATTTCCTGTCGTATATCGCGGTCTGAGATAAGCACTCTCTAAGGATACCCACTGATGGGACAGTTTTACGCCATTTTGCGCGATGAATTAGCTTATAACAGAGTCCGCCACGCACCAGAACCTGAAGCACCCCGTGGTTGGGGGTTATTTTTGTAGCGAGACCCCTAAATTAGACTGTTATCAGTTCGTTCTTGGTGATCAACTCAGCCTGTTCAATGACCAGACGGGTGGCTTCTTCCTGCTTGTCCGGCGGGTACTTGTACTTGCGCAGCAGCCGTTTAATGTGTTTGCGCATGCGTGCGCGTGCGCTCTCCTTATGCTGCCAGTCAATGGTTACCGAGTTCCTGATGGTGGCTACGAGCTCGTGCGCTATTTTCTTCAGGGTCTCATCCCCCAGCTCTAGCACGGCGGAGTCGTTTTGGATGATGGCGTCGTAGAGGGATACTTCGGCCTCGGTGAGCCCTAGTTCTTTGGCCCGGCCCTTGTCGTCGCGCATTTCTTTGGCGAGCTCGACCAGTTCCGCGATGATCTCCGCGGTGGTGATGGTGCGGTTAGTGTATTTCCGCAGCGTCTCACCCAGCATGTCGGAGAATTTCCTGGACTGGATAATGTTAGTGCGGCGTATGGTTTTAATCTCATCGTTCAAGAGCTTGCGCAGCAGCCCTATATGCAGGTTAGGCCTGTCGGTACCCGCCAGAGAGCCCAAAAATTCTTCGGAGATGAGCGATAGTTCGGGGTTTTCTACACCCGCCACCTGGTAAATATCGATCACCTTATCGGCCGTGACCGCCTCGTTGACGAGTTGCCCCAGTACGGAGTCAATATTATCCGAGCCGCGGCGGGACGAGCCAGCATCCGGGTTTAGTATTTTGAGTACGGCGGCGCGCACATCGGTAAACAGGCGCACATCATCGCGGATAGCCTCGGCCTCGGGGCGGGAAGCAACCAGCGCGTAGGCTTTGGCCAGGGCGAGGACCTGATCGTTGAACCTGTCGGTGATGTCCTGATCGGAGAGCACGAAGTCCATAACTTTTGCGTACTCGCCTAGCCGCCGTGCATGCGTAAGTTCCGGTGAGGAATCGTAGTCTACCGTGTGCAGCATGTCCTTGATGATGCCGTGCTTTTCACGCATGACATCAACCAGCTGGTCGATGGGCACGCCCGCCTGCTCATGGTCTGAGGGCGAGTACTGCCCCAGCGCCTTCTGGAGGGAGTCGAAAAGGCCGATATAGTCTACGATGAGCCCGCCGGGCTTGTCCTTGTACCTGCGGTTTACTCGGGCGATGGCCTGCATGAGGTTGGCCCCCTGCATGGGCTTATCCACGTACATGGTGTGCATGGAGGGCGCGTCGAAACCGGTGAGCCACATATCGCGCACGATCACGATCTCTAGCTCGTCTTCGGGGTTTTTGGCGCGTAGTTTAATGTCACGCAGTTCGTCTTTGGTGTGAATGTGCGGCTGGAATTCGGGCGGGTCGGCTGCCGAGCCGGTCATCACCACCTTAATTTTTCCTTCGTGCAGGTTATCGGAGTGCCAGTCGGGCCGTAGCGCCACGATCTTGTTGTACAGTTGCACGGCGATCCTGCGGCTCATGGTCACTATCATTGCTTTGCCGAACATGTCGGCACGCCGCCTCTGCCAGTGGGCGATTACGTCTGCGGCCACGGCGTCTAGCCGTTCGTCTGCACCAACGAGTGCCTCTAGCCGTGACCATTTTGTTTTAGCCTGGTTTGAGGCATCCTCGGTGGCCCCTGCCGCGGCTTCTTCTACCAGCTCGTCCACGGCGGTGAGGTCGGCATCGTTGAGGTCTATTTTGGCCAGGCGCGACTCGTAGTAGATTTTCACGGTGGCCCCGTCCTCGACGGCGCGGGTGAGGTCGTACACGTCCACGTAGTCGCCGAATACGGCCCGCGTGGAGCGGTCGGTCGAGTCTATCGGGGTGCCGGTAAAGCCTAGGAAGGTGGCCCCGGGCAGGGCGTCACGCAGGTGCTTGGCAAGACCGGCTTTCAGGCGGCCCTGGGAGTCTAGGCTTTCGGAAAACCCGTACTGGGAGCGGTGCGCCTCGTCCGCTACCACCACCACGTTGCGTCGGTCGGTCAGTACCGGGTTGCGGTCGTTATCCTCACCGGGGGCGAATTTCTGTAGGGTGGTGAAGATTATCCCGCCGGATGAGCGCCCGTTGAGCATATCCCGCAGCTGCCGGCGGGTTGCGGCCTGGCGCGGGTGCTCTGGGAGGATCCGGGCCGGGGAGAACACCTCAGAAAAGAGCTGGTCGTCCAGGTCGTTACGGTCGGTGATGAACACGAGGGTGGGGTTTTCCATGCGCCTATCCCGCATGGTTTTTGCGGCGTAGAAGACCATCTCGAAGCTCTTGCCCGAGCCCTGGGTGTGCCACACCACCCCGCCGCGCCTGTCCCCTGCCGGGGATGCCGCCTGCACGGTGGAGGCCACGGCCGCGTTAACGGCCCAGTACTGGTGGTATTTCGCGACGCGTTTAACCAGTTTACGGGCGCGCTGGCCGGTGGTTTTATCCATCACGGACTCATCGGAGAACACCACGAAGTGACGCATAATGTCTAGGAAGCGGGAGGGCTCAAATACGCCCTTAATGAGCACTTCGAGCGCGGGGTGATCTGTGATGACTTCGCGCCCGTCAATGGTTTTCCAGGGGGCGTAGTGCTCGAAGGCGCCGGTAAATGAGCTCATGGCGGCGCTGGTGCCGTCAGAAATAATAGTTACGACGTTTGGGGTGAATACTGCCGGGATCTGGGTGCGGTAGGTTTGTACCTGGTTCCAGGCGTTGCGCAGGCTGGCCTGCTCATCGGCCGGGTTTTTCAGTTCTAGCAGTGCAACGGGTAGCCCGTTGAGGAATACGAGTATATCGGGGCGGCGGGTGTGCCCTTCCTGGCGGATGGTGAACTGGTTGAGCACCAGCCAGTCGTTAGCCTGCGGGTTCTCGAAGTCGATCAGTGCCAGCCGCCGCGTGGTGGTGTGCCCGTTGGCCCCGCGCGCCTCAACCGGCACGCCTTCGACCATGAGCTGGTGCAGCCGGTAGTTTTCGGCGCTTGCGTCTTGCGATTCGGCGCGCTCTATTCGTTTGAGGGCTGCTTCTATGGTTGCGGTGCTCTCACCGGGGTTTAGCCGGGTGAGGCCCTGGCGCACCTTTGGCCACAGGATCGCATCGGCGTATGTGGCCCGCTGCGCCCCAGGCTCTTGCCCTACCGGGGCGTCGTGCGGGGCGTAGCCCACAGTGTAGCCCAGCTCGCCGAACCATTCTTTGGCGGCCTGCTCAACGGTGGATTCATCAACATGTTCAGCCATTACTGCATACCTTCGCTGCTTGTTCGAAGTGCCTGTTTAGTGCCTTCAGGCAGGTGATGTGAACTATTGGAAAATTTCCAATAGTTGCCGGCGACACTACCCCCTACTAGTTTTTGAAGCATGCTCATCGTCTTCTTCTGGAATAACCTCGGCTATAGCTTCCTGCGCCTCAGGAACACAGATGCGGCCAGACATGAGCTCCGGCAAAAGCGCGTCGCGTAGGGATTCTAATTTTAGATTCTCATCACGTATTTGTGTTAATTTTTGGGTAAATGGATTGGCTATTAGATTAAAATTCTCAATCATTTTTTCCGATGGTGGAGAAATAAGATACCCATCAAAAAATGATGCTTGAAACCGTTGCCTTCCTGATGTTCCTGTCATATTACGAGCAGCCCATGTGCGAACACTCTTATTCCTCGCAAAAGCATATATCCATGCTGTTTTTATATTCCCTTTTGGAGATAGAACAATAAATTCAGTAGATCCGAAGCCAACACTATCATCATCTAACATATCAACAATCGATGTTTTTCCATTTTCCAAACATGGGGTGATACGGGCAAATAGTACATCTCCATTCGTGAAACGCTGCCCACCCGCCACTATTTCTTTATTCCAAGTGGATATAATGGCACTATTCTCTGGCAAGTCAGCCATACTAATTTTAATTGCCTCTACCCCTTTTTTCAGGCGGTATTTAGGGTTAACTGCAATTAAGTTAGAAATTGCTATTCCGTTCTCTTGCCCTGAAATGTCAAAATATTTCTCAAAATACGCAAGTATTATTTCCTCAGCAAGACGAGCTATACGCCGGTTGGATTCTATTTTGTCATCCAGCGCGCCCAGTGTCGCCGCAATCCCCCGCTGCTCATGAATTTCTGGGACTCCAACAAAAATTTGCTTTAGATCCTGCTTAGTTATATGGCCAAGGCCTGTAGTTTGTTTATTTCGCGCTATCCGAACAAAAGTTGGACGAAGATATTGCAATAACTGATACAAGAACTTTTGAGAAATATTTTTCTCGTCTGCATGAACTTTAAAAATATGTTGATTCAACCAGCCATCACCTTGCCTCCACCAGTATGTACCAATGGACGTTTCTGGCTGACCCGACCAGCAAAATAACATATCTCCGTTTGTGAGCCAATATTTTAAATCGTAATTACCTTGAGTGTATTTTGTTTGACTTGATTTCCCGTTCTTTATTTCTGATATTTTAATAACAGGTATCCCCGAATCTGAAAAATTAATATTTTTAAAAGCCAAACCATTATTCCAGGTAGCTAGAGAATATAAATTCTCTTTCTTCCAATTAGTATGAAAAATAGGATTATATAAGCCTGAAATAACTTGTTGATCACTCACTTCAGCCCCTCCAACCGTTTTTTAATTTCAGCCTCTAGCTCTCGGCCGCGTTCGAATTCTGCGTACAGTTCAGCGGTCAGGCGCGCTAATTTCTCACCCACCGGCTCGCCGTCCTCTTCCGCCGCGGCGGCCCCCACGTACCGGCCGGGGGTGAGCACAAAATCATTGGCCGCTATCTCCTCCAGGTTCGCCACCTTACAGAAGCCCGGCACATCCTCGTACTGCCCATGCTCGGTCTTTGACCGCCAGGTGTTGTAGGCCTCAGCAATATCGGCCACATCCCCCTCCGTGAGGGTGCGCAAAGCACGGGTCACCATCTGCCCGCGGGAGCGCGCATCAATAAACAGCACCTCACCGGTGCGCGCCCGGTGCCCGTTACCGTGGCGGTTCTTCGAAACAAACCACAGGCTCGCCGGGATACCCGTATTAAAAAACAGCTTATCCGGTAGAGCCACAATACAATCCACCAGGTCCTCCTCCACCAGGCGGCGGCGGATCTGCCCGTCGGTGCCATCCCGGGAAGAAAGCGCGCCATTAGCCATCACAAACCCCGCCGTGCCCGAGGGTGCCAGGTGGTACAGAAAATGCTGGATCCAGGCGTAGTTAGCGTTGCCGGGGCGCGGCACCCCGTACACCCAGCGCGGGTCATCCGCCAGCGACTCGCTCCAGTAGTCCGAAATATTGAACGGCGGGTTAGCGATCACAAAATCCGCGCGAACATCCGGGTGCAAATCCTCCGTGAAAGAATCCGCAGAACGCGGCCCCAGGTTAGCCTCAATACCGCGCAGCGCCAGGTTCATCTTCGCCAGCTTCCACGTGGTATTCGTAAACTCCTGCCCGTAAATCGAGAGCTGGTCCCGCCTGCCGCCGTGCGCAGAAACAAACTGCGCGCTCTGCACAAACATCCCGCCCGAGCCGCAGCACGGGTCCATCACCCGGCCCTCAAAAGGGCGGAGCATCTCAACCAGGGTGTGCACCACCGAGCGCGGCGTGTAAAACGCGCCGCCCTCTTTACCGGCCTCCTTACCGGCAAACTGGCCCAAAAAATACTCGTACACCCGGCCCAGCACGTCATCCGAACCGTGATCATCGCCGGCACCAAACCCGATAGTACCGACCAGGTCCACCAGCTCGCCCAGGCGCTTCTTATCCAGCCCCTCACGGCCATAATTACGCGGCAGCACGCCGCGCAGCGACGGGTTCTCCCGCTCGATCAGCTGCATTGCTTTATCGATCAGCTGCCCAATATCGGGCTGTTTAGCCTGGGCCTGAATCTCAGCCCAGCGGGCGCCCTCCGGCACCCAGAAGACATTATCCCCCATGTACTCGTCACGGTCTTCGAGGGTTACGGCTATCTCCTCGGCGTCGTAACCCTCCGCCACCAGCTCCTCGGTGATGATTGTGCGCTGCTCATCGAACCGGTCCGAAATATACTTCAAAAAAATAAGCCCCAGCACCACGTGCTTATACTCGCTCGGCTCCTGGTTGCCGCGCAGCTTATCCGCGGCATCCCACAGGGTCTGCTCAAGAGATTTTGTTCTTTGTTGCTTTGCCATTAATACGCTTCTTGTCGTTTTTAGAGAGGTAAGTTTGAGTCTGTCCGAGCTCATCTATATAGGCTCTAGCAGCCTAAGCCCAGAAGGTAAGGAAAGGCTCAGGTCAAGTCTACCCGAATGTTCCACAATCAACAGAGCAAAATGTCACCCCGGCCTTCACAGCCCTGTTCTTTCCGCTCAAACAACCGAATAGAGCTTATTTCACCACGTGCGCCCCTGCGGCTTGTGGCGAAGTGCGAAAACCGCGAATACACGTTATACTGGTGCATGTCCGTTTTTACGGGCCGCGCGGCTGTAGCTCAATGGTAGAGCGCACGCTTCCCAAGCCTGATACGCGGGTT
>ERZ773079.1270-NODE-1270-length-15431-cov-18.529592_pt1 | contig 15431 bp, 17 predicted proteins | sample MGYA00511355_ERZ773079 | MGnify/ENA primary metagenome ERZ773079 (study PRJEB29015, sample SAMEA2737979) | human oral metagenome | biome: human oral; feature: human-associated habitat; material: dental | place: China | collected 2117 ... | reverse complement strand
GAGTATAACAACCATTTTAGCTCTAGCTATAGCCATTCATTTTATTTATTTTTATGTGACACAGAATAAAAAATATTCCAAATCTAACTGGGGGTTCTTTTAATGAGTTTATAACATAAAAAAAGCTTTGGGAACCAAGGCTTTATTTCTTTCATTAATTTATTTTTTAAAAATTACAAATCTATTGGTAGCTTTTTGGTAGCTAAACAGACAAATTTTATAATGTTTATCAAAGTGAACATAAAAAGAATGTTGATTTGTCAGCATTCTTTTTTATTTCAAATGTATTCTCGGAATTAGAAAAATAAAGTCAGTAATGTAATAATTGGCAGTCCCCCCTGCTTGAACAGGATTTTCGGATCACTGGTCACTGCACCGTATGCTGCCACCAAGATGATGTATACCATAAAAATTCCCAGCCAAACTGGATTAGGCTGCACAAAGGTCGCAATTAAAACCAAAATCCCCAGCAGACCATTATAAACTCCTTGGTTTTTGAAAAGAGTATTGACCGACTTCTGCTCCAACTCTTCTTGTGACATACCAAAGACCCGTGCTGTCGTAGCTGAAGTCGTTGCGATGGTCTCTAAGTACATAATATAGAAAAATTCCAAGGCAACCAAACTTGCCAAAATCAGTGTAAAAATAGACATTTCCTTCTCCTTATAGAAATTTATGATGAAAAAAAGTATAACATAGAGCAAGAAAAAGCGCTAAAATTTGGTTCCAATAAAATGGACAAAGTATATTAAAATGTTTTAGACTGCATTTTTAAAATAAGCGTAGCAGAAATGAGCATTTTCTGACTAGATGTGATACAATCTTTTTGAAAAATGGAGGTAAAATTATGTTAACCTATGATTTAATTGTCATCGGCTTTGGTAAGGCCGGTAAAACATTGGCAGCCAAAATGGCGGCCCAAGGAAAAAAAGTTGCTTTGATTGAGCGAAGCAAGGCTATGTATGGGGGTACCTGTATCAATATCGCCTGCATCCCAACCAAGACCCTGCTTGTCGCAGCTGAAAAAGGCCTGGCTTTCGACCAAGTCATGGCTGAAAAGAACGCTGTAACCAGCCGTCTCAACGGAAAGAACTACACAGCAATCAGTGGCGCTGGTGTTGACATCATTGATGCGGAAGCTCATTTCCTTTCAAATAAGGTCATCGAAATCACAGCTGGCGATGAAAAAGAGGAACTGACTGCTGAAACTATTGTCATCAATACTGGTGCTGTTTCCAATGTCCTGCCAATTCCGGGATTGACTGAAACTGAGCATGTCTATGACTCAACTGGCATCCAAAATCTGAAGGAACTTCCTAAACGCTTAGGAGTTCTGGGTGGCGGTAACATCGGCCTAGAATTTGCTGGACTATACAATAAAATGGGCAGCCAGGTGACTGTGCTGGATGCTGCTCCTGTCTTTCTCCCTCGAGTAGAGCCTTCTATCGCTGCTCTAGCTAAGCAGTACATGGAAGAAGACGGAATCCAGCTCCTGCAAAATGTACAAACCAAGCAGATTAAAAATGATGGTGCTGAAGTTGTCGTTGTGACTGAGGATGGAGAATTCCGCTTTGATGCCCTGCTCTATGCTACTGGCCGTAAGCCGAATGTTGAGCCACTGCAATTGGAAAATACAGATATCGAGCTGACAGAGCGCGGAGCTATCAAGGTTGATAAGCACTTGGAAACATCTGTACCCGGCGTTTTTGCAGCGGGCGATGTCAATGGCGGTCTACAGTTCACTTATATCTCCCTAGATGACTTCCGTATCCTTTATAGCTATCTGGCTGGCGACGGCAGTTACACACTGGAAGACCGTAAAAACGTCCCTACCAGCATGTTCATCACACCGCCTTTGGCTCAAATCGGATTGACCGAAAAGGAAGCCAAAGAGCAAGGACTGCCGATTGCAGTGAAGGAGATTCCAGTCGCAGCAATGCCTCGCGGACATGTCAATGCTGACTTACGCGGTGCCTTCAAGGCTGTTGTCAATACAGAGACCAAGGAAATTATTGGAGCGACTATCTTCTCAGCTGGTGCTCAGGAAATTATCAATATCCTGACTGTCGCTATGGATAATAAGATCCCTTACACCTACCTGAGCAAGCAAATCTTCACCCACCCAACGATGGCTGAAAACCTCAATGATTTATTTGCTATCTAATGTTAAGCCCCTGATGGGGCTTTTACAATACCTACAAAAATTTAATTACATTTCAACCTATTTTTGTGATACAATAATCCTAGTTTATTTTAAAAAGATTGAGGAAAATTATGTCTGAACTGTATGATATTACGATTGTCGGCGGCGGTCCAGTTGGCCTATTCGCAGCTTTTTACGCTCATTTGCGCCAAGCTAAAGTTAAAATCATTGATTCCCTGCCTCAGCTGGGCGGTCAGCCGGCCATTCTCTACCCAGAGAAGAAGATTCTGGATGTGCCGGGCTTTACTAATTTGACTGGCGAAGAATTGACTCAGCGCCTGATTGAGCAGCTGGAAACTTTCCAGACTGAGATTTGCCTCAATGAAACGGTTCTGGATATCGTCAAATCTGATGATGGCTTCACCATCACAACTTCTAAAGCTCGGCATCAGACCAAAACCATTATCATCGCCATGGGAGGTGGTGCTTTCAAACCGAGAGCTTTGGAGTTAGACGATGCTGAATCCTACAGCAACCTTCACTATCATGTTTCAAACATCAGCCAGTATGCGGGCAAAAAGATTGTCATTCTGGGAGGTGGCGACTCGGCCGTTGACTGGGCGCTTGTTTTTGAAAAGATTACAGAAACCAGCCTAGTTCATCGTCGGGACAACTTCCGAGCTTTAGAGCATAGTGTGGAAGAACTCAAGGCTTCCAGCGTTGAGATTAAGACCCCTTTTGTTCCGAGTCGCTTGGTCGGCGAAAATGGTAAGATTACCCACTTGGAAATCAGCCAAGTCAAGGGAGAGGAAAGTCAGCTGATTCCATTAGACCATCTCTTTGTCAACTACGGTTTTAAATCCTCGGTCGGCAATCTCAAAGATTGGGGCTTGGAGCTCAACCGTCACAAGATTTTGGTCAACAGCAAACAAGAAACTTCTGTGCTAGGTATCTATGCAGCTGGAGACTGCTGTAGCTACGAAGGTAAGATTGACCTGATTGCGACTGGGCTCGGTGAAGCACCTACTGCTGTCAACAATGCAATTAACCACATTTATCCTGATCAAAAAGTCCAACCCAAACATTCTACCAGCCTATAAAAAACAGCTGCCGAGCTCAAGCTCAGCAGCTTTTATAATTCATCTGCTATTTTATTGATTTTTCTCAAGCGATGATTGACACCACTCTTAGTCAGTGGCCGGCTCAGACTATCAGCTAGCTGCTGGATGGAGTAGTCTGGATGTTGGATACGAAGCTGGGCTACCTCCTGCAGATCTACAGGTAAACTCTCAATGCCGATATTGTCGCTGATTTTGGCAATATTGTTGATGGTTTTCATACTGGCTGTGACTGTTCGAGCGATGTTTGCCGTCTCTGCATTATTGGCGCGATTTAAGTCGTTACGTGCTTCTCGCATGAGCTTAAGAGACTCAAACTCAGCCGTAGCTTCCATAGCCCCGATGACAATGAGAAAATCCATGATATCCTCAGCCCGCTGCAGATAGGTAACAGCCCCCTTCTTGCGCTCAATGGTCTTGGCATCCAGCAGAAAACGGCGCATCAAAGCAGCCAGATCCTCAGCATGATCCAGATAAACGGACAGGATTTCCAGCTGGTACTTGCCCGAGTCTGGCTCCCGCATACTACCACTAGCCAGAAAGGCTCCCCTCAGATAGGAGCGACTTGCTTCATCATCTGACAAAATGGCCTGGTCAATCCCTGCCTCGATTCCAAAAAAGGAGTCAGCCAAGTGCAGGTCAGATAGGATTTCTTCCACTTTCTGATCCAGAAATACTGTATAAACGCGATTTTTGCGCAGATTAGTCTTCTGATGGTGGCGGATTTCTGATTTGACCTGATAAAGGTCCGACAGCAGCTCATAGAGATGGCGAGCAATCTTAGCATTTTCTGTTGAAATGGATAAGGTGAGGTCGGTCGAAGAAATTCCTAAACTACCAGCCATCTTGATCATGGCAGCCAACTCATTTTTGTCTTTTACAGATAAGCTTAAAAGCTCTTCTTTTACTTTTATTGTAAAGCTCATTTGCGCACCTGTATAATCTGCATCAATTCATCCACAAGTAACTCTCCGTCATGGAAAGCTCCGCCATTTTCCAATCGAAGGAAATTAGATGAAATAACACGCGGAACTTGCTCTTGCAGCCCTCGAAAATTATGCTCAACTTGAACCAGATATTCATCAAATTTATTGCTGTTCATATACTCGCGCGGAACTGGCTCGATATTTACCAAGACAGTATCAATGAACTTTTTGCCCAGATGACGATGTAAGACTTGAACATGGTCGCTGTCTGAAAAGTGCTCGGTTTCGCCGCGTTGAGTCATAATGTTGCAGACATAGGCCACTTCTGCCTTGGTCTCTAAGAGGGCTTGACCAATTTCCTCAATCACGAGATTTGGCAAGATAGAGGTGAAAAGGGAACCCGGCCCCAGTACCACCATATCACTATCTAAAATACTCTGGACCACCTTTCTACTGGCAACAGGCTTTTCATCATCATAGGTATTGGTCACATAGACCCGCTCAATCATACCAGCCTTACTAGCTAGATTGCTCTCACCGACAACTTCCGTTCCATCAGTAAACACAGCATGCAGAGTTAGCGGAGTGTCGCTTGAAGGGTAGATTTTACCTGTCGTATGGAAAAACTTGGTCAGAAGCTGCATAGCATTATAGGTAGAGCCCTGCATTTCGGAAATGCCTGCAATAATCAGATTCCCCAGAGGATGACCTGCCAGAACGCCGTCTCCTTCGGCAAAGCGATACTGGAAGACCTTCTCATAAAACTTTGGCATGTCAGACATGGCCACCAAAACATTTCGAAGATCGCCCGGCGGCGTCAGCTGCTGAATGTTTTTACGCAACTCGCCAGAACTACCGCCATCATCTGCTACTGTGACAATGGCTGTGATCTCTACATCCTTTTTCCGCAGGCTGTTTAAAATAACTGAAATTCCTGTACCGCCGCCGATAACTGTAATTCTCGGTTTTCTCATGAGCGGTTCACCGTTTCCTTCCGACGATTTTTGTCGCGATGACTGGCATTGACTGGCCAGTTTTTCGCTAAATCATCCGCCAAACGCTGTGCAAAGGCCACGCTACGGTGCTGTCCGCCCGTGCAGCCGACCGCGATGGTCAGTATGGACTTGCCTTCCTTTTGATAGCCCGGCAAAATCGGCTCAATCAGACCCAGTAAATGCTGGTAAAATTCTTCAGACTCCGCATGGTTCATGACATAGTCAAAAACATCCTTGTCCAATCCTGTTTGATTACGCAGTTCAGGCTTATAGTAGGGATTAGGCAGGAAACGTACATCAAAGACCAAGTCCGCATCCAGAGGCAGGCCGTATTTGAAACCAAAACTCATAACCTCAATGCGGAAACTGTGCATTTCATCTTGATTGGAAAACTGTTCAGAAATCGTTTTTCTCAGCTCCCGTGGCGTCAAATCCGTCGTATCTACGACATTTTGACTGAGGTTCTTCAGAGGTGCCAAGAGTTCACGCTCCAGCTTAATCCCATCTAAAATCCGCCCGTCAGCTGCCAAGGGATGACTGCGTCGGGTTTCTTTATAGCGAGCCACCAATTCCTTATCAGCCGCATCCAAAAATAGAATTTTAAAATCAATTTCCGTACTTCTTTCCAGCTCATCCAGAATATCCTGAATCTCCAAAAAGAAGGAGCGACTCCTCATATCAACAACCAGAGCCAACTTATCATTGTCCTTTGTTCCTTCGACCAACTGCAAAAACTTTGGTACTAGGGTCGGCGGCATGTTATCAATGGTAAAATAACCCAAATCCTCAAAAGACTGGATGGCAACAGTCTTTCCGGCACCGCTCATTCCTGTCACAATCACTAATTGAATCTTGTGTTCAGCCATTCTTTCTCCCTTCATTTAACATTTTATTTCTAAAAAAGGACGGGAAACTTCTCCCGGTCCCAATCATTTATTCTACAATCTCAGCAATGACTTCAATTTCGATTTTTACATTACGAGGCAAGCGAGCCACTTCTACTGCCGAACGAGCTGGAAACTCGCTCTTAAAAGCCGTTTTGTAGACCTCATTAAATGGCACAAAATCATTGATATCACTTAGGAAGCAGGTCGCCTTGACCACATGGTCAAAATCTGTTCCAGCCGCTTCCAAAATAGCTCCTACATTTTTTAAAACTTGCTGAGTCTGCTCTTCAATCGTTGCACCTACAATTTCTCCTGTCTCTGGTGACAAAGGAATCTGACCACTTGCAAATAAAAGGTTGCCAACGATTTTTCCTTGGACGTATGGTCCGATTGCTGCTGGTGCTTTATCTGTTTGTACTATTTTTGCCATTGTATTCTCCTCATTTCTTTTATCTTACTTATTATATCATAAAGTCAAAAGACTGACTATTCTTGTCCCCCTTCCCATTGACTTTTGGGAAATTTTTCTTTATGATAGTAAATGCATAATTCAAAACACTTGTTTTGGACTGGTTCGCAAACTTCCCAGTATAAAAAACTAAGTACCCTTATATTCTAAAGTAATGTAATTGCGCATAGTTTTTTCTGGTGTCCTGCCGCTTTGGCAGAACTAACTGAGAGGTTGAGACGGAGGTTTCAGCCTTATTTTATTTCTCAAAAGGAGGACCTATGAAAAGAAAAGTTATTATTGACTGCGATCCTGGTATAGACGACAGCCTAGCCCTGCTCTATGCCCTGCAACACCCTGACTTAGAAGTCATGGCTTTGACCATAGTTGCTGGAAATGTCCCAGTGGAACTTGGTCTTGAAAATGCCTTTAAAATCCTAGAAAGGCTGAATCGGCTAGATATTCCAGTTTATGTAGGAGCCGACAAGCCCTTGGTTCGTGACTTCGTCTCTGCTCAGGACACTCACGGCATGGATGGATTGGGGGAAAGCGGGATAACAAGAAGCAGTTCCACCCAAGCCCAGTCACAAGCTGCTTATGACTTTCTGGCAGACTACTTCCAAACCAATAAGAATACTTCTATCATCGCACTAGGACCTTTGACCAATATTGCCTTGGCTCTCAGGAAAAATCCTACACTTGGTCAACATCTAGACCGATTTGTCAGCATGGGCGGCTGTTACAAATCGCACGGCAACTGCTCGCCCGTAGCGGAGTACAACTACTGGTGCGATCCACATGCAGCCCAAGAAACCTATGAAAAACTCGGAAAAAAGATTGAAATGGTAGGTCTAGATGTCACGCGAAAGATTGTCTTGACGCCTAATCTCTTGGAATATATGCGTTTTATCAACCCTGAAGTCGCTGACTTTATTGGAAAAATCACGCGTTTTTACTGGGATTTTCATTGGGAGTATGAGCATATCATCGGCTGTGTCATCAACGACCCATTGGCCGTTGCTCATTTTCTACATGAAGACCTTTGTCAAGGATTTGACTCCTTCGTCGACCTCGCAACGGAAGGCATTGCCATGGGACAAACGCTGGTTGATGACTATCATTTTTATGGTAAGCAAGCCAATGCCAAGGTACTGACCCAAGTAAACACCCAACTCTTCTTTCAGGATTTTCTCTCCGTGATACTTGATACTTCAATGGAAATGATCTGCCAAGATCTAGAAACTTTAAACTTAGGATAAGATTATGAAAAAAACATCACCATTTATCATCACATTTGCAGCTATCTGCATCGCTCTAAACTATGTTGGTTCCAACATCGCACTTTTTCTAAAACTTCCTGTTTATTTGGATACGTTTGGAACGATATTAGCCAGCCTTGTTTTAGGACCTATTTTCGGAGTAGGAACTGCGGTTGCCAGTGCTCTTATTAGCGCCTTTACAACAGACATTTCTGCTATTTATTTCTCTCCAGTAGCTATTCTTTTGGCCCTGCTCGTCTCAGTCTTTTTCACTTCTGATTCAAAACCCAGATTAAACCTCCTCTGGAAAACATTTCTGGTTTCCCTGCCAGCTACTGCTTTGGCCTCTCTGATCACTGTGATAGTCTTCAAAGGCATTACTCCAAGTGGTTCCAGCATCATCGTTCAGGGCTTACATGGCTTAGGCCTAGATCTGGTCACCAGCACCATCATCGTCCAAGCGATAACCGACTATGCAGACCGACTGATCGTTATCGGAGTCAGTCTGGTCTTCATTCCACAACTCAAAAAAGTCAGTCCAAGAATCTTTGCAAAATCCAGCAATGCATAAATCAAAAGAACTACTCAGAAACAGTGATTTCGAGTAGTTCTTTTTAGTTTAACATTTGTCTTTTATCTGTCTTTAATGTTAAGTTGTAAAAAAGGAGTAGGCAGACCCTTCTAGAGTCCAATCCTACTCCCAAGCTACATTTGAGATTAATTGCGACCTTTGAGAACAGCCTCAATGATAGCCATTCTGACAAAGACGCCATTTGTCATTTGTTCTACAATTCGAGATTTTGGAGCTTCAACCAAATGGTCTGCAATTTCTACATCGCGATTGACAGGAGCTGGGTGCATCAGGATAGCGGTATCCTTCATACGATCATAGCGCTCTTGCGTCAACCCATGAAGTTTATGATAATTTTCCTTAGAGAAAATAGAGTTGTAGTCATGGCGCTCATGCTGCACACGAAGGAACATCATCACGTCCACTTGGTCAATCACTTCATCAATGGTTACGAACTTACCATAGTCAGCAAACTCCGCACTTCTCCACTCATCTGGACCAGCAAAGAAGAGCTCAGCACCAAGACGTTTCAAGATTTGCATATTAGACTTGGCTACACGAGAGTGATCAAGGTCACCAGCGATAGCTACTTTCAAACCATCAAAATGATCGAATTCTTGGTAAATAGTCATCAAGTCAAGTAAACTTTGGCTTGGGTGCTGACCAGAACCATCACCACCATTGACGATGGAAGTTGTAATCGTTGGGCTTTCGACCAATTCTTTATAGTAGTCCACCTCGGGGTGACGGATAACACAGACATCAACACCGAGAGCTGACATGGTCAAAATCGTGTCATACAAGGTTTCTCCCTTATTGACTGAGCTTGTCTTGACATCAAAGTCAAGCAGGTCGCACCCAAGTTTTAATTCAGCTACTTCAAAAGCCTTGTGGGTCCGAGTAGAAGGTTCAAAGAAAAGATTCGAAATGATATGCTGCTCATCATACTGGACCTTTGCGCCGTTTTTAAATTCAATTCCACGCTTGATCAAAGCCATTACTTCTTCGTTCGTAAGGTGTTCCATAGATACAAGATTTTTAAGTGCGATTTGATTTGATGACATGATGTTATACTCCTTTTATATTAAAAACTTTGGACAAATGTAGCAATCTCGTCAGCCTAATTTTTAGGTTCTGGCAGGATGAGGTAGAGAGCAATTCCCAGAACAGTTGACAAGGCAACTCCTGAAACTTGCAGACCTGATAGTTGCAGAGTCAGACCACCGATACCAGATACCAGAACGACACTGGCAATCAGCAGGTTCTTTTTGTTGTCAAAATTGGTTTGCGCTTCAATCAGAATTTTCAAACCGCTGGAAGCAATTACGCCGAAGAGGGCGATAGAAATGCCTCCCAAAACTGGACTTGGAATCGATTGGAGCAGGGCGGATACTTTTCCAACAAAACTCATGACAATCGCCAATACAGCAGCACCAGCAATCACATAAACACTGTAGATTTTATTGAGTGCCATAACCCCAATATTTTCACCGTAGCTAGTCACTGGCGGAGCACCAAAGATACCCGCGATAACCTGAGCCAGACCATCCCCAGCCAAGGTCTTATCTAAACCAGGCTCTTTAAAGAAATCTTTGCCTGTCAAGCTATTCAGAACCATTACATGCCCAAAGTGCTCTGTCATCGTTACAAAGGCAATCGGTGCCATTGTTAGAATTGCACTTGGATATAATTTGAAATCATAATCTATAAACGGAAGATTCATCGGCGGAACATGGAACCAAGAAGCTTTTGTCACGTTGGCAAAAGAGATAATCTCCTGACCTGTCACCGCTCCGACAATCAGAGCGAAGATATAGCCAACAATCAAGCCCAGCAGAACTGGAATAATACCAACGATTTTCTTACCGTAGATGTTAAATAGAATAACACAGAGGAGGGTTACCATCCCGATAGCAAAGTAGGTGATGTCGTAGACCTTTTGGTCTCCAACGGTCTTATACATCACATCGCCAACGGCTGTACTCGCTAGACTCAGACCAATCACCATGATGATTGGCCCTACCACTACTGGTGGCAAAATCTTATCAATCCAGGCGTTACCTGCGAATTTCACAATGAGGGCCACGATAAAGTAGACTAGACCACCCGTGATAGCACCTTGCGCAACCGCAGCAATCCCATCTGTTTTCATTAGGATTTGCATGGCAGCGATATAAGCAAAGCTGGAACCCATATAAGCAGGAATCTTGTACTTGGTCACTGTTAAGTGGGCCAGTGTTCCTAAACCACTTGAAAACAGGGCTACCGCTGGGTCAATTCCCACCAGAATCGGAACCAACACCGTCGCACCAAACATGGCGAATAAATGCTGGAATGAAAGTCCTAAGAGTAAGCCAGGTTTTGGCATATCATGGACATCGTATTTAACTTCTTGACTCATCTTGTCTCCTCCTCTACAATCAGAACTCGGTCCTGACCATCTTTTTCAGTCATTTCAACAATAATCTCTTCTCGGCGGCTCGTTGGAATATTTTTGCCAACATAGTCTGCTCGAATCGGCAGCTCACGGTGCCCACGGTCCACTAGAACGGCAAGACTGACGCGTGATGGCCGCCCATTGCTGACAAGATTATCAATGGCTGCACGGATAGTCCGGCCTGTATAGAGTACATCGTCGACGAGAATCACTTCGCGGTCAGTAATCTCAACTGGAATCACTGTCGTGTCTTCCTTGACCTTGATATCGTCTCGGAAGGGCTTTGTATCCACTTCACAAACTGGAATCTCAATTTTCTCTAGCTGAGCCAGTCTTTGCTGAATCCGCTTGGCAATGAAAACCCCTCTGGTCTTAATGCCTGCCAAAACGATTTGGCTTAAATCCTTATTGCGCTCGATGATTTCATAGGTGATTCGCGTGATGGCACGATTCATAGTGATCTCATCGACAACTTCCTTTGTCTTCATCTAAACCTCCTAAAAACATTAAAAAAGCCTCCTTTTGCAAGGAGACCTCAGAAAATAGAGACAGGCTGAAACAAGACGCACTTGTCACACTCTACCTATCATTTTTACTTTGCTCCTTGCCTATCTCTCTGGATAGAATTAAAGGACTATTTAATTGTTTATAACTATACCACAATTTTAATTCCATTTCAAGAAAAAAATAAACTTTTTTCATGATAAAGCGTCATCTTTTTTCAACAAAATGAGAGTGGGACAGAAATCGGTAATTCGTTAGAATTCGATTTCGTCGTCCCACCTCCGCACAGTTGAGTAGGGCTGTAAAAGCTGATGAAATCAGCGTAGTAGAGCCCACTCAACCACTGCGTTTTGCTCGACAATCCAAAGACAATTGAGAGGCTAGGACTTTTGTCCCAGCCTCATCTCCTATTATAACTATCTAAGCTTTTTCCTTCTTTGAAAATGAGATAGATTTGATTCCGTAAAAAATAAAACCAAAGACCAGATAGGCCACAAAGATAATCAAGCACATCTTGATAACATAAGGCCAACCGTGCTTATAGACATTAAGGAAAAAGTAGGGAAAGGGTTTATCCTTGGCATTGGGAATATCAATTTTCAAGAAAAAGCCGTTAATAAGGGCAAAAATCATATAAATCAGCGGAACACTTGTCCAAGAAATGGGATCAAACCAACGATACTGCCGAGTTTTATCAAACACAAGAGTATCAAAGAAAAACATGAGTGGCACAATATAATGGCAAAGGAAATTTTCCAAACGATAAAAATCGGTCGCAATCGGAGCTAGGAGCAAGTGATAGACTACGCAGGTAATCATGATACACATGGTCACGCCGCCCTTCACGCGCAACAGCTTGGAACTCTCCCAGTTATTGTCCGTCCACATCCTAAAAATAAGATAGACTGTGAATAACAGAACCAGAAGATTAGACAAGACCGTGTAGTACATCAGCATTCCCACGCCAAGTTTAGCAATTTCCAGATAGACTCCGACAAAAGCTAAAACCAGAAGAAGAAGGCGATAAGCAAGAATTACTTTTTTATTCATAGCGCTTCTCAGATTTTCTTGACAAATTCTGACTTGAGCTTCATAGCACCAAACCCATCAATCTTACAGTCAATATTGTGGTCTCCTTCGACGATGCGGATATTTTTCACGCGCGTTCCCTGTTTGAGATCCTTAGGAGCACCTTTGACTTTCAAGTCCTTGATTAAGGTAACTGTATCCCCATCGGCCAACTGGTTCCCGTTCGCATCAATAGCCACTGGACCAACTTCTCCTGCTGCAACTTCTGCTGGATCCCATTCGTAGGCACATTCTGGGCAAACCAAGAGAACACCGTCTTCATAAACGTATTCTGAGTTACATTTTGGGCAATTTGGCAAATTATTCATTAAATCATTTCTCCTTATAGACGAACAGACATTCAGAAAAAAATAAGAACCGAATGACAGCCATATTTTACCGTCTTATTATACGATATTTTATCTTATTTGACAAATGGTCAAAGAAAATCACCTGTTTTCAAAAAACTTTCTTGACTTTTATGACAAAACAATGTACTATTCTAGTGTATATACAGTAGATAAAAGGAGTTTATTATGAAACCAACATCCAAAAATCAGTTTATGACACTGACCGCTTTTTTGACTGCCCTAGCCATCGTTATCCCGCTGGTTATGCCGATTAAGATTGTCATTCCGCCTGCTTCCTTCACTTTAGCCAGTCACGTTGCTATCTTTCTGGCTATGTTCATCTCACCACTCATGACAGTGATTGTCGTCCTCGGCTCTACCATCGGATTTTTCATGTCCGGACTTCCTTTCATCATTACCCTGAGAGCCCTGTCTCACCTGCTCTTCGGGACTATCGGCGCTCTTTACCTGCAAAAGCATCCTGAAACACTGGACAGTCAGAAAAAAACTTGGATATTTAATTTCGTGCTGGCCTTGATTCATGCCTTTGGCGAAGTTGTAGTCTGCATTCTCTTTTACACGACAACAGCCTATCCGGCTAATGCCTTCTATATCCTCTTTGGTTTAGTTGGATTTGGTACAATCGTTCACAGCATGGTAGACTTTGTCATTGCCAAATTTGTCTATCAGGCTCTGAAAAAGATGCGCTAAACCTTGAATCTTCTAGAGATTTGATTTACAATGAAGATATGACAAAAAAACGAAGAAATGATGTATTAGAGCTTTTGAAAGAAGCTCAGCAACCTTTAAACGGACAATTTTTAGCGGAACAATTTCATGTCACTCGCCAGATCATCGTTCAGGATATTGCCTTGCTGCGGGCTGATGGTGCGCCCATTATCAGTACCAATAGGGGCTATCTCTATAAGGAAAGCAATGAACCCGCTCATTTTCACCGTCTTTTTAAACTCAAGCATAAGGCGGACGATATCGAAGCCGAACTTTTGGCCATCGTTGATAATGGCGGACGGGTACAAAATATCATGATTGAGCATCCTGTCTATGGGGAAATCCAGACCTATCTGAAATTGACCTGCCGTCGCGATGTGCAGCAATTTTTAGAGCAAGTCTCAGAGAGCGATTTTCGTGCCTTATCTGAGCTAACAAATGGAATTCACTACCATTTAATCGAGGCAGATTCTCAGCAGGACTTAGACTATATCGAGGAAGCCTTGACTACACTTGGCTTTCTGCAAGAATAAGCACGAGGCAAATATTCTAGATTGAACCAGTTTTGAAGGAAATTCAAGGCTGGTTTTTATATTTTGAATGAACAAGAAACTTTGTCAACTTCCTAGAAATAAGGTAAAATAAGAGAAAGAAATCTGTAGGGGGACAGAATGGCAGCAAAAGCTAAATACCAAATCATCATGGATAGAATTATCAGGGATATTGACAAGGGAAGACTTACTAGGGGGCAAAAGATTCCCTCCGTCCGCAAGCTGGCAGACCGCTACCATTGCAGCAAGGATACTGCCCAGAAGGCCTTGATTGAGCTTCGTTATCAGAAGTACATTTATGCCGTGCCTAAGAGCGGCTACTATGTCTTGGAAAATGACCAAAACAAAAAGGAAGATATCGAGCTGGCTGTGACAGACGACCGCCACCAAGCCTATGAAGACTTCCGCCTTTGTGTCAATGAAACGCTGATTGGTCGGGAAAACTATCTTTTCAACTACTATTCCCAACAAGAAGGACTGGAGGAGTTGCGACAGTCAGTTCAGCGCTTGCTCTTGGACTCCGCAGTCTACACTTCTGCAGACAATCTGATTCTGACTTCCGGTACCCAACAAGCCCTCTACATTCTCTCCCAGATTGATTTCCCCAATGGTAAAGAGACCATTCTGGTTGAGCAACCAACCTACCACCGAATCAATGATTTACTGCTAAATCAGAAATTGCCTTATGAGACCATTGAACGTAAACCTACTGGGATTGACCTGAAAGAGTTAGAGAGGATTTTTCAGACAAGGCGGATCAAGTTTTTCTATACGATTCCCCGTTTTCACTATCCACTAGGACATTCCTACAGCCGTCAGGAAAAGGAAGAAATCCTTGCCCTTGCTGAACGTTATGATGTCTATATCGTTGAAGACGACTATCTGGCCGACTTTGATAGCAAGCGAGAACTGCCTTTTCACTATCTGGATAATATTCAGCATGTCCTCTATATCAAGTCTTTTTCTACCAGTCTCTTTCCTGCCCTGCGCATCACAGCCTTGGCCCTGCCACCTCAGATTCGAGAAACCTTTCTGTCCTATAAAATAGCGGTTGACTACGACAGTAACCTTATCATGCAAAAAGCTCTCTCCCTCTATATTGACAATCTGATGTTTGAAAAAAATCGTCTAGGCTTACTTAACCGACTGGAAACTGAAAAAAATAAGGCACGATTCCTCTTGGACTCTATTAATTTCCCTCTGCCCCACCAATTGACAACAGATGGCGTGATTTTTAACCTCAAATCCCTTCCCTCCGTCAGCTCCCTCAAACATAGCAAGCTGCCGCTGGACTTTTTTGAAAGCAGCTACATTCAGACCTGCCCCTACCACTACGCTAAGCTACAGTTTGATGATTTAAAAGAAAATCTAGAAAAATTTAAAGAATATCTAAAAAGAGAGTGGGACAGAAATCGGTAATTCGTTAGAATTCGATTTCGTCGTCC
>ERZ773079.1265-NODE-1265-length-15456-cov-2.531849_pt1 | contig 15456 bp, 15 predicted proteins | sample MGYA00511355_ERZ773079 | MGnify/ENA primary metagenome ERZ773079 (study PRJEB29015, sample SAMEA2737979) | human oral metagenome | biome: human oral; feature: human-associated habitat; material: dental | place: China | collected 2117 ... | reverse complement strand
ATTCTCCTCTCCACTTTTCAGACCCGCGCAGGATCAGCCGTGTCGGTAAAAAGATCTCGTGGCGGCCAGGTTCTTCCGTTATCTTTCCAGCAGCAGCCTCGATTCGCCGGGTAAGAAGACGGATTGCATCCCGCCCCATTTGATAGACGTCCCGATCCACAACACTGAGTGAAATGCCCCCGTAATGGAGCATTTCAATCTCGTCAAAGCCAATCATAGAAACGTCTTTTCCAATCTTCATTCCATTTTCTCTGAAGTAACGAAGGCATCCAAGCGCCGTCATATTATTTGCTGCGAACACAGCAGTGGGAGGCTGTTCCTGTTCCATAATCTGATGCATGACCGCATAGGCGCGCTCTTGGTGAAAATCTCCCTGTGCAGCATATCGCATATCCGGTTTAATATCCCATTTTGAAAATGCGGCTAAATATCCAAGCCAGCGCTCATTGCCCGGACGCGAATTCTCTGGTCCGCGAATGGTGGCAATGCGGCGATGTCCTTCGCGGAGCAGACACTCGACTGCATCCATTGCACCACGAAAATCTTCTGTAAACACACCATCGAATCGACCGTGTTTTAAACTGCGGTCAATGAGGACCACCGGTACACCGGCCGCCTCGAGTGCAAGGAGGCGTTTGCACGTTTCTTCATTTTCGGCATCTGCCGGGATGACAAGAATACCGGAAAGACGTTCTGTTTTTACAGCGTCAAAAAAGCGGTGTTCCTTTTCAATGTTGTCATCTGTTCCGTATAAGAATTGTAACCACTTTCATCGGCTGCATTTGTAATCCCGCGCAGTAATTGCGAGAAAAAAGGATTCTCTATGTCCGGAATCAGAAAGCCAATATTCCCCGTGTTCCCTGTACTGAGTTTTCTTGCCAGGGCATTCGGCGTATAGTCCAACTCTGCAATGGTCCGCATGACCCGCTTTCGCGTTGCTTCGCTGACGTGAGGACTACCGTTCAATACACGCGATACCGTTGCCGAGGAAACTTTTGCGCATCGGGCAACATCATAGATATTAACGCTCATCGCTGCGGCTCCTTTTAGGGAATCCCGGACACTTTCGGATGGTAATCTTGCTGCACATCGAAAATATACACAGGGCGTCCATAAAATTTGTAACCGATTACAGCTTTAGTTTATTTATTTTTTTTAGAATTGTCAACACAATGTTGTTTTTATGAATATCGTTTTGATCACGAAATTCGAGGTTGCGGATTCTTTTTGAGGAAATCAGACAATTCATCCGGCGTCGGATAGGACATTTGTGTTCCTTTTCGTGTAACGCTAAGAGCCGCAAACGCACTTGCCTTCTGCATTGCTGCAAGGACATTAGAGGCCTGAACATAACAGCTGGCAAAACACCCGATAAATGCATCCCCCGCACCGGAGGTATCAACAGCGTTTACCTGATAGGCTTCGACATATTTCTTCTCTGTCTCCGTCATCCAAAGTGCTCCTCGCCCGCCTAATGTGACGATTACGTTCTTCAGTCCACGCACAATCAAAGATGTTGCCGCTTTTTCTACATCTTCCCGTGTTTCTGTCGGCATCTCAGTGAGAATAGCCAGTTCCGTCTCATTTGGAACAAAGAAATCACATTCACAAACTTTTTTTATATCAAGATTTTTTGTTGCAGGTGCAGGGTTCAAAAGAACAGGGATATGGTTTGTTTTCCCAAACGCAATGGCATGGTAGACGGTCTCAAGCGGAATTTCCAACTGAAGAATGATCAGCCGGCAATTCTTCAGGTCTTTTTCCGCAGCATCAATATCTGCCGGCAAAAGCTTATTATTTGCACCTTTGATGATCAAAATGCTGTTTTGGCCCTTCTCATCCACAAAGATCGGCGCAACCCCGCTGGACACCCCAGGAACCTTTTGCACATACATCGTATCAATACCGTATTTCTTGAAGTTATTTATCGTGTTATCGGCAAAAATATCGCTGCCAACCTTGGTCATCATAAGGACATCCGTTCCGCAGACCGCAGCAGCAACTGCCTGATTTGCTCCTTTTCCTCCGCATCCCAGTGTAAAATCAGGCGCCTCCAGCGTTTCTCCCAAGATTGGCATACGTGTAATATAGGAGGTTAGGTCCACCATGTTCGAGCCAATCACCGCAATTTTCATATCGTATCCTCCTTTTATCCCGCAACAATCTTAACGCCGCTGCTCGTTCCGAGCCGTGTGGCTCCCGCTGCGACCATTGCCTCGGCATCCGCACGACTTCGTATCCCTCCGGATGCTTTGACGCCCATTTCCGCTCCGACTGTTTCCCGCATGAGGCGAACATCCTCAACGACGGCCCCACCCGAAGAAAACCCTGTCGATGTCTTCACAAAATCAGCACCTGCTTCTTTTGCAAGGCGGCAAGCCATGCGCTTTTCCTCATTCGTGAGAAGACACGTCTCAATGATCACTTTTGTAAGCGCTTTCCCTTTTGCCGCAGCGACAACACTTTTGATATCCTCGCGTACATAATCATAATCCTGGTCTTTCAATCTCCCCACCGAAATCACCATATCGACTTCTTCAGCACCGTCCGCAATCGCCTTTTGTGTCTCGAAAGCCTTTACAACAGAGGGGGTTGCTCCTTGAGGAAAACCAATCACCGTACAGGTCTTAACACCGGTTCCTTTCAATTTTTCTGCAGTATATGAAACCCATATCGGACTGACACATACGGAAGCAAAACGATATGTTTTTGCTTCGTCCAGGAGCTTATCAAGATCTGCTTTTCCTGCCTCTGTTTTGAGCAGTGTATGGTCAATCATTTTTGCAAAATCCATAAAATACCTCCTAGAAATATTAAGAATTGTCAATGACAAAATTTTAACACTCTTTTTTTGCGTTGTAAAGCCTCAAAACATCGCTCGCTACCTGCTCCACAGGAAGTGTTTCAAGATAACGTTCAAGGAAGCTGGATGCACCTTGGACACCCTCTGCACGGGGGAACAAAATGTGTTCCTTCTTCTCCGTAAACACCTCCTCTGCCAAGAAGTCAGCAAGATCTCGGCCATCTCCCCGTACTGCATATAATGCAAGAACAGCCATCCCCCACGCACCGCCTTCAGAGGCTGTCTCCATAACGCTTATGGGAAGATTCAGCAGGTCAGCAAGGACCTGCTGTGCAATCATCGGCGTGCGAAACAATCCACCGTGAGCAATCATACCATCCATTTCAATGCCTTCATCATGAGTAAGAATATCAAATCCAATCCTAATCGGCGCAAATGCCGAATAAAGATGGGTCAGCATAAAATTTGCCAATGTAAATTTGCTTTTCGGAGTACGAACAAAGAGAGGTCTTCCGTTTTGTGTACGCGTGAGATTTTCTCCTGAAAGAAAACTATAGTTCATCAGACCGCCGGCATCCATGTCAGCATTCGAAACCTGCTCAAAGAGAACTTGGTAGAGCCGATCGGATGAAAGGTCACAGCCTATTGCAAGAGCAAATTCGCTAAAAAGAGATGCCCATGCATTGATATCCGAAGTACAGTTATTGCTGTGTACCATAGCGGTTGTATGACCATCCGGCGTCATGACAATATCAATATCTCGATACATATTCGTCAGTGGATGCTCAAGAACATTCATAGAGAAAATAGAGGTGCCAACTGAGATGTTTCCCGTTCTTTTTCGAACGCTGTTTGTTGCGACCATACCGGTCCCTGCATCCCCCTCCGGCGGACACAATATACAGCCGGCCTCAAGATTTCCGCTTTCATCCAGCAGAGACGCACCCTCCCGTGTCAGCCTGCCGGCTTTGGTCCCTGCAGTTTGTACACGGGGAAGTATCTCTACAAGTTCTTTGCGAAGTTTTTTAGATGCAGGCAATGCTGAAAAAATTGACAGCATCTCTCTATTATATGTTCTAGTGACCGGATCAATTGGAAACATTCCGGAAGCATCATCAATGCCCAGTACCTTCTTTCCCGAGAGACGCCAATGGATATAACCGGAAAGAGTCGTCATAAATTCAACATGCGCTGCATGCTCTTCTTTTGAAAGAAGTGCCTGATAGAGATGTGCGGCACTCCATCGTTCTGGTATATTAAAAGAGAAGGCCTTTGTCAGATGGTCTGCTGCTGCTTCTGTCGTGTTATTTCTCCAAGTACGAAACGGAACCAGTAAATTTCCTTCCACATCAAAAACAAGATAACCGTGCATCATGCCGCTGATACCAATTGCATCAACATGTCGAATGGTTATCCCGTATTGCTCCTCTGCATTATTCCGCAGGGCTGTATATGCACTGCGCAACCCCTGCCATATCTCTTCCTGATGATAGGTCCAATAACCGCCCTCAAGACGATTTTCCCAGCCATGACTTCCCTGTGCAAGCGTCCGGCACGCGTCATCAATCAACACGGCCTTGATTCTCGTTGAGCCAAACTCAATACCAAGAAATAGCCGTCCATTTCTAATCAACTCTGCCGCAGATGAATTTTTCATCAGAACTCCTCCTTATACAGAATATAGGCAACAGATTCTAAAAAAATACAGCAGAATGGTTTCTATGCTCCAATTCTGCTGTATTTCATTTGTTCAAACTTACTCTACGGTAACGGACTTCGCAAGGTTGCGCGGTTTGTCCACATCACAGCCGCGTGTGATCGCAGCATAATATGCAAGCAGCTGGAGAGGGATGACAGAGAGGATCGGCATGATAAATTCATCCGATGCAGGCACATGCATCACATGATCAACATATTTTTCAAGTTCGGCATCTCCTTCTGCAGCAATGCCGATGACAACGGCATCACGCGCCTTTACTTCCTTAATGTTGGAGAGTGTTTTTTCATACACACTGCGCTGTGTTGCCAGAGCAATCACAGGTACGCCCTCAACAATCAGAGCAAGCGTACCGTGCTTAAGCTCTCCTGCAGCATATGCCTCGGCGTGGATGTAGGAAATCTCCTTGAGTTTGAGTGCCCCCTCAAGAGAGACAGCATAGTCTAGGCTGCGTCCAATGTAGAAAACATCCTCATTGAAGCCGTACTGTTTTGCAAATGTCTTGATCGGATCGACATCCGACAAAATCTCCGAAATCTGTGTTGGGATCTCCTGCAGCTGAGCAACAAGTTTTTCCACACGCTCCGGTGCAATATTCCGCTTAATCTCTGCCATGTAAAGAGCAAGCATGAAGAAGATAACCAGCTGTGTTGTATACGCTTTTGTCGATGCAACAGCAATCTCAGGACCTGCCCATGTATAGACAACCTGGTCTGCCTCTCGTGCAATGGAAGACCCCACCACATTTGTTATGGCAAGAGTTTTTGCACCGCGGCGCTTCGACTCCTTCAGTGCTGCCAACGTGTCGCTTGTCTCACCGGACTGAGAAACCACAATCAGCAGAGTCTTTTCATCCACAATCGGATCGCGGTAGCGGAACTCTGAGGCAACATCCACCTCAACGAGAACACGCGCCAACTTTTCGATGTAGTATTTGCCGACGAGACCAGCATGGTATGCCGTCCCGCAGGCAACAATATAGATTTTATTGAACGAATTGAGATACACTGCATCCCATACGAGCTCTTCAAAAGATACGCCTTTCTTATCACTTGTAATGCGTTGGCTCATCGTATCGCGTACAGCCTTCGGCTGTTCGTGAATCTCCTTGAGCATAAAGTGCTCATAGCCGCCCTTCTCCGCAGCCTCCGCATTCCAAGTGACTTCAAATACTTTTTTGTCCACAGGCTCTCCTGTGCGATTGCTGACAGCAATGCCGTCCTTTCGCACTACAGCAAGCTCTCCATCGGCAAGAATATAAGTGCGCCGTGTACGAGAGATGATAGCAGGTATATCGGATGCAATAAAATTTTCTCCATCACCAAGCCCTATGATAAGCGGATTATCCTGCTTCGTACAGATGAGCATATCCGGGTGTCGCCGGCTCATGAACACAAGCGCATACGATCCCCCAATACGATGCAACACCTCTCGCACAGCCGCAATAAAATCCCCTGTATACACTTCTTCCAATAGGTGAACGACAACCTCAGTGTCTGTCTCTGACTGAAACACATGTCCCTTGGCGATGAGTTCCTCTTTAAGTGAAAGATAATTCTCAATAATACCATTGTGTACGATTGCAAAGTCATTGTGGCAGTCCGTATGCGGGTGTGCATTAATATCAGACGGGCGTCCATGCGTTGCCCAACGTGTATGGCCGATACCAAGGCTGCCAGACGGCATATGACCTTTGATCTGCTCCCGCAGTGCCGCAAGGCGCCCGACACTCTTTTCTACATGAATGCTGCCACCCTCATAGACAGCGATGCCCGCCGAATCATACCCACGATACTCCAGTTTTGAAAGACCGTCCAGCAAAAATTCTGCTGCCTGGCGGTCGCCGACATAACCAACGATTCCACACATAAAAATACCTCCTGACCGATAATAAATAAATCGCTCAGGGATTTCGCTCCATCTGCAGCTTTGTCCACAGGGTCACCCCTACGCTTTGACCACAGACTCTCGACAGAGCGTGCCGGAAGGCATCCGCTGACGGCTCGACAACCTTCTCCTCGTCCTCTGGCATACAACCGCATGCCAGAGCCAGCGCTAAGAATCCTTTTCCATATAAGAAATCCCTATGCATCCTTGACGCACAGGGACATTCTATCTGATATTACAGGATAAGTCAATATTGTGTCTTACTGTGTCACGTAGTGGCTGAAACTGCCCATGACAAGCTGCGGGAACTCTGAACGAAGTATATTCATGAACTTTCGCGTCCCAATGGGTGCCCCCTGCTCAGGCGGCATCGTATGTAAAAATAGAGTTGGATCGATGTTCAGATTTCGCATTTGGATCATCTGAACAGGAAGTGTACGAAAAAAATCCTGCCACGCCGCGAGCTCCTCTGTGCGGTCATTGAACCCCGGAAAATATAGAAGATTAATGGATACATAAACGTCATGCGCAAGTGCATAGCGAATCGAGGTTTTTACAGCATCCAAATCATAACTTGCCCGATAATATACGGAATAGCTTATGTCACGTGCGCTAATCATAGATACCCGCAGTGAGTCTAATCCGGCATCTACAATCTTCTTCATTCCATCTGGAAAGCCTGCATTGGAGTTCATATTGATCTGTCCGCGTGTCGTTGCTGCACGAATTTTACGAATCCCATCTGCAATACAGTCTGCTGCAAGTGATGGCTCCCCCTCGCAGCCTTGTCCAAAACTAATGATTCCATCCGGCGCCATACTCAAATGGTAGATCCCTACTTCGGCAATTTCCTCCGGCGTCGGACGAAATGTAATACGCTGCTGTGGAGAGGGGCAACACTCCGAACTCTGCAGCGAAATACATCCAAGACAGTTTGCATTGCATACAGGCGAAGTCGGAACCCCGCATTCCCAGCGCCGATAAAAAAGATTCTGCGCCGTTAGGCAGTGATAGTTCAGCGAACAACTCCCCACTTGCTGTACGATACGATTGTTGGGAAGTTCCTTCATCACCCGGCGCACAAGTTTTTTTAACTCTCTGCCATTGTAGTTCTCCGGATCCCACTTTTCATTTTCATCTGTATAAATTGCAGCCGCATGGAGTTCTCCCCGGTAGACAGCAACAGCCGTATATCCATACAGTGGGAGCGGTGCAGCACCATCCTCTCGATAAAATCCAGGCAGATGTGTACGTGTGTACCCCTGCGGGAGTATCGCTGCAACTGCCATTCCTCCAAGAATCTTGAGGGAACCGTCCCCTTTTTGTCCAACGGCATAATGAGCGGGCAAAAACATAAGGTCAGCACTGTCTGGTAGAGGGATAAGATCCTCCGTTGCAAGTGGAACATGGGCCTCTCCTATGCGTCCAAGGGCTTGCAGTCCATCTGCTTCACAAATATTGCCATTCTCGTCTGCATAGAGTGCTGTAATGCAGCTGTTATACTGGATGGTCTGCTGCTTTTCCTTCTGTCTGCTGTGCTTCATATTTCTCCCTTTGTCCCTCGCTTTTTTTCTTCTGCGGATTGTAACGGTTCATCGCAAGATCGACTCCATTCGTTACCATCGTCGATACAGCTGGAAGCAACATCTCTATTGCCGTACGAATATGAGGGATATCCTCAGATGAAAACGGCGCGAGCACGTGATCGATCACCGACCATCCAGACAGAGGTCTGCCAATTCCTATGCGAATACGTGGAAAATTTTCCCCTCCAACATGTGCAATAATGGATTTAATACCATTGTGTCCGCCAGATCCTCCCTTCTTTCGAATTCGTATCATGCCCGCCGGAATATCCATATCATCATGTACAACGATGAGATCCTCCAGTCCGACTTTATAATACACCAGCATTGGGCCAATGGCAGCACCGCTTTCGTTCATATAGGTCTGTGGCTTCACTAGAAAAATCTTTTCCCCATCGATACGCACCTCACTTATGAGTGAGGTAAACGCTTCCTTCCATGGAGATGCCCCTAAATGCTGTGCAAGTGCATCTAGGAGCATAAAGCCGACATTATGTTTCGTCTTTGCATATTGAAGTCCTGGATTTCCAAGGCCTGCGATGATTTTCATAAAAGGCTCCTTAGGTTGGATCACCAACGATGAAGAGATAACCAAGCACGACGATGCCAAGTGCGATACGGTACCATCCAAATGCCGTGAAGTCATTGCGCTTAATATAGCGTAGGAGGAACTGGATCGAAAGGATGGACACAACGAACGCTGTCACCATCCCCACGGCTAGAATGAAAAGTTCTGCACCCGTATAGTGGAAACCAAATTTAACAATTTTCAAAAAACTTGCACCGAACATGACAGGAATCGCGAGAAAGAATGTAAACTCTGCAGCTACATAACGGCTTGCACCAAAGATGATACCGCCCAGAATCGTCGCTCCTGAACGGCTCGTTCCTGGCACCAAAGAAAGCACTTGGAACATACCAATGATGAATGCCGTCCGATAATCTAGTTCCGATAGGCTCCCTATCCGTGGGATGCGTGTACGGTTCCAACGCTCGACAACAATAAAGAGTATCCCGTAGAGAATCAGCATGGAAGCTACAACAGGAGCATTCATGAAATGCTCCTCCATATAGCGATTAAAAGAAAGACCTATAACGGCAGCAGGAAGGCAGGCAACAATGACCTTTCCCCACAAGTTCAAAGTCTCACGTCGCTCATCTCTCGATTTGCGTTTGAGAAAGGGATTGAGCTTTTCTGCATTGAGCACAACAACCGCGAGAATCGCGCCAAGCTGAATGACAACGAGAAACATATCCATAAATGCGGTTGTTACATCAAGCTGGATAAATTCATCGACCAGAATCATATGACCTGTACTTGATACAGGCAGCCACTCTGTTAGCCCCTCCACGATGCCAAGAAGAATCACCTTCACCAGTTCTGTCAACGAAATTGCCACGATTCCGTACTCCCCTCACTCTTAAAATCTCGCCTATTATAGCACAGTTCCAGATATTGTGCACAATCCACGAAAGAAATATTACATATCCACACAAAAAAGGCTGCATATGCAGCCTTTTTAACAATCTATGGATTCACTTATACCAAACCATGCGCAATCATAACATCCGCTACCTTAGCAAATGCCGTGATATTGGCACCGGCAACGAGATCATCAGGCTCAGCATAAAGCTCTGCATTCCGCTTGGCATTTTTGTAAATGTTTTCCATGATCCCCTTGAGGCGTGTATCCACCTCATCAAATGTCCACTGCAAGCGTTCCGAGTTCTGCGACATCTCAAGTGCCGAAACCGCAACACCGCCGGCGTTTGCCGCTTTTGCAGGTGCAAAGAGTACATGGTGTTCTTTAAAATAATCAATAGCATCAAGAGTAGACGGCATATTGGCCCCCTCTCCCACGGCTTTTACGCCATTCGCAACGAGCAGTTTTGCCGCGTCAAGATCAATCTCATCCTGTGTTGCGCAGGGAAGGGCAATATCACATTTAACCGACCAAATGCCTTTGCATCCTTCATGGTATTCAGCCTGTGGATGCGTCGCCACATATTCCTTAATACGCGCACGCCGGACCTCTTTGATGTCTTTGAGTGCTGCGAGATCGATGCCGTTTGGATCATAGACATAGCCATCCGAATCAGAGCAAGTAACGACCTTTGCTCCAAAGGACTGTGCTTTTTCAATGGCGTATGTTGCAACATTTCCCGCGCCGGAGACGACAATGGTCTTCCCTTTGAGATCGATCCCCTTTGCATCGAGCATATTCTTGACAAAATAGAGAAGTCCGTATCCTGTGGCCTCAGTACGTGCAAGACTCCCCCAATAGTCGATGCGCTTTCCTGTCAGAACACCTGCATCATAAGAGTCACGAATGCGCTTATATTGTCCAAAAAGATAGCCGATCTCACGACCGCCGACACCAATATCCCCTGCCGGTACATCCACGTTTACACCAATGTGACGATAGAGCTCTGTCATAAAACTCTGACAGAATTTCATCACTTCATTGTCCGATTTTCCATGTGGGTCAAAATCCGAACCGCCCTTCGCACCGCCAATTGGAAGACCTGTCAGTGCATTCTTAAAGACCTGTTCAAAGGCAAGGAATTTCAAAATATCCAATGTGACGCTTGGATGAAAACGAAGTCCGCCCTTATAAGGGCCAATGGCACTTGACATCTGCACGCGGTAACCGCGGTTGACCTGGATTTCCCCTTTGTCATCAACCCATGGAACACGAAATGAAATCACGCGCTCCGGCTCGATCATACGCTCCAGCATCTTATACTTTTTATATTCCGGATGCTTTTCCAAAAGCGGAACAACAGAGGTGAGTACCTCGGCAACCGTATTCTTGAAATGCACCTGTTCTGGATCGCGCTTGGATACGAGTTCGAGAATATCATTGACATACTGTTTCATGTTGGACATGAGGGTTCCTCCTTTTGATGGTGCGCTAAGCTTTCCAGCGAACGCAGATGAGTATAGCATACCGAACAGAGCTTTGTATAGAGATGCACAGCATGAATACAATATGCACTAAAAATACAAACTTCTCCAGTCTGCTCCATCAAAAGTTAAAGTGAGGTACTCCATGGTATTCTTCTGGAAAATCATTAGGGCTCATGTAGCCTAAATCCCTCTCCATCACAGATTTTTCCTCTGGAAATACATACTGATTGAGGTAGTCAATGAAATCTCCTTCAGAATAGCATACGCCTCCTCTGATTCTGTACTTTTCAGCATGTGGACTATGATGGAGCCAATGATTGGCAAATTCCAGACAATATTTTTCCAAATTGTCAGCAACGAGGTCCGATACAAGATACAATACGCGATCACCATCTGCACTCAATATGACATGTTTCATATCAATGCAATCACTGTTCCTTTAGATAATTCCTTTTTCTCATTTTATTCGCCGCACTCCTTGCAGCTGAATTTATAGATGATATGGTTCTCCTTTGCTAATCTTAAAGGATCGATAAATTTGTTCCATAAGAAAGAGACGAAGGAGTTGATGCGGAAATGTAAAGCGGGAGAAGGACAGGCAAAAATCGGCCTCCCGGAGCAGCTGCTCCGAGAGGCCGAAAGGACCACCGATGAGAAAGACAATATGGCTCTGTCCCTCAACACCAAGATGATCGATCTTTTCCGAAAGCTCCTCCGAGGAATATGCTGCGCCTCTAGCATCCAGCACAATGAGATATGCATTGCGCGGAACCTGCGCCAGGAGACGTGCCCCCTCACGGCGGATTGTCTCTGCCTTTTCCGCTGCAGAGGGCTTGTCCTTCATGCGCTCCTCGCTAATCTCTATCGTACGTACATCGGCATAGGGACGCAGACGCTTTTCATATTCGGCAATCCCATCGCGCAGATACCTTTCCTTCAGCTTTCCCGCGCAGATAATTGTGATCTTCACCGATCTTCCTGCGGCATTTCTTCAAGAGTAACTTCTGCTTTTCGCTTTGTATCATTACGGTCATAGACAATGGTTATCTTATCACCAACCTGATACGAGGCAATTTTGCCGCGCAGCTCGGACACGCTGTTGATCTCCTCACCATTGATCTCCAGGATGATATCACCGCGCTGGAATCCAGCCTTGCCGCAAGGACCATCAAGTGTCAGGCGGAAGATATAGACCCCCTTGTCAATGTTGAGCTGATATCCATAACGTGCCGCTGTTGTTGGATCAAAGACGGAAACACCAAGATAAGGGCGTGCTACATATCCTTTTTCAATAATTTCATTGATGACAGTCTGAACAGTATTGATTGGAATGGAAAACCCCATGCCTTCCACGCCGCTGGCTGCAACTTTTGCACTGTTGATGCCGATGACTTCACCGTCTGCATTGACAAGCGCACCACCTGAATTACCGGGACTGATGGCTGCATCTGTCTGAAGCAGTTTTACGCGGCGATCACTGACATCAAGGGTACGATTGAGCGCACTGATGACCCCCGCTGTAACACTTCCCTGGAATTCAAGCCCCATAGGGTTTCCAATGGCAATGGCAGGTTCCCCAACGACCACATGGTCAGAGTCGCCAAAGACCGCTGTCGGAAGATCATCGGCATCCACCTTGACAACAGCAAGATCGGTGAGTTCATCTTTACCGACGAGTTTTCCCTTGAGGCTTCGCCCATCGGACAGAGAGACAATGATTTCCTTTGCTCCACTGATGACATGATTGTTCGTAACGATATAGCCATCCTTTCGGAAAATAACGCCTGAACCGACGCCCTCCGTCTCAACCGGATTGTTGAACCAATCGCGTGCAACGGCTTTGTTGGTAATGCCAACAACAGTTGGTCCAACAGCTTTTGCCGCCCGAACAACAGGTGTATCACGGTTACTGGAAAGCCCCGCGACATCTACGGACTGTGCCGGTTTTGCTGCACCAACTGTGTTGTCTGCTGCCGCCCCCATGGAGCATCCGCCAAAAACAACAACCGAAGCGGCAACGGCAAAGGCCATCAAAAGGGTTCCTTTTCTATTTTTTATTTTAGAACAGATGTTCATAAGACCGATCTCCTTTACATGATGGTTCTTGTTCCGCCTTGCGGCAGACATGTTTCAATATCCAAATGAATGCCATGAGAGGAGAGAATCCTGGTCACTGTACTGTGGGCAAGCTCTGGACGGTTGTTCTCCTCTGAAAGATGAGCAAGATATACTTTGCGTGGACGCCTACGCATCCGCATGAGCGCCCATGCAGCTTCCCCATTGGCAAGATGTCCACGGCTCGATAGTATGCGTCGTTTCAGCGACCATGGATAGCTGCCGCATTTCAGCAGATCTGCATCGTGATTCGCCTCTAGGACCAGCACATCCGCTCCCTCCATAGCATCCTGCACCGTCTCAGTGACAACACCAAGATCCGTGGCAATGGTGCAGCATGCAGAACCGTGTATGCGGAATCCACATGGTTCTGCGGCATCATGCGAAGTGGCAAATGGATGAACTTTGACATCGCCAAATACCAATTCATCCTGAACGCGCTGCATTGTATTCACGAGAGGCCCATCTATGTGGCTGAGGGTTCCTTGTGTCGCAAATACGGGCATATGGTATCGCTTTGTGAGTGTGGCCTGCCCGCGTATATGGTCAACATGCTCGTGTGTCACAAGCACCGCATGCAGAGTATTCAAACCAACACCGATCCCATCTAACCTGCTCTTGATACGCGCAGCGCTGATCCCCGCATCAATCAGCAGCCGTATGCCGTCTATTTCAACATAAACGGAATTCCCTTTGCTCCCACTCGCTAATATAGATACCTGCAACACCGAGCCTCCCTCCTACACATGTCATCATATTCCCCGTTTCTGTAAATATTCTGCAAAAACAAGCTCCTATTTACAGTTTAATTCATCTCTCATGCACGCAATCTGTTGCATAATTTCATTACTGAAAAGTGCCAAATCCTCTTTATCTTTACGATCGCCTTGAAAATACAGGGGCCTCCCATACATGATGCGGAGTGCCGGCAGAATTCCACCATTGGCAAAAACGCGATGTGTATTGAGAATCGCAACAGGAACAACAGGAGCACCGGTCATTGCTGCGATAAGTGCCACGCCCCCCTCTGCCTTTTGAAGTGCTCCTGTTTTGCTGCGTCTTCCCTCAGGGAACATGCCAAAAACACGCCCTTCTTTTAGAATATTGACCGCAGCTTTAATTGCGCCGCGGTCAGATGCACCGCGTTTTACGGGAAAGGCATGACAGCGGCGAATGAGCCCACCAAAGATAGGATTTTCGAAGAGTTCACTTTTTGCCATATAGCTGACGGGACGTTTAATTAAGCTCGCCATAAGAGGAGGGTCGATGTTGCTGGCGTGATTGGCTGCAAGAATCACAGCACCTTCCTGTGGGATATGCTCACGTCCAAAGATACGCACACGGAACACCGTATAAAAAATAATGCGAAACAAGTACTGAATAAAAGTATAGAGCATCTTGCATCCTCGCTATTTACACAAAGCTAACAGCCGTGCAGTGACTTCATCAATAGACATCCCCGTCGTATCGATGAGAACAGCATCCTCTGCTTGACGCAAGGGAGCGATGATGCGCTCGCTATCCTGTTTATCACGTGCAGAGATCTCATGCTGTAATGTATTCAAATCAATAGGATAGCCTTTCGCCTGCATTTCCTCATAACGCCGCCGGGCACGCTCCTCAACAGAGGCCGTGAGAAATATCTTGACATCAGCATTCGGCAGAACATTCGTCGCAATATCACGACCGTCCATAACCACGGCGCCATCAGCCGCCATAGCACGCTGCAGTGTTACCATCTGTTCACGTACAGCACCGAGTGCCGCAACGCGAGAAACGATTCCGGTGACCTCTGGTCTTCGAATCTCCTCCGTCACGTCGATGCCGTCAACAGCAACCCGCGCCTTTCCGTCTATGCAGGAAAGCCGTACATCTATATCCTTCGCCGCCTCCAGTATGGAGGCTTCAGTCACATCTCCTTGGTGCTTACAGAGCGTTTTCCACGCAACTGCACGATACATTGCCCCTGTATCAATATAGGTGTAGCCAAGCTTCTTTGCCAAACGTTTTGCAACGGTACTTTTTCCCGCACCCGCTGGCCCGTCAATCGCGATAATCTTCTTCATACTGAAGTTCCTCTCTATGAGATGCAAAGCCGATAAAGCTCTGCAAAAAAATCCGGATAGGAAATCACAACACTGTCTGGGGAGGCAATCGCAGCTCCATGTGCTGCCGCGCCAAGAACAGCAAGTGACATTGCCATGCGATGATCTCCGCAGCTGCTCACCTGTGCTGCACGAAGCGCTCGCCCTCCGTGAATGACAAGTCCATCCGCGTGCTCTTCTATACTGCCAGGCGAGAACTTACCTAGTTCCACAGCGATGGCATGCAGGCGGTCAGTCTCTTTGACACGCAGTTCTCCAGCCCCCGAAATCACCGTATCCCCCTCCGCGCACAGGGCGGCAACTGCAAGAATCGGAATTTCATCAATGAGCCG
>ERZ773079.1261-NODE-1261-length-15461-cov-7.252953_pt1 | contig 15461 bp, 14 predicted proteins | sample MGYA00511355_ERZ773079 | MGnify/ENA primary metagenome ERZ773079 (study PRJEB29015, sample SAMEA2737979) | human oral metagenome | biome: human oral; feature: human-associated habitat; material: dental | place: China | collected 2117 ... | reverse complement strand
CCAAGAACGCCTCAACAGAGAGATCCGTCGCCGCACCGACTCAGTAGGCATCTTCCCCAACAGGGACGCCATTATCCGCCTGGTTGGCGCCGTCTCGGCAGAGCAGACCGATGAGTGGACCGAAGGACGCCGCTACCTCAGCCTCGACGTTCTCAACCGCAGCCGGCCCCTATCCGCCGCCCCCTCCCTCACCAGCTAACAACCACACTCCACGAAGACCTCTACACCACATCAAGAGACTTGACCAGGGACAAGGCCCAAGGTTGGTGTAGACGGTCTACTCGGGGCTACTCGGGTCTGCTCATTGCCCATGACCCATGCCCAGCCCGAGGCTGTCGCTGCCTGGATCCGTGGACACTGGGGCACCCGTGAACCGTCTCCACTGAGTCAGAGAGGTCGTCTTCGACCAGGAAACCGCCAACCAGCTGTGCACCGCTGACGAGCCGCAGGCCATGGCCGCCCTGAGGAACCTGGCCACCCGGCATCATCCGGCTCTTCTACGACCCCCCGGAGCCTCTACAGCCTTGACCGCCAGATCCCTGTCGAGACGCCCCAAACGATCTATAAGCCTACCGACCGACCAACCCCGCAAACCGACTTTGCCGACCCTCTGAACTAGCAACACAGACACCCGGACTCCGAGTCAGTATGTGACATGGGTCATTCTAGCAAAAAAAGAGATGCAACTCACAAACCCGAGTCCTGGGAGCGAAGCCTCATCAGTCAAGCCGTCTGTTGTCCGCCTCGACGGGAAAAACGCGGATCGACGTGGCCAAGCTCGGCGGGGCAAGACAGTGAGCCGTATATATTGACCGACCGGAATATAGTGGTTAGTCTCGAATCGAGCGGATCGGCCGCTCACTTGAGTGTCAGACGCACTCATGCCGACGAGTGCCGAAAGTTGGAAGAATACTGCGCAACTGCGTGTGTCACCAAGACATCGACGGTATAGTCCGCCTGTTTCCTCGCACTTCGTGTATTCGACCACTGTAAGCACTCACAGAGGAAAGGAAGCACAATGCGTGCATACCAGACACCCATGCTCACACGTGTCGGCTCGTTCAGGAAGATCACCAAGTCGCTTGGCCGGCTCAATTGTAAGGACATCCTGAACTACCGCGCACTCTGGACGGCAACTCCCAACTTGGGCTGCTGACTCGCCCAACTACGGTGCGGGGCAGTACGAACACTGTACTGCCCCGCACTTCTTCTAAATGTAGAAAACAACGAAATTCATACTCCACTTACGGGGCGGGACCTAGACGTGACGTTACTAATTCTTCCTGATCAGAACATCTCTAATGAAATAAAATCCTGCCTTGTGACGGTAGGTGGAACGACGCTGGCTTCTTACCCATCGAAGAGACCTTGGATTAGTGGAACGAAAGAATGTATAGTTCGAAGTCGAAACCATTATCTTGATGTAGTTTTGATTGGACATCACAATACAACGAAAAAGGAGCTTGAACAGTTAATTGGGAACGTCTCAAGCGTAGATCACTTGGACGGCGTTGCGAACAAGTTGGTTGAGTTCGATGTATTACTTGTGGCACGAGACCATGAAAAAATGCGCATATATGCTCCACCATTTCAGACTAAGTCTGTGTTCTGGATAAGGAAAAATGACGCGATTTTTGTCTCCGACGAGCAGTATCCCCTTGCACTACTTAACGGATTCGAAATAGACTCCGGTGTCCTTACTGCTCGCTTAGCGAACGCCGAGGTGACTCACCCATTTGTCAGTATGTCAATATGGAAAAATGTCGAAAGTTTAGGAATGGGTGAGTCGATAACTATAAAAGGATTGAACACGCGACGTTCAAACTGGTGGACTCCTCCCGAAGCCTCCCGGTCATCTGCCGAACTGAAAGATATCCTCATCGAAGGAATTACTGGAGCATGTAAATTAAGGACACATAACAGAAAAATTGTTAGTTCCGATTTATCGGGAGGTTTAGACTCAACAACGCTATGCTTCTATATTGCCAAACAAAACATCGAACTCAATACTATTTTTATGGGTGTTGATAATGAATTAAACAATGATTGGAAATGGGCCCAACGTGCATCTGAAGAAATCTCTTCCAATCATTACTATGTACCTTATCGAGATGTCATCGGAGAAATTATACGAGACGTGCCGGCCAACATCAATTACTTCCCGGAGGGCCCAAGCACTACCGCCACGGCGGCAGCTTCAGCAGTTCCTCTTCGCCGAATAATTAAGACCACCGGTAGCAGTCTTCATCTCAACGGACACGGTGGAGACGCACTGTTTGGGCGAGTATCTAGTTCGCCATGGTCATTTCTACGGAGTAACGCTAAAAATAAATGTAGATGGCTCTGGCGGTATCGCAAGATCAATCGGATTCCGGTCAGCGCCATGATTAAAATGCTCGCAGACAATCGCTCTTTTGAACACGAGTTAAAGTGCTTGTCCCAGGGTCGCCCGAGGCACCTGAAAAACGACCATTCTGATTATGCTAGTTGGATTCAAGCGCCGCAGTTTTCGTTGGCATACACTCCCGAAGCAATCAAATATTTTAATGATTTAGTTGAAGAAAGCGTTACTTCCAATTCCCGTCCGTTCTGCGAGGACCGTAGTATCCACCAGATACTTTCCTATCTCACCGTCCATGGTATTTCAGTAAGGCGCATGAATCTTATGCCTGAACGTGGGGGCGTATGCTATGATAGCCCGTATCTTGATAAAAGAATAGTTGAGCCTGCTCTTGCGCTTAACCATGCGGAGCGGACACGCCAACAGCCGATTAAGCCACTTCTTGCTAAAGTTAGGCCAAAATCTATGAGTCTAGACTATTTCCAACGGCAGGACAAAGGCGACTATACGGCGGAGACTATTTCACATTATTATAAGATAATAGATAGAGCGAGAGAACTATTCGGAAGCGGCTCAAAACTTGCCGAGTTAGGAATAATTAAAGACAGCGAAGTAATGCGAATGACAAATCGGTATTCTGCAGACGGTTCTGTATACTCAGACATTATTGATTTAGAATTCGCTGAGCGATGGCTTTGTTCAGTTGAAAGTACGAAAGCACTAAGTTCGAGGAGCTGATCGATCGTGTTGCGAGTAAGTAAATCAGTTGAATTAACTGAAACTGATGATGGCGCATTCCTTCTTGATACCGCTCGTGGCATCTATTGGCACTTGAACTGGGTCGGAGTTCAGGTGATCCAAGGGATTCAAAATGGTCTCAAAATTAGCGAAATTTCGAGCCTAGTTGCGAGTGAGTGTGATGCAGACGACGAGACTGTTCAGGCTGATATAATTCAGTTGTTGAAGAAGCTTAAAAAAGCTCGTCTTGTCCGGAAGGAGTTTCCATGAGTAGTCCCGTTCTATCAGAGCAAGGAGCACAACGCTCATCCTTAAAAGAACGGAGTGTTGCTAGAATTGCGGTAGGTACCGCTATGGTCATGTGTCGACTCAGTCCAAGCGCGATTAGAGGAATTTTGATCAAGACTGTTAGAACTGGTAAGCGTCCGCCGACCAGTTATGTTATAAGGTACCGTCGATTGGTTGCGTCTGTGAGCACATTCTGCGCCGGCGAAGGATGCCTCCCTCGGTCAATAGCTATCGCACTTGTTGCACGAATGTATGGCTATGGAGTCACTTGGTGTACAGGGGTAAAAGATAACCCGTTTGTTGCGCATGCGTGGGTGGAAATCGACGGTAAACCTATTGGAGAGGTGTCGGATTTGTCAAAATTCAATCGCCTTATGGTGGCTGAGCCAAACTATGTCTTTTATAGTTAGTGTGAGCGTGCATTAAAAAAAGTATCAGAAGTTCGACTTATAGGAGGAACTATCTGTGAGTTCACATTTCACCAATCGCAATGTCGAAAGTAAAGAAATGCGTTCGGCTGGATTTAGTGAAGCCTTTAAAATTCTCCGACCGTATTGGAAGTCTCTGGTAGTTGCGTTTATTGTTGGCGTAATAGGATCCGGAATTAGCGCCGCGCAGCCGTTAGTAGTATCGACTATTATTGACAGTTTTGGAGGTAGTTTACCTGTAGGTTGGGTCAGCCTTCTGATTGCACTTTTGCTGGGCGGAGCGGTTCTTACAGCATTAAGGGAGCTAGTTGTTGAACGAACTGGTGAGCAATACGCTTACGATTCGAGAATACGGCTACTGAAACATATATTTTCGCTATCAGTTTCCAGTTTAGATGACAGAGATAAAGGCGACTTGGTCACTAGGGTAACTACCGACGTTTCCGAAACTAGAAGTTTCCTAACTTCAGGGCTAGTCGATGTTGCTGTTAGTGTCGTCACGGTACTGTTTTCGCTGGTAATGATGGCGTTAATCGATGCGCCGCTCTTGGTTTTGTCGATGGGCTCAGTTCTTGGCACATTGCTGACAGTTTTGTCTATAGGTAAAAGAACTCGTCCCATCGGACTGGTAATGCAAGATTCTCTCGGGTTGCTGGCGGAATCTGTTTCTCGCACTCTCGCATCCATACGAACCGTAAGGGCAACTCGCGCAACCGGTCGAGAAATCGACATGGCCACCAATCGTGCGAATAGAGTACGTGAAGCTGGCTTTATTTCTGCAAGGCTACGAGCTATTCTGCAAACTATTTCCGGCGCATCAGTTCAAATCATTCTTATCGTTGTCGTTGGAGTTGGTGCACTTCGAGTTTCAGCGGGAAGGCTGACTACGGGAGAACTTAGTGCTTTCATTATGTATCTCATGATGATGATTACTCCAATTATGATGATTGGAGGAGTTGTTGCTTCTCTTGGCGAGGCATTCGGCTCATTGTCGAGGATCCGCGAAATTGAGCAAGAGCCTGTTGAACTTGATATAGTCGGTAGTTTTGATAAGGAATCAAACGAGCCTCGACGTGAACATGGAATCCTTACCTTTTCTAATGTCTCGTTTAGGTATCCTCACGGCAACAAGGATGCTAAGAGTTCCACGCCGTGGGCACTTCAAAACATCAATATTGATGTGAAACGAGGCGAGTTTATTGCATTTGTTGGACCGTCGGGCGCAGGGAAATCCACATTATTCGCACTATTAGAACGTTTCTATGAACCAACCTTTGGAAATATTTATTTTAAGGGAAAGAATGTTCTTAACCTATCTAGGAATATGGTTAGAGAAGAACTGGCGTATGTAGACCAGGATGCGGAAGTTCTCCAAGGGTCAATCAGAGACAATCTATTGCTAGGTAAGTCAAATGCTACGGATGAAGAGTGTATAACGGTGCTTAAGGCGGTAAACCTCGTTCGCGATACAAGTTCTGCTGGTGACTATCTGAATCAACAGATTGGCGACCTGGGGAGGAGACTTAGTGGGGGAGAACGGCAACGACTTGCCATTGCACGTTCTCTTCTTGGAGGGGCTTCAATCCTGCTTCTTGATGAGGCGACGTCAAATCTAGATAGTAAGAATGAGGCCGCGATTCAGGATGCTATTGCTTTTTCGGGAGTTGATCGAACTAAACTTGTAATTGCACACCGATTTTCTACAGTGGTTTCAGCCGATCGTATTATCGTTCTAGATAACGGTAAAATAGTTGCGCAAGGCCGACATTCGGAACTGCTTGAGGCAAGCCCTCTGTACAGAGAGTTGGCAGAACGACAGTTCATCGTTAAAGGCGAGATGGACGAGAGGAGGTAAAGGTGGAATAAGTATCGGAACATGTGAGAGAGCCCGCTAAAGTAAACAGGTGGATTCGATAGAACATTAAGGAGAGTTGATGAAATGAGACGTTTCTTACTTTATGATGATAAATGTGAACGATGCGGCAATATCGCACGCACAGTTGAACGCAACGGAAACGGATGGCTAATGATTCGAGGCCTTTCAGATCCAGACGTGCGAAAAATGCTTGATTCTGCGAAACCAGGATGGAAATGGCAACCGATGCTAGTTGTTTTGAAGGGAAATAGGATTCGGCTATATTCTGGTGCTATGATGATACTGCGTCTTGGCCTCGGACTGGGGCCCTTACGTGCGTTTCGTATACTTACAAGCAGTGCCTAGATTTCGAGTAGTGAACTCATTTTACCTAGCGATTCTTACAAAGATCAGTAAACATCGTTACAGGATTCCTTAAATAGCGGCGTGATTGGGACTGCAGGATTATTCTGAAGGGGCTAGGCTTGGCTGCAGTCCCCAGTGCGCATATGTGCCGTATTGCTACCAAGCCTGGTTGTAGAGTTAGGAGAGTTAGAGTATGATTGAGATTAGGAATATCACTAAACGTTACGGTGCGAAAACTGCCGTTGACAATGTGAGTTTTATTGCTAGCCCTGGACGGGTAACTGGTTTTCTTGGCCCTAACGGAGCAGGCAAGTCAACCACGTTGCGTATTTTGCTTGGACTCGATCGAGCCGATTCTGGAAAAACCTTTATTGGAGGAAAGCCTTATACGACTTTAAGTCATCCGCTCCGCAGCGTGGGCGCTATGCTCGACGGTGCTTCCGCTGCACCTGGACGCCGAGGAGTGGATCATTTACGATGGATTGCTCAGTCAAATCGTATTCCTCAGCAGAGAATTAATGAAGTGCTAGAGATCGTGGGCTTGACTAATTCTGCAAAGCTGCGCGTAGGCAAGTATTCCCTAGGTATGAAACAGCGCCTGGGGATCGCTGCTTCGTTATTAGGGGAGCCTGGTGTTTTAGTTCTCGATGAGCCTGTAAATGGGCTTGATCCAGAGGGAATACGGTCCATTAGGCGTTTTTTGCGGCGCTATGCAAGTGAAGGTAACACTGTGCTCCTCTCAAGTCATCTTATGAGCGAAGTCGCCGAGACTGTAGACGATGTAGTTATAATCAACAAAGGAAGAGTAGTATCTGCTGGTCCTCTTAGTCAGATTACTGAAGGATTCAAATCACTCGAGGATGCTTTTTTTGCGCTGACCAGTGGCGACTCTGTAACAGGATGGTGACAAAAAATGGTACGCATTGTTAGGTCTGAGATTACGAAAATTACTACGCTCCCTAGCGTATGGATTACCGCGGTCGCATTGTTTTTCGTGTTTCTATTTTTTCAGTACCAAGTTTTTGGCGTTTATTCTGAGCTTGCTGCAGGATTTAGGGAAGGTGCGTTGACGGAAACTTATGTGGCGGAAGAGTTGCAAGAAAGTGTGGAAGCTAGCATTTTTAACCCTGGAATTTTGCTAGTATTACTAGGTGCAATTATTGCTGGCAGCGAGTTTAAGGCTGGACAGTTCGGAATGAGTGTTGTTGCTGTTCCAAATAGGAGAAAACTTCTTGTTGCAAAATTCATTGCGGCGTCCTTGTATGTATTTATTTTAACTTTGGTGTGGTTCGTCGTTGCCGCAGCGTTCGTATATTTCGGTGCTCAGGGTGTTAGCACCGAGCTAATCAGTGCGGTTGATTTGTTGCCAGGATTTTTTCGTCTTCTACTGTTTATGATCGCATTTACGTTGTTTCCTCTGGGTTTTACTCTGATTGCTCGGCGCACCTTGTTCGGAGTAGTTTCATCGATGGTACTGATAATGCTCACTATGGTTCAGGTTGTGGCCATTATGTCACCGAAAGTTGACGCATTTTTGCCTCTTAGTGCTGCACGTAATTTACTTTTGCAAGGAACAGATAATCCTGTTCCTCTCACAGGAACTTCTTTGCAAGGAGGGCTCGTCCTTTTAGGATGGGTAATCATTTCTGCGGTAGGGGCAGTTGTTGTTTTAACGCGAAGGGATGCGCGATGAACTCGCATGATAACTCAGTGGCGATACGCAATAGAGATCTTATGGCTTCGGAGTGCACGAAAATTTTGACGGAACCGGCAATTCTTTGGTTCGTAGTTACCACTCTGGCGCTGAATATAATTCTGTCGGTAGTAGATTCCTCGGGTGTGACATTTTATACCGGGAACTCAAACGAGCCGTCTTCGCTTTCTTCGTTCGGTATAGTTATGTTTTCTCCAGTCTACGCTTTTCTCGCCGTACCTGCATATGCTGCTGCCGGTGAATATCGCGGGGGGCAACTGCGGATGTCACTTGTGGCGGTTCCTGCGAGAGGCCGATTGATTTTCGCTAAGATTATCGCATTGTTTTCTGTCGTCATTCCGGGCTCGTTGTTGACTACTTTTCCTAGCAGGATTGTTGCTTATGTTGCCGGCAAAATCGACCTGACATCTTTAATACAGGACGAAGTTCGCTGGATACTATCCTATCTATTCATGTCAATCATCTCCTTTGGGTTGGCTGGCATTTTCAAAAGCTCTGTCATATCTCTAGGTATTCTAGTGTCGCTTCCGATGGTTGTTGCAACCGGTGTTATCCAATGGAATGAAGGAGTCCGCTTTCTTCCCGATCAGTTAAGTCTCAGTATTTTAGACATGCCAGGGTATGATGTCACTCAGACTAGTTTGGGCCCTGCTATTTTTGTCCTGTTGTTGTGGTCATTTTTTTTTCTATTCACTTATGTCATCTTATTTTTGCGGCGAGATGCGTAATTTAACTTATCTATTTCGGAACGTTGGTGGTTTTTGTCAGATTTTTGTGGAGAGTGAAGACTAGTTTCGATCTTTCAATGGCTGGTTGGGGGGTGCCCCAGGGGGTTGGCAAAGTCGGTGGGTGGTGGAGGCTGGGGCGGTTTGACGGGGCTTTGACAGGGTGGTGTGTCGTTGAGATGGGGGCGCGGGCCCCGTAGGGACGATGAGTGGTGCTTAGTCAACCCCTCGTCCCCAGGAACCCGCGCCGATGTCATCTTCCACCACGACCGCTCTGTCGCGCCAGCCCCTGACCCAGGTTCTCAGGGGCGGGCGGTGTGGGCATACTCCAAGCGCCGCGCGGCCCGGGACAGCCAGACCCTCACGGCCCAGGCCAACCGGGCGCGGGCTGTCATCGCCGGTGAGAAGCGTCCTAAGGGCACGCGTTTCGTCACCGTCCATCAAGGCGATCAGGTCCTCGATGAGGCGTCCATCGCCAGAGCCCGTTCCCTGGTGGGGCTCAAGGGCTACGTCACCAACATTCCCGCGCACCTGATGGACGCCGGTGAGGTCGTCTCCTCCTACCACGAGCTGTGGCACATCGAGCAGTCCTTCGCCGATGAGCAAGCACGACCTGAGAGCCCGCCCCGTCTTCCACCACACCCGAGACGCCATCGAGGCCCACCTGACCATGGTCATGGCCTCCCTGGCCGTAGCCCGCCACCTCCAGGAGGCCACCGGGATCAGCATCAAACGCGTCATCCGCGCCCTTAAACCCCTCCAGGACGTCACCATCAACCTCAACGGCCACCACATCAACGCCACCCCACAACTAACCCCCAAGGCCGAGCAAATTCTCACCGCCCTGAGCACCCCACCCCCAGCACACTAACCGTCATGAGTCAGGCCGGACCCCGGCGCCGCGGGACTCGGGCTGCCCGGGGACATGACGAGCTTCCTCGGCTGGATCGCAGCCAGCGGGGCGGGGCCCGGCTACGGTCTCGAGCCCCGGCCCCTCGCCGAGGGGTGGTGGCACCTGGCCGACGCCGGCTGCGGAGCCCAGTGGGTCCTCAAGGTCGCCGACGGCACCGTGTGGCTGGACTCGCGCGCCTGCGACGACGGCTTCCAGCTCGCGGCCCCCGGCTTCCCGGCCTGGTACGAGGCCTGGCTCGACAACGCGATCCGCGGGGCCGGCCCCTTCGCCCGCTGGGAGCACAGGGTCGACGCCGCCTACAAGATGCTCGCCGACGCCGCGCAGAGGGAGGGCGTCGACAAGCTGCCCGAGACCGTCACGCGGGTGAGGATCCACTCTCCCCAGGGCGAGCCCATCGGCCCCTGCCACGCCTGCGAGGAGACCTACGCCCGCTTCGGGGTGCCCTCCGCGGTGTTCACGACCGCGCCGTGAGAGCCCGGGAGCCGCTGGAAACCGGTCCCGGCCCATCGACTCCTCCTATATCCTCGGATATATCCTCGGACCGTTACTCTCCGACCGTACTGGTCAGAAGACCTTCAGGAGACTGTCATGAGCCAGACGAACCAGGTGGCATGCGGGATCGACATCGGCGGATCGGGCGTCAAGGGCGCCCTCGTCGATCTGGAGACCGGCGAGTTCGTGGGCGAGCGCGTTCGCATCAGCACGCCCCGGCCCTCCACGCCCGAGGCCGTGGCCGAGGTGTGCCGGCAGATCATCGAGCAGCTGGGCGTCGAGCCCGATGCCCCCGTCGGAATCACCTTCCCGGCTCCGATCGTGCACGGGACCGTCCGCTTCATGGCCAACCTCGATAAGTCCTGGGAGGGCGTGGATGTCAACGAGCTCATGACGCGCGTCCTGGGCCGGCGCTCGTACGCGCTCAACGACGCCGACGCCGCCGGCCTGGCCGAGGTCGCCTACGGCGCGGCCAAGGGGGTGCGCGGCACCGTCATCGTCACCACACTGGGCACCGGCATCGGCTCGGCCGTCATCGTGGACGGCACGCTCGTGCCCAACACCGAGCTCGGACACCTCGAGATCGACGGGCACGACGCCGAGACCCGCGCCTCCTCGGGGCAGAAGACGCTCCAGGACCTGTCGTGGAAGAAGTGGGCCAAGCGGCTGCAGCGCTACTACTCCCACGTCGAGATGCTCTTCTCCCCGGACCTGTTCGTCGTCGGCGGGGGAGTGTCGAAGAAGCACGAGAAGTTCCTGCCGCTGCTCGAGCTGCGCACCCCGATCGTGCCCGCGGCCCTGCTCAACACCGCCGGTATCGTCGGCGCCGCCTGGCAGGCCTCCCGGGCCGAGTAGCACGAGCAGCGTCCCGGACGCGTCCCGGTACGGCTTCGACAGCCCCGACGCGGCTCCTCGCCCCGGTGTCATCGGCCCAGTGCCGGTTCACTGCCGGCTCAGTGCCGCTGCGACGGCCAGGCGCAGGGGGTCACGGAAGCGCGTCTCCCGCTCCCGGGCGCTCATGTCGGCGCGGTGGTCGAGCAGGTGGTCCGAGACGGTGAGCACCGTCAGGGCCCGCTTTCCGTACTCGGCCGCCACCGCGTACAGGACCGCGGATTCCATCTCCACGCACAGCGTCCCGTAGGCCGCCAGGGACTCGGTCTGGCCCTCGGGAGTGAGGTAGAAGTGGTCGCGGGAGACGATCGTGCCGATGTGGGTGCGCTCGGCGATGCCGGCGTCGACGGCCTCCTGGTGGGCCGCCATGGCCAGGTGGAAGTCCGCGACGGCGGAGAAGCTGATCCCCGGGATGCGCAGCTGGTTCATGGCGGAGTCGGTGTGCGCGCCGGTGGCGATGACGACGTCGCCCACCTCGACCCGCTCGCTGATGCCGCCTGCCGTGCCCACGCGGATGATGCGCTCGACGCCGAAGCGGGCGAACAGCTCGGTGGCGTAGATGGCCAGGGAGGGCTGGCCCATGCCCGAGCCCATGACGCTCAGCGGCTCGCCGCCCACGGTGCCGGTGAAGCCGAGCATCCCGCGCACGTCGGTGACCAGGCGCGGCCCGGCCAGGAGGCTCTCGGCAATGCGCTGGGCGCGCCTGGGGTCGCCGGGCATGAGAACGGCAGGGGCGAAGTCGCCGGGCTCGGCGGCGATGTGCGCAGTGGCCATCGATGTCCTTCACGGCGGGGAGGTCGGGCGGAGGGGCGCCCCGCCGGGGACGCCCGCCGCGTCAGTCTGGCACACAGGGGCTGTGCAGAGGGACGACCTCCGATGTCCCGAATCGTGAAACGCCGGGATGTCATTAGGTGAGCGGAGTTACGGTGCACTGGTTCACCGTCTCTGCGTCCGCCCCGCAGGCCGGCGACTCCGTTCCCGCGGCGTCGCCCCAAGACGACCACTCACTCACGACCTACAGGGGCTTCACCATGTCCTCCACCCCCACGTCCTCGACGCCCGAGCGCGAGCAGTGGAGCGGCCAGTTCGGCTTCCTCATGGCCGCCATCGGGTCGGCCATCGGCCTGGGAAACATCTGGCGCTTCCCCGGCGTCGCCTACTCCAACGGCGGCGGCGCCTTCATGATCCCCTACATCGTCGCCCTCCTGGCCGCGGGCGTGCCCGTCCTCCTGCTCGACTACGCCCTGGGACACCGCTACCGGGGATCCTCGCCGGCCGTCTTCCGACGCATATCCACACGGTTCGAGTGGCTGGGCTGGTGGCACGTCGTCGTCTGCTTCGTCATCATGACCTACTACGTCGTCGTCGTCGCCTGGGCCCTGCGCTACACGGTCTTCTCCCTGACGACCGCCTGGGGCGAGGACGCCTCCGGCTTCTTCAGCGACTACATCGGCCTGGGCAGGATCTCCGAAACCGGCACCCCCGCCTACTCCGCCGAGCCGGTCGTCGGCGTCATCGTCCCGCTGCTGCTCGTGTGGGCCTACGGCCTGTACGTCGTGGCCCGCGGCGTGTCCAAGGGCGTTGAGCGCGCCAACCGGATCTTCCTGCCCGTCCTGGTCGTGATGTTCCTCATGCTCGTCGTGCGCGCCATGCTCCTGCCCGGCGCCACCGACGGCCTCAACACCCTGTTCACCCCCGACTGGGGCAAGCTGGGCGACTACCGGGTCTGGATGGCCGCGTTCGGTCAGATCTTCTTCTCGCTGTCCATCGGCTTCGGCATCATGCTGACCTACGCCTCCTACCTCAAGCGCCGCTCCAACCTCGTGGGCACGGGGCTGACGGCCGCCTTCGCCAACTCCTCCTTCGAGCTGCTCGCCGGCATCGGGGTGTTCGCGACCCTCGGCTTCATGGCGCACGTCCAGAACGTCCCGGTCGGCGAGCTCGAGGACATCTCGGGCCCGGCCCTCGCCTTCGTGACCTTTCCGACCATCATCTCCCAGATGCCGGGCGGGCCGGTCTTCGGGTTCCTCTTCTTCGCCTCCTTCACGCTGGCGGGCCTGACCTCCTTCATCTCCATCATCCAGGTCGTCGCGCCCGCGGTCGCGGAGAAGTTCGGCTGGTCCAACGTCACCGCCACGCTCGCCTGCGGACTGCCCAGCGCCGTCCTGTCCTTCGTGCTGTTCGGCACCGCCTCGGGGCTGTACGACCTCGACGTCGTGGACGCCTACATCAACAACATCGGCGTTGTGGGTTCCGCGATCATCATGTGCGTCGGCCTGGGGCTGGTCCTGCGCCGCTTCAAGGTCCTCCAGCGCCACCTCAACGCCGTGTCCGAGACCCGTGTGGTGGGGGCCTGGTGGCGGCTGCTGATCGCGGTCGTCGTGCCCGCGCTCCTCGGATACATGTTCGTCCAGACCGCGTGGTCCTACGGGCGGGACGGTTACGGCTACTCCCCGAGCTTCGAGGCGGTGTTCGGCTGGGGCATGCTCTTCGCGGGGGCGGTGGCGACCGTCGTGCTGACCGTGATCCCCTGGAGGACGCCCGTGGACCGGTTCACCCCGCTCGACCTGGACGCCCGCGAGGGGGTGAAGTGAGATGACCGGTCCCGCGATCACCCTCATGCTCGTCGCCATCATCATCATCTGGGGCGGCCTCGCCGTCTCGGTCACCGCCCTCGTCGTGCGTGGGCGCCGTGAGGACAGGGACGCCCGTGCCGAGGCGCGCGCCGCTGCCCGTGAGCACCTGCGTCACCCCGAGGCTCCCTCGCGAGCTCAGGACTGAGCGCGCGCCACCCGGCCCCGGGGCCCAAACCCGGCCGGTACGTCGCGCCCGCGCGTCCCGACACGCACGGACCGCATCGGGTTCCCGCCCGCGCCCCCGTGCGACACAATGCAGCCATGGCTGACACCTGCGGCACCGCTGCTCCCGACGCCCTGTCCACAGCACCGGAGGACATCGTTCCCCGGTTGGTCGCCTTCGACCTCGACGAGACCCTGGCCCCCTCCAAATCCGTCCTCCCCGGCCCCATGGCCGCGGCTCTGCGCTCCCTGCTCGACGTCGTGCCCGTGTGCGTCATCTCCGGTGGACGGTTCAGCCAGTTCCACGACCAGGTCCTGGCCCACCTGGGCGCCAACGGCGACCAGCTCTCCCACCTCCATCTCATGCCCACCTGCGGCACTCGCTACTACGTCCACGCTTCGCCGGACGCCGCCGCGGGTGCTGCGGGTCATGCCGAGGACGGGGACTGGAGGCTCGTCTACGCCAACGACCTGACCCCCGCGCAGGTGGACAGGGGCTTCGCGGTCGTCGAGGCCGAGGCTCGTCGGCTGGGCCTGTGGGAGGAGCGGACCTGGGGCGCGATCCTCGAGAATCGCGGATCCCAGATCACCTTCTCGGCGCTCGGCCAGGAGGCGCCCCTGGACGCCAAGAGGGCCTGGGACCCCACGGGGGCGAAGAAGGGACGGCTGCGCGACGCCGTCGCAGCCCGCCTTCCCGAGTTCGAGGTTCGCTCCGGCGGTTCCACGAGCGTCGATATCACGGTCAAGGGTGTCGATAAGGCCTATGGGATGACCAGGCTGTCCGATCAGACCGCCATTCCCCTGAGCGATATGCTCTTCGTGGGGGACCGGCTCGATACCGACGGCAATGACTACCCCGTCAAGGCCCTGGGGGTGCCCTGCCATGCCGTCACCGGTTGGCAGGACACCGCCGACTACGTCGTGTCGCTGGCGGCTCGGATCGCCGGGTCCCGTCGGGCCTGAGTCGTGGTGGAGGGCCGAGGGGGAGCGGACGAGGACCGGCGGGCCCGTGAGCGGCGATCGGTGAGGGCGGTCGATGGGGTCCGGGCGCTGGCCCGTCGGGCTTCGGCGGCCTGCTCGAGGTGGTGGACGGGGCGTACCGTCGGCTTCCGCAAGGTCACTCGCACCCTGGTACTGCTCGCCGTCACATCGCTGGTCTCCCTGTGCGTGGGCGCGGCCACGGCCACTGCCTCCAGTCCCGTCGGTCCTCACCGGGCCCGGTGGGCGACCACCCTAGACTCCGCGGCCAGCCTGGACCTGGGACCGCTCGGGCAGATCTCCATCGACTCGCCGACCGGGATCCTGGGCGTGCGGGTGGTGCTGGAGGAGGTCCCGGGCGAGGCCGATCCCGCCGCCGTCTCGCAGTCCGCGCTCGGCCAGGCGCTGAGCTCCGACGGCGCCGCCTACATCTCCCTGGTCACTCATCCCGAGCTCACCATCGAGCGCGGCCGACGGGCCCTCCTCGATGACGCCCTGAGGCGGGCCGGGCTGATGGAGTCGATCACGCTCTGCCTGGTGGCCGCCGGACGCCTGGCCACGGGAGGGCGGCTGCGCGACACCGTGCGCCGGGCCCTCGCCCGTCCGGCCGCCTCCGGACTGACGACGGTCACCAGCGTGGTCGCCGTCGCGGCGCTGCTCGTACCGGCTCTGCGCTCGGAGACGGTCACCGGCAACCGCCTGGAGGTCCTGGCCGGCACTCCGCTGGAACAGGCTCGCGTCTCCGGGCGCATCGGCGATATCGTGCAGGCCTACGGCGGACGGGTCACCGCCTTCCTGGCCGACAACACCGCCTTCTACGCCGCCGCGCACGCCAACCTTCGGGCCGCCTGGGCGGCCTCGGAGGCCAGTGGGGGGAGGACGGACGTGACGGCCGCCGACGGCGTCGTCGACGTCGACCAGGTGGCCCGAGCGG
>ERZ773079.1255-NODE-1255-length-15502-cov-8.028226_pt1 | contig 15502 bp, 13 predicted proteins | sample MGYA00511355_ERZ773079 | MGnify/ENA primary metagenome ERZ773079 (study PRJEB29015, sample SAMEA2737979) | human oral metagenome | biome: human oral; feature: human-associated habitat; material: dental | place: China | collected 2117 ... | reverse complement strand
AGGCCGGTGGCGGCCCCATCACGCTGCAGAACTGCGACAACCTGCGCCACAACGGCGACCGGGTGCGTGGCGGACTGCGCGACTTCGCCCAGAAGATCGGTGACACCGACATCCTGAGCTGGATCGACGCCAACGTGCGCTTCCCCAACGCCATGGTCGACCGCATCACGCCGCGCCCGCCGGCGGAGCTGAAGGCACGCGTCAAGGCCGCCACCGGACGCGACGACAATGCCGCCCTGGGCTCCGAGAGCTATCTGCAATGGGTCATCGAGGACAATTTCGCGGCCGGCCGCCCCGCCTGGGAAAAGGTCGGTGCCGAACTGGTGGCCTCGGTCGATCCCTACGAGGAAGCGAAGATCCGCCTGCTCAATGCCACCCACAGCTGCATTGCCTGGGGCGGCACACTGCGCGGACACGAGTACATCCATGAAGGCGCGCGTGATGCCGTGGTGCGCAAGCTGGCCTTCGACTACGCCACCGACGACGTGATCCCCTGCCTGTCGGGTCCCGACAATCCCGTGGATCTGCCGGCCTACCGCGACATGGTGCTGGAGCGCTTCGGCAACGACGCCATCCGCGACACCAACCAGCGCGTCACCGCCGACAGCTTCTCGAAGATCCCGGGCTTCATCCTGCCCACCATCCGCGACCGTCTGGCCCGCAACGAGAGCATCGATTCGGTGGCCGTGCTGCCCGCCCTCTTCCTGGAATTCCTGAAGCGCTGGCATGCAGAAAAGCTTCCCTTCCAGTACCACGACCAAAGCATGGATCCGAAGGCGGCTCACGCCATCGTGCAGGCTGACGATCCAGTGAAGGCCCTGTGCGCCGACCGCATGCTGTGGCAGGAGCTGGCCGGCGACGCCCGCCTGGAAGCTGCCGTGCACAAGGCACTGGCACGTGTCCGGAAGGATGTGATTCCAGGCTGAGACACAAGCAGCGAGCCATGTCTGGGAAGGGCTGATTCTGGCGACAGGATCAGCCCTTTTCCGTTTGACAGGACACGCCCTGCCTGAAGACCTCCGTCAGGCCTTCACGCTTGCCTGGCGCGCGCTGCGACCATGAAAGATTCCTTGCTATCAGGAAAGCACGACCAGCCTTCTGAGCAGGCCAGTCTCTTCAAGCTCCAGCCCCAAATTTGCTCCCATCGCTCATGCAGCAATGACATCGCCACGAGCCTTCAGGCATACGGATGCAATTCTTTGCAATCGTCGTTGCAAAGCATGACCAACAATCTGCCGTCCGCCAGACAGACATCATGCAGGATCTCACCCGTGTGAAATACATTCAGACCCTTTCGTGCAAGCGTACTCACGGAGCGTATGCATACACACACGCCTGAATGGAAACGTTGTCCGATAAATACATTCAACCATTCCAAGTTCTGAAAAGCATCCTGACACAACGCTCTACAGTGCCCTTGGCGCTGGCGACCATCCGCCACGCTGTCTATCGCTAACTCTGTCAACAGCCGCCAAGGATCACTCATGTCCATACGCACCCGCCTTCCAGCTTCGCCCAGCGCTGCTTCTCCCAGTACGCCCCATACACGCGTTGAGAAGCCCCTTGCATCAGCTGCACGCCGTCACCCCGGTCGCCCGCTGGCGCTGCTGATGATGCTGTCCCTGGCGGCCTGCGGTGGCAGCGGATCGGATGATGCCGGACAGTCTGCCCAGCTGACACAGAAAGCTGAAACGCCCGTCCTGTCCAGCAGCCCCTCCAGCACGACATCAGGCACCGAAAACACCACCCCGAACGCTTCGGCTGCCGGCAACACCACACCCGCCTCGGATGCCTCAACCGCCAGCACGCCGTCTACCAGCACCTCCACGACAGAGGCTTCTGCTGCCACCACACCTGCTGCCACACCCGCAGCCACAGCTGACGCTGCACTCGCCGCTGTACCCAGTGAACTGGTCGATGACAAGGAGATTCGTTCGGACGTGGTCATGGCAGCCCTGGTCGGACATGCAACAGAGGCAGCCCAGGGCAATGCCCAGGATGCGACCCGCAATCTGATTCCCACGGAAAAGGGTGGCATTGAACTCAGGAAACCCAAACTGGCCAGTGAGGACCCGCAGCCCCTGCTGAAACTGGATGTCGGCATACAGCCTTCGACCGACAGTGCATTCCAGCAACCGTACACCTATCGTGCACATGCTGAAGCCCAGCCCGGCCAGACCGGCAAGGCAGCTTTCAACGCTGTGACCTGGGAGCTGGGCCTGTCCAGTGACCAGGCTGCCGCCGGCCAGGCACTGACAATCGGCAATATCCTGCGATTCACGCAGGCGGGTCTCAACGAGGGGAAACCCATCGTGTTCCGTGCCGTGAGCCCCGGGGGTCGACCGGACAACTCCGCCACGCAGCTGTCGGCAGAGAAGCGGATCTACCGCGGCGGAAGTTTCAAGACATGGGAGACCGAAGACCGGGCGTATGTCGCCGAACTGGACATGAGTCTTCTTGATGGGCCGAACACCTTCCTGCTGACGCTGAATGTCTTCAAGGCAGGCGGTTCGGAATCCATGGAGATCCGCAGCGCGTGGCGCATTCCGGCAAACTGGAAATCCGGCGATGCGCTCGTCAAGCTGGGCGAGCAGGTGGTTCATGAAACACGCTCTCCGGCATACAACGGCGATGGCGTCCTGTCCGGCACATCCAGCAGCACCGACACCTGGAGCACCGCCAACTACCGCGCCGAAGGGATTGTCGACGGAACCACGGATGTACCGCTGAACGAACGAGGCATCAGTGGTGCACTGTTGTCTGCCTCCTTCGACTCCCTGCCGGACGAGGACTACGGCTTCAATGATGACAACGGTCGTCTGAAGGCTGCCAGCAGCCCCACCGGCGCCTTCATCGAGAAGGCCCCTGATCCGGACAGCCTCAAGCTCTGGGAAAACAGCCAGGCCGATAATTTCGGTCCCCGTCCCGCCGCCGACAACTATGTCCCCGCAGAAGGAACCTATTATCACGAACTGAAAGCAGGCGTTGGTAACTGGTACAACGCGACACCCTCATTCGAGCACCTGGAGATGTCGCTGAAGCTACGCGCCGGCACGCAAAGCGGCAAGCAGGTGATCTTCCTGCCCAACGAACTGAAGACAAACATCTATGTCCCTCCCGCTGAAAAGCCCGACGACCACAGCCCCAGCAATCGCATCGAGGGCGTGCTGGCATCGGTTGACGGGCAGAAGGGCTTCCACCATGACTCGCTGGTTCCCTTCGGGACATTGATGACCTGGCAGGGCCAGAAGGATGGCAAACCGCTGACCGTGAAGATGTCCCTGAAACCCGGTCCCGAGGCCAATCAGGTGACTCGTTGCTGGACGGCAGCCCTGCCCAGCCGGACCCGTGACCTGAACCGCGATATCTGCTCGACTTTCGTGGTGCCTTCCGGATGGCAGCATGGCCAGGCGCTGGAACGCGTGAGTTCCTACGTGACGGATACGCGCCCCGGCGACAACGGCCAGCCGGTGACACGCACCTGGCGCAGCAATCCGGCCGCACCGAAGTGATTCGTCAGCAAGGCTGATATGCGCATCATGGATGCCACGTGGCTACACGGCATCCATGGTGTGCGTTGCATCCGTCTGATTCGCCCCTGCACCGACCCGGGCCGGAGAAATCTGGAGCGCGTGCATTCTGCGTGATCTCAACGCCATGGGATAGCTGCACGACCAGAAGCGCTTCTCGTAGACCAGCTGGTCCAGGCCATGCTGGTCACAGCGTTGGATGCCTCCGCCCGTGACAAATTCCTGCACCGCATCTTTTCGCCGAGCGATATCCGTATATCCGCGGACCTCTGGGGTAGGCACAGAGCCGTCATCCCGTCGCGCATTGACTATTCTCGACTGGATGACGGATATACCGTGGGAGGCGTACGACCGTTGAAGCGACATCAGCCGCCTTCAGCTTCCGCTTCGAAACATCCGCCGCCAGACGCTGGGGCTGACGTGGAAACGCTGGCGGAACTGCACACGTAAATTTGTGGCACTACCAAAGCCCGCCTTTTCAGCCACATGCTCAATAGACATGTCACCATTTTCCAGCAGGTTCTGAGCCTGCCACAGGCGTTCTGTCTGCAGCCATTCTCCCAGCGCCATGCCTGTGGCCCTGGAAAAATGCCGAGAGAACGTGCGACGTGACATATTCAGTCGCTTGGCCAGATCATCCAGCCGATGCGGACTACCCAGATCCTGTCGCAAAAAAACCAACAAGCTGTTTATCCGATCGTCCCGTGTGTGGCGTGTAGCCGGCTGACGGATGAACTGAGCCTGCCCACCTTCTCGATGCGGTGCGGTCACGAAGGTTCTAGCCACTTCGTTGGCCACCGTGACACCATGCATCCGTCGCAACAGGTGTAGACAGCAGTCCAGCCCTCCTGCAGCGCCAGCCGACGTGAGAATGTTGCCATCCTCAACATACAGCCGATTGTCATCAAGCATGATTTTCGGAAAACGCTGGCGAAAGTCGTTCTCCGCCATCCAGTGCGTGGCTGCGTTCTTTCCATCCAGCAGGCCGGCATAGGCAACGGCATAGGTTCCATAGCACAGCGCAACAATCTGTGCTCCTCGTTTAGCCGCCTTCCTCAGGTGTCGATTGAACTCCGATGATGGCGCCTCGTCCACGTCACGCCATCCACTGATGACGATGACATCGGCACGATCCATGGACGAAAGCCCCCCATGCACCGGGATACGGGCTCCCAGGTGGGTGGCGACATCCTGGCCATTGTCGGAAAACACCCGTAGCCTGAACAATGGACTACTTCGAAAGGAAGACTGAAACAGGCAGAAAGGGATGTTGAAGACGAAGTCATTCATCCCGGGCTGGGCATACAGTGCGGCCGTCCTCAGTTTTGCTTCAGTCGTCATGTTGGCCCGATTCTTTCGGAGATTGGCAATGTTGCCCATTCTAGTCGGTCTGAAGCCTTCCTAGAATCCTTCCTCTCCGATCTCTTCAGGAACAGACCCATGAACTGCAAGTCTAGGGACCAGTATCAGCACATCCGCAACGCCACGGCCAGGATCACGTATGCCAATCAGACCTTTCTGGTGGACCCCTTTCTGGCACCCAAAGAATCCATGGCAGGTTTTCCGGGCACCCACAACAGCCAGCAGCGCATGCCGCTAGTGGATCTTCCGATACCTGTCGAGAAGATCATGGAAGGCGTGGATGCCGTCATCGTGACCCATACACACGAAGATCACTGGGACAAAACCGCACAACAGGCAGTTCCCAAGAACCTTCCAATCTTTGTGCAACATGAGAGCGACGCCGGAAAGCTTCGCACGCAGGGATTCAAGGATGTACGCATCCTGCATGACAGCGTCACCTTCAATGGCGTGAGCTTGACCCGCACAGGGGGGGCTCATGGCACCGTGGAAATGTATGCACATCCGCAGATGGCACAGATTCTGGGTGATGCCATGGGTGTGGTGATGCAGAAAGAAGGCCACAGGACAATCTACATCATGGGCGACACGATCTGGACGGCTGACGTGAACAAGGCGCTGAACCGCTTCCAGCCGGACGTGCTGGTGATGAACACAGGCTATGCACGCATCCAGGGTCTATCCGACAGCATCATCATGGGCCCGGACGACGTACTCAAGGCCACCCAGGTCATGCCGAATGCACAGATCATCACCGTGCATATGGACACAGTCAACCACACCGCTGTCAGTCGTCAGGACATGCGTCGTTTTCTGGTTGGCGAAGGCATCATCCACCGTGTCGCGGTACCAGAAGATGGCGAGATCGTGACGATTAATGGAGCTTCAATCACTGCGACATCTCAGCTCTGATCTCCACGCGTCCAGTGCTCTGCCAGAAAGTCCACAAACGCCCGGATTTTTGGGCTGACAATGGTGTCACCGTAATAGACGGCGTGAAACGGTTTGGCTTCGTTCAGGGCACGGTCCGGCAGGAGTTCATGCAGGTCGCCGGCGGCGATGTCACTGGCCACAACGAAGTCCGACAGACAGGCGATGCCGTTGCCGGATAGACAGAGCTGACGGATGGTTTCTCCGCTATTGGCAGACAGTTGGGGCGCGGCGGCATAAGGGGCATGACCGCTGTCAGCAAACGGCCAGTTGTTCAGGGTTCTGGGTTCGGAGAAACCAATGAGGGTGTGCCGCGACAGATCGGCAACGCTTTCCGGCGTGCCGTATCGGGCCAGATAGTCTGGCGCAGCAACAAGCTTCAGGCGACTGTCAAACAGGTGCCGGGCGCGCAGCGCAGAATCGTGAAGGCTGCCTGCGCGGATGGCGATATTCACGCGCCGTTCGATGAGGTCGATATAGCCTTCGGACGAGGTAAGCTGCAACGACACATACGGATAACGCTCACGAAACGGACGCACGAGTGGAGCAATGCGATGCAGCAGCGTGGGCGTGGCGGAGTCCACCCGAAGAATGCCCTGCGGCGTACCGCCCGAGGAGAGGAGTTCCGCTTCTGCGGCCTCGATGTCGTGCAGTATCTGCCGAGTGCGCCTGAAGAAACGGCTGCCTTCTTCGGTAAGCCGCAGCTGGCGTGTGGTGCGGTTGAGCAGATTGGTGGAAAGTTTCTCTTCCAGCCGTTTCACGGTGCGGCTGACGACGGAGTTGGCCAGGCCCAGACTTTCTGCCGCACGGCTGAAACTGCCGCTTTCCACCACCTGCACGAATACGGCCAGCTCATCGGAATGGCTCTTCATTGTTGCTGATACTGGAAAAGTGTTTTGCGATTATTGCCATTTTCCTGCATGAAGGATAGACGGACAATGGCGTGTTTTCAACACGACTTCTGAGGAATCCGCATGAACATTCTGTTGATTGACGGCGGACAGGCCTTCCGTTTCACCAAAGGCCGTCTGAACCACACACTGCACCAGACCGCCCGAGAGACGCTGACCGCACTCGGCCATGCGGTCAAGGAAACCGTGATTGAACAGGGCTATGACACCGTTGCCGAGGTGGAGAAATGGCTGTGGATGGATGCGGTTGTCTGGCAGATGCCCGGCTGGTGGATGGGCGAGCCATGGACGGTGAAGAAGTATGTTGACGAAGTGTTCAGCGAAGGCGTGGGCGAAGACAAGCTGGTTGCCAACGATGGCCGTCACCGTGTCAACCCGACGGTGGGCTACGGGACGGGTGGATTGCTGCACGGCAAGAAGCACATGATTTCATCCACCTGGAATGCGCCGATCGAGGCATTCACCCGGGAAGGCGACTTCTTTGAGGGCGCAGGAGTGGACGGCGTTCACTTCCATTTCCACAAGGCCAACGAGTTCCTCGGCACCACACGGCTGCCCACATTCACGTGCAACGATGTGGTGAAGAATCCGCAGGTCGAGCGCTACCTGTCCGACTATCGTGCGCACCTGGAGAAGGTGTTCGGCAAGGCGTAGGTGCGGGGCGCAGGAATAGAATAGGCATGTCCTTTTCTGACTGACGAGGAGTGCCCATGAAGGCCGTCGTGATCCATGAAGCGGGAGGTCCTGAGAAGCTGATCCTGCAGGACGTGCCGACACCACAGCCCAGGCCGGGCTGGTCGTTGGTGAAGGTCAAAGGCTTCGGCATCAACCGTTCCGAGATCTTCACCCGGGAAGGCAAGTCGCCCAGCGTGGGTTTTCCGCGAATTCTGGGCATTGAATGCGTCGGGGAGGTTGCCGAGAGCACCACACCTGCCTTGACGGCAGGGCAGAAGGTGGTCTCGATCATGGGAGAGATGGGGCGCGCCTTCGATGGGAGCTACGCCGAGTACGTGCTTCTTCCGAATGAGCAGATCTACCCCATCAAGACCAGCCTTGACTGGAAGACGCTTGCTGCATTGCCGGAAACCTACTATACGGCCTACGGCTCCATGCTGAAGCTGCAGATCCGGTCATCCGACAAGGTTCTGGTACGCGGCGCCACCAGTGGTGTGGGTGTGGCTTTTGCCTGTCTGCTGAAGGCGCGTTTTCCGGATGTCATCCTGCATGGCAGCAGCCGCTCTGCCAACAAGGCGGCACGCCTGCGCGATGCAGGCTTCGATGCGGTGATCATCGACCAGAACGGAACCCTGCAGACTGACGAACAATACGGCAGGATTCTGGAACTGATCGGCCCTGCCACGCTCCGGAACAGCTTTGACCACATTGCAGAACGAGGCATCGTCTGCAACACGGGGCTACTGGGCAACCAATGGTATCTGAACGGATTCGATCCCATCATGGAGCTGAAGAACGACAGTTACCTGACTTCGTTCTACTCGGGGCTGGTCAACGCCGAGCGGCTGAACGCGCTGTTCGCCTACGTCGATCAATACAACGTCAGGGTGCCCATCGAACGGGTCTTCAGTCTTTCCGAGGTGGCGGACGCACACCGATTCCTGCAGAGCGAGCACAGCTTCGGGAAGGTGATCGTTCTCAACGACTGATCGATCATGGCACGCAGAAGACGCCTGCGCCTTCACGCGCCATGATTTTTGAGGCGCCCATCAGGCAACCAGTTCGATCTGGTTGCCCTCCTTGTCCAGAAAGCAGCTTTCATAGTAGCCATCTCCAGTCGTGCGCGGTTCGCTGACGATCTCGAATCCGTCGGAACGCAACCGGTCGGTCAGCGCCCGCACCCTTTCGGGGCTGCCGACCTTGATGGACAGATGGGCCCATCCCAGAGCAAAGGGATGGCGCACCGGATCGGCCATTTCCGGCCGCGTCATGATCTCCAGCCGGGCGCCGCCGCTGTCGGCAAAAGTCAGGAAGTACGTCATCAATCCGGTTCGAGGATTGTGGTATTTCTCGTTCGGAACGGCATCGAAGTACTTCATGAAAAACGCTTTCGAGCCTTCCAGATCCTTCACATAGAGCGCGACATGGTCGAGTTTCATTGCGTATCTGCCGACTTTCGCTCATTGCACTTCAGTACATCATACACCCCCATGGACATTCGGGCAACCCCAGATGCCTGAAGGTGTGCAGGAGAACCCGGCTGCTGTGATTGAGCCAATGAGCCTGCATCAAATCCCGTGCATGACGTATCGGATGATTCTTCAGATAAGCCGGCGATGCGCAGATCAGCGTTTTCCAGACCGCCAGGGTACGCACCACACTGTCCCCCTCTTCGGGAATAGGAACAGCACGTATCGCGATGTCTGCCTCCTCATGCAGGTCGGCCATACGATTACTTTCCAGAAGCACCAGCCGAACCTTTGGGCAACGCTGACGCAGCATGAAGACGACCTGCTTCAATGGCGTCGTTTCACTGTAGCCCGTTGGAAGGCTGATACGTACTTCACCTTCGGGCTCAGCCTTCAGGACGCCCATGTCTCGCTCGACGGCATCATGCCAGTCGAGAAGCTGCTCTGCGTACTTCTGCAGGCACCGCCCTTCCTGGGTGGCAGTCAGACTCCGCGTGGTACGCGCGAGCAACTTGACCCCGTAATGCCGTTCCAGCTTGCGCACCACCTGGCTGACCGCGCTGGGCGTCATTCTAAGCTGCGCAGCAGCGGCGCTCATGCTGCCTTGGCGCAAGATGACGCCAAAAACATAGACAGGTTTGAGTGATTCCATTTTGAAACCACGCTTCAAACTTGATGAAGAATTTAGGGATTATCAATCAAAACAGCTTTTCCTACAATGCACCTGTCTGAAGCAACATCACCTGACCACAGGAGTCTCTCATGCCCCATATCGACATCAAGTGCTACCCGAAAGGCCTGAGCAAGCAGGAACTGCAGTCCTTCGCGGACGATCTCACGACGTTCGCAAGCCAGCGCCTGAACACACCGAAGGAATACATCACCATTGCCTATACCGAAGTCCCTGCCGAAGCCTGGAAAGAAAGCGTCTTCGACACGGAAATTGCACCGAACGTGGACAAGCTGTTGCGCAAGCCTCAGTACAGCATGTAGTGCAGTTCCATGAATTACCCCCAGGGATCCTCTGAAGATGCGATGGCCGCGAAGACTTGTCCAGAGGATACCCAGCCCCTTGAAGCCCGCGTGACGTACCGGCAGGGTAGTCGCCATCGATGCCGGCGAATGGAAGTATGGCTTCATCCAGGGTGGCCGCAAGGCCGATGCAACATTCCGGGACATCGAAAGGCCAGATCCCGAGTACTGGCGTGAACAGATGGTCATTCGCCCCGAACCACAGCGGACAGCGCAGTGGTTCCGTGATGCCAATGCCGTATATAACGAAACACAAGTCAGCAAGGAAACCTTTGGAGCCATTCACGCCCCCACCCTGCTGGTGGTCGGCGAAGACGACGCCAATGCCCCGCTGGATACCGTGCTTGCTGCTTATCGCATGTTGTCCGACGGCAGCCTTTCAGTCATCCGAACACTGAACATCCGGTTTTCATCCAGAACTTTCCTGCCGTCTGGGATGCCGTGGAACCGTTCCTGGATGCTGAGTGAGCCTCTCTTCGGGCATGAAGCGTGTACCTTGACGCCCTCATGCCCGGAAGGGCCATCTGCCGCCAGATACACCAGCTCCTTCCAGTCCTTTTTCCATCCGACATGCGTGGGCCCGCAGTAACGGCTCATTCGGGTGGCTGGAGCCCTTCCAACACCCTCATCAGCGTCTTCAACCCATCCTCCAGCTGCTGCCGCGTGCGCGGTGGCAGCTGATCCAGCACCGTGCCCTCGTTTTCCACGTGTGGCACCACGGCCTGCTCGATCAGCGCCTTTCCCTGCGGCGTGAGCTGCACCAGCTGGCTGCGGGCATCCTCCGGGTTGGGCAGGCGTCGGATCAGGCCCTTCTCTTCCAGGCGCTGCAGGCGATTGGTCATGGTGCCGGAGGTGACCATCAATGACTCGAACAGCGCCGTGGGCGTCAGGCTATAGGGCTTGCCGGCCCGGCGCAGCGTGGCCAGTACGTCGAAAGACGCCGTGTTCAGCCCGTGCTCGGCAAACACCGCTTCCAGCCGGGCCTGCAGCAGTGCCGTGCAGCGCTTCAGCCTGCCAAACAGGATCATGTTTTCGGATGCGAGCGGGGGCATTTCCCGCTGCCACTGGGCGACGATGTGATCCACGGCGTCGGGTGTGGACGTTGGAACCGGCGCTCCAGTCGAGCCGGATACCTTGACGTTGGACATGGTGAAAGCCTGGGCGTTGCGGGACGGTGAACAGTATATCGGCCGCGTGTGCAGGACAGGCGGATGGGCTCAGTATTTATCTTGACATCAAGATAACTGCAGCATAGGATGTCACTCATCCCTTGACAGCACGCCCTTGCGCACGCACGCCATGAATGACACGCATCGGGGAAGCCCGCTCATGGTGATCCTCACCACGGCGCTGGCCCCGCTCATCTGGGGCAGCACCTATCTGGCCACGACCGAATTCCTGCCACCCGACCGGCCGTTCACCGCCGCACTGCTGCGCGTGCTTCCGGCCGGATTGCTGCTGCTGGCCTGGACACGGGAATGGCCACGCTGGCGGGACATGGGGTGGCTGCTGGTGCTGTCCATCCTGAACATTGCCTTCTTTCAGGCCATGCTGTTCGTGTCGGCCTATCGATTGCCGGGCGGGCTGGCTGCCATCCTCAATTCCACGCAGACGTTGATGGTCCTGGTGCTGACGTGGTGGGTGGGCAGAAAGCAGCCACCGATCATGGCGTGGGCCTCGGCCGCCCTGGGCGTGCTTGGCATCGTGCTGCTGGTGTATTCGCCGCAGGCGCATTTCGATACGCTGGGCATCATCGCTGCCCTGGCCGGATCGGCCTCCATGGCCACCGGCATCTTCTTCTCGGCACGCTTTCAGCACGGGCTGTCGGTCCTGGCCTACACCGGCTGGCAGCTGCTGCTGGGCGGGCTATGCCTGCTGCCGGTGGTGCTGGTGCTGGAGCCCTGGCCCGAGCACTTCACGGCAGCCAACGTGGGCGGCTATCTGTACCTGTGCCTGGTGGGTGCGGTGCTGGCCTACGTGCTGTATTTCCGGGGCATCAGCCGGCTGCCGCCCGCCATCGTGTCGTCGCTGGGCCCCCTCAGCCCCGTGTGTGCCTTCGTGCTGGGCTGGGTGTTCCTGAACGAGCAGCTGGGCGGCCGTGCCCTGGCCGGCTTCGTGCTGGTGCTGCTGTCCATCATCGGCGTGCAGCGGGCGATGATGCCCCGGACAGGAACGACCTCGACATCCCTGTCCCGCCACGACAGCTGATTTCCGTGGTCACGAAAATCTGACGAACGACGGGGCGCCGCATACGGCCCCGTCCTGAACGCTCAACCCAGCAGCGGTGCCAGTGCCCTGCGCACCTCGGCCTCGTCGCGGCCGGAGCGGCGGATGAAGTCCTGCAGCTGGTCCTCGTCGATGTTGCCGATGCCGAAGTATTCGGAATGCGGGTGCGAGAAGTAGAAGCCCGAGACGCTGGCGGCCGGCCACATGGCCAGTGCTTCGGTGACGTGCATGCCGATCTCCTGGCAGTCCATCAGCTCGAACATGGCTTTCTTGATGGTGTGCTCGGGGCAGGACGGATAGCCGGGCGCCGGACGGATGCCGGTGTAGGCTTCGGCGATGAGTTCGTCGTTGGTGAACTTCTCGTCAGAAGCGTAGCCCCACAGGTCCTTGCGCACGCGCTCGTGCAGGGCTTCGGCAAAGGCTTCGGCCAGACGGTCGGCAATGCTCTTGAAGGCGATGGCGTTGTAGTCGTCCAGCGCCGCCATGTATTCGGCTTCCTTCTTGTCGGCACCAATGCCGGCCGTGACGGCGAACATGCCGATGTAGTCCTGAATGCCGCTGGGCTTGCCGTCGATGAACTTGGGCGCGATGTAGTCGGCCAGGGACTTGTTGGGGATGCCTTCACGCTTGGCGTTCTGCTGACGCAGGTTGCGCCAGGTCATGGCCACCTGGGTACGCGAGTCATCGGTGTAGATCTCGATGTCGTCGTCGTTGATGGTGTTGGCCGGCAGGAACATCACGACCCCGTTGGCGGTGAGCCAGCGGTTATCGATGATCTTCTTCAGCATGGCCTTGCCGTCGGCGAAGACCTTGCGGGCCTCTTCGCCCACCACGGCGTCATCGAGGATGTCCGGGAACTTGCCGGCCAGGTCCCAGGTCTGGAAGAACGGGCCCCAGTCGATGTATTCGGCCAGCTTGGACAGATCCTGGTTCTTGAAGGTTCGGCGGCCAATGAACTTGGGCCGGGGCGGCACGTAGGCACTCCAGTCGGTCTGCTCGCGGTTGGCACGGGCATCGGCCAGCGGAATGAAGTTGGGGCCTTTCTTCTTGCCGTGCAGGTTGCGCACGCGGTCGTATTCGCTGTGCAGGTCGGCCAGGAAGCCTTCGCGCTGCTCTTCGGACACGAGGGCCTGGGCCACGGGCACGGAACGCGAGGCATCGGGCACGTAGACGACCGGACCGGAATAGTTGGGCGCAATCTTGACGGCGGTGTGCACACGCGACGTGGTGGCACCACCGATCAGCAGCGGAATCTTGCGTGAACGGAAGTATTCGTCACGCTCCATCTCGCCAGCCACGAAGGCCATTTCTTCCAGCGACGGGGTGATGAGGCCGGACAGGCCGATGAGGTCGGCGCCGGTCTCGCGGGCCTTTTCGAGGATCTGGGCGCAGGGCACCATCACGCCCATGTTGACGACCTCGAAGTTGTTGCATTCGAGCACGACGGAGACGATGTTCTTGCCGATGTCGTGCACGTCCCCCTTGACGGTGGCGATGACGATCTTGCCGCGCGAGCGCACGTCACCCCCCGCTGCCGCCAGGGCGGCCTTCTCGGCCTCGATGAAGGGCAGCAGGTGGGCCACGGCCTGTTTCATGACGCGGGCGGACTTGACCACCTGCGGCAGGAACATCTTGCCTTCGCCGAACAGGTCGCCGACGACGTTCATGCCGGCCATCAGCGGACCTTCGATGACTTCGATGGGACGACCGCCACGGGCCGCGATTTCCTGACGAATCTCTTCGGTGTCCTCGACGATGTACTGGGTGATGCCATGCACCATGGCGTGCGTGATGCGTTCCTGCACGCTGCCCTTGCGCCAGGCCTGATCGGCTTCCTTCTTGCCGCCGTCGTCCTTCAGGGTCTGGGCGATCTCGATGAGCCGCTCGGTGGCGGTCAGTTCGCGCTCGGGGGCATCGGCGGGCAGGTCATCGGGGAAGACGGGCTTGCGATTGAGCACCACGTCCTCGATGCGGTTGCGCAGTTCCAGCGGCACGTCGTCGTAGACGCCCATCATGCCGGCGTTGACGATGCCCATGGTGAGGCCGGCCTTGATGGCGTGATAGAGGAAGACCGTGTGGATGGCCTCGCGCGCAGGATTGTTGCCGCGGAACGAGAAGGAGACGTTGGAGACGCCACCCGAGATGCGGGCATGCGGCAGGTTGTCGTGAATCCACTGGCAGGCACGGATGAAGTCGTTGCCGTATTCGTCGTGCTCTTCGATGCCGGTGGCGACCGCGAAGATGTTGGGATCGAAGATGATGTCTTCGGGCGGGAAGCCCACCTCGTTCACCAGCAGGTCGTAGGCGCGCTTGCAGATCTCGATCTTGCGCTGGAAGGTGTCGGCCTGGCCCTGTTCGTCAAAGGCCATGACGACGGCGGCTGCACCATAGCGGCGCACCAGACGCGCCTGGTGCAGGAACTTTTCTTCGCCTTCCTTCAGCGAGATGGAGTTGACCACCGCCTTGCCCTGCACGCAGCGCAGGCCCGCCTCGATGACCTCCCACTTGGAGCTGTCGATCATGATGGGCACGCGGGCGATATCGGGTTCGCTGGCGATGAGGTTCAGGAAGCGCGGCATGGCCTTCATCGCATCGAGCATGGCTTCATCCATGTTGATGTCGATGATCTGCGCGCCGTTTTCCACCTGCTGGCGGGCAACCTGCAGGGCCTCGTCGTACTGCTCGTTGAGGATCATCCGCGCAAACGCCTTGGAACCGGTGACGTTGGTGCGCTCGCCAACGTTGACGAAGAGCGAGTCCTCGTCGATGTTGAAGGGCTCCAGACCGGAAAGGCGGGTGGCAACCGGAATGACGGGCGGCACGCGCGGGGTGAGCGGGCGCACGGCCTCGGCAATGGCACGGATGTGGGCAGGCGTGGTGCCGCAGCAGCCACCGGCGATGTTGACGAGGTTGGCCTGCGCGAACTCCTTCAGCAGGGCGGAGGTGATGTCGGGGGTCTCGTCAAAGCCCGTCTCGGCCATGGGGTTGGGCAGGCCGGCGTTGGGGTAGACGCAGACGAAGGTGTCGGCCTTGCGGGCCAGCTCCTCGATGTAGGGCCGCATGAGGGCCGCACCCAGGGCGCAGTTCAGGCCGATGGTGAGCGGCCTGGCATGGCGCACCGAGTTCCAGAAGGCCTCGACGGTCTGGCCCGACAGGATGCGGCCGGAGGCGTCGGTGACGGTGCCGGAGATCATGACCGGGATGCGCGGCAGGCCCTGGGCGCTGCGCTCTTCGGCCAGTTCATCCAGCGCGAACAGCGCGGCCTTGGCGTTGAGGGTGTCGAAGATGGTCTCGACCAGGAACACGTCGGCGCCGCCTTCGGCCAGGCCGCGGGCCTGTTCCAGGTAGGCGGCACGCAGTTCCTCGA
>ERZ773079.1252-NODE-1252-length-15508-cov-4.045299_pt1 | contig 15508 bp, 20 predicted proteins | sample MGYA00511355_ERZ773079 | MGnify/ENA primary metagenome ERZ773079 (study PRJEB29015, sample SAMEA2737979) | human oral metagenome | biome: human oral; feature: human-associated habitat; material: dental | place: China | collected 2117 ... | reverse complement strand
AAAACTCGAGTCTGCGCTCTCTAAGATTGGACGGATTCGTGATTTACCGAATTTATCTATTAAATATGAACGAGCACTAATGTAGCCGCCCGCGAATTTTGGGAAACGTAACCGCTAAAAGTGGGAATTCGAAAAAATCCATCATTTCCCATTTTAAGCGAATTTTAACCGCTAATTTTGAGAAAATAAAACGCCCTTTAAATTGACTTTGAAGGGCATTTAAATTTTAGAATTTATAAATCAGATTGGATAGTGTCGCCGTCTTTATTCTTGAACTATATCTAAATCACTCGCACAATCCGCATAAAAAGATCCGTCTGCGTTGTGCCAATGCAATGCTGGCAATTCGTCACCATTGTTTTCAACTACCAATAACTTGCCGAATGGGCTTGTATATACAACGTCCCCTTGTTTGCCATTGCGTAATGTGACTTTTGTGCCTTGACTTTCGTAGATACGTTGTTTTAATGCGTAACCTTCTAATTCCCATAATTTTGCAAATGCATTTTCATAGGCTATATTTCTGCCTATTTGTACATCGTAGTTATCTTTGCTAACACAAGCACTTGTGCCTACTAGTTGAAAGCCATTCTTTAACGTAATGGTGCAGATGGTGAGTAAGCCTTGATGAACGTATTCAGCATTATCCACTAAACTGTTTAAATATTCGGTTGTTAATTTGTTCATTTTCTTATCCTTTTTTAAAGATCGCTGCCAATTGATTTGGGCTGAATCGCCAACCTTGGGTTTTGCCGGAGATTGCATTGAAGCACCATTCACTACAAAAATATTTTGAGCGTTTTTGTTTGATGCCTAATACAATGCCAATAGCGCCCCACCAGTCGTATTTACTCCCTTTTGTGGAATTGAAGTAAAACTTAACTTCTGCTTCGCTTACACCCTCTAACAAGACTAAATCCCACTTATCTCTTTCGGTGAGATCAATCTCTTTACAACGCACCCCGCCATCACGAATAGATGACGAATAACAGTCATAATGGAGCTCATGCTCATAGTGATGACCTGATGTGTACTCAATACGCTCAACAGCAATCTCGCAGTGAGAGTAAGGCCCTTTTGTTAGTTTTCGGGTAATCCAGTCTGAAAAACGTGCCAAAAGTGCGGTGGGTTTAAGCCCTGTTTTTTTACCTTTATAAAGTGCCAAATAAACATTAGCCATTATTATAAGCCTCCATTAAATGATCCATTTGTTTGATGATGTCATCATAGATTGACTGCATTTGCTCAAGCGTAAGAGTGGGCGCTTTTAGCTCATACTTGCGCATACGTTGATTGGCAAGCTCCATTTGTAGTTTTTCCAAGCCAGCAGCTTGCACCAAAATCAAATCTGTTGCAGCTTTATTATTTAACCCAGCACGTTTGGCAAAATCTGTGATATAACGACTACAGTCTCCTTCATAATTTGCAGATTTGTATGTCTCTGCCGCTGCCTGACGTTCGCGATACTCACTTTCAAACCGTGTCCAAGTGCTGTAGATTTTAGCTGCGTACTCATCGATGCCAGCGATAAGGCGAGTTTGGGTGTCAGATAAAAGTGCGGTTTGTTTTTCAGCTGAAATTTCCCACGTGAGCGTGTCAAGATTTAACTCATGTGCGTCACTTGGTTGTGGATCAACTAAAATTGGATTACCTTGCTTATTAGCAATAATCTGCTTGCCGGCGGCTTGTCCATCTAATAAAGTGCGGTAGGTTTCATCCGCGATTTCTATTACGCCATCCGGAACATAACCACCGAAATCATCATTAAAAAATCCGTCTTTATAGTAGATTGTCATTATTTCCATCTCCCGATTGCTAAGAATTGCAAACGACACAAACCTTGATTTGGGTTAGAGTGCTCGTAGTTGTACCAATATAAAGTGGTATTTGTTGATTTGGTGAGTATATTTACTCCTACATCATGATGATCATTTAGAGAGGTGGTGATATTGCCAAACACCATCGGCTTCCCAACAAAAGACACAGCCCAAGTTAATTGTTTTTGACCGGTGCCCCCAAATCCTAAACTAGAAGCATGAACATCATTAAATTCAGTGAAATAAGTTTGAATCATCATGCCATCTGGGTAGCGACGAATCTCAAAGTCACCTATTTTTTGATATTGGAAATCGCTTAATTGGGCAGCAGTGTTTAAAGATTTACCACTTGACGATTTCACATCACCCGCTGAAACAAAATCACCACTGTGTTGAAATAGCCAGTTTTTAACCGCGCCATTATCTTCAATCAGATTAATGGTAATACCCGTGCCAAAACCGTCGCCATTTCCTTGTTTTGTTGTATAACCAAACGATACTGCCGTGCCATATTGTCCTTGTTTTCGGAATCGTCCTTTCGCAATCGGATAATAAGTGTCTTTTTGATTAGCGTTCGTTTCCTCAACCATAAACGGTGCGCCGCTAGTGTATTGCTGAGCGTAGGAACCGAAACCAAATTGAGAAGAAGCAATGCCAGACGTGCGTAAAATGCCCGTTATCGTATCGCCAAGTTTGCTTACCCAGCGATTTGCTGCATAAAGCACTTCATTCGTCTTCTTGTTCGCAATAACAAGATTTCCATCGGTTTGAAATACAAAGTTATAATTGCCAATTACAACACTTTTACTATCGACGTTGTTTAGCGGCAAAGCGGCATTTGCAGTTTGTTGTGCATTATCAGCGGCGTTTTTTGCCTGATTCGCACTTGTTTGTGCCGCATTAGCTTTTGACACCCCATCATTTGCTGTTCGTTGCGCTGCATTTGCCGCTGATTGCGCATTATTAGCTCTGTTTATGCCATCATTTGCACTACTCTGTGCATTATCTGCGGCAGTTTTTGCATCCGCCGCTTTATCGTATGCTATTTTCACCGCTTTTGGCGTTGCTGCATCTTGTTCGCTATCACTGGCGGTTTGCGAATTAAGCTTAACAATGCCTTTGTCAGATATGGATGCTAAAGGGAGTTTATGGCTATGCCCAAAACCATCTGCTGTACTTGTGCTATCTGCAACTAAATCTTTCGGTGTGGATTTCTTACCAAATAGCTCCAATGTCTTTTTAAGCCATAATGTACGATTGGCGAGTTGTTTAATGGGTTTATTTGTAATGCCATTCTCACCGCCAAGCACAGGATCGTTTTCTTCAATTTGATAAACTCCCTCTTCCCACTTTTCTTGTTCTTTCAGGTTAGCCATAAAACATCCTTTAAATGAGGTTTAAATCTAGTTTGAACCGTGGTTATAACTGCCGTTATAACGGGCTTTGTTGTTGTAACGTAGCGGTACGGATTTATAATCCAGTACGGCTAATGTGCAACGTGCAGGGGCGAAATTACGTAAAATCTTACGTAGTTGTTGCGCTTGGTCATTAGTAATAGGTTGATTTAGTCGAATGGCGTAATAAGCCCATTTATCACTTAACGGTATCGTCTGCACAAATTTATGTTCATAAGTCCGTGCTTTTAACCCTTCATCGATTTCAATTTCACCGAAACCTAAGCGGCGCAACACTTCACGAATCGACCACAGCGTGCCTTTGTAACGGTGCAATTCGATCGCGACCTTAATTAAACTGCGTTTCGAATTATCACTTTCGGCTAAAAACGCGCCGTCATAACCAGTCACACTCCATTTTTCAGTAAGTAAAGGGATAAACTCATCATCGAGTAATTCAACTAAGGTAGTCATCACTTTACTTTTATCTAGATCTCGCATACGAGCGCTTAAATCTGCCAGAGATTTATACTTAGTTTCACGCGAAATGACGTCTGCATAAGTTAAGCTAGCCATTACTGCGCTCCTGAGCAACTTCAACATTAATCGCAGTACAGTTTGCCCATTCTGTTTCACTAACCACAATTTTTGCCGGCTCAATCAAATTGACGTCATATACACCTTCCACTCGTAACGCACTGATAATTGCAGATGGAACAACATCAATGCCAAGTTTCTTGGTTTTGTCAGATAAATACTGTTGCAAAGCCTCACGGGCTTTGGTTTTTACAATATCTTCACGATATCCATCGAGTAACGTTAATGTTGCATTAATTTGGTAGTCTCGTTTGGTCGGTGCTATCACTTCCACGGTATCGCACAATGGACGACGGCGTTCCGGGCTGACGTATTGTTTAACATCATTAAGCAAACGACTGTCAGGCAAGCCCGTTTTTGTGAGTACGGTAATGCGCACTAAACCGCCACGTGGATTGGAGACATTCACATCGGCAATGTCTTGCGATACAGCGCGGGTGTGATAATCGTACGCTGCAATGGAGCCACAACTGGTAAATGCTTCCGGTGCAGCAAGAATTCGCTTGCGGTAGTCGTCATCTTCTTCGCGCGCTAAACCGCCGCTTGGCACATCAATGTTAGCGATAGTGATTTCACCTGAAAAATTGACCGCACTTTTGAGTGTTTTTACACGCCCAAGCTCCCAACCGTTGCCGACTTTACCAGCTTTATTACAGGCGGCTTCGATTTCTACATAAGAAATTAATGGAGTGATCACATCATCATTAAGTGTGATAAATTCGATGTCATCTGTTACCGCTACGCGCGTGCCTTTGGGGATTAAAACTGAGGGGTGATCGCCTGTGATACTAAAACGTAAAATCGTGCGAGCCGGTTTATCCAATAAACGATAACAACCAAAGGTTTCCCCGCATAAATCCAAAGCAAGCCCCGTGGCGTATTGTGGAAAGGTTTGGCGAAAGGCTTCGTTAATACCTTGGCGCGCTAGGCTCTCACGCAGTGCATACACGTTGATAAGTAAACGTTCAATGTGTGCTGGTTGTAAGATTTTGCCGGTACGTTTTTCATACTGCGCAATAGCGTCGCGCAAAATGCTTTCTACGTTGTCATCAACGACTTTCACATCATATCTATTCATTGGGCGACCCTCGTGACGTAAATTTCGCGATACACATCCTCGGTAAGTGACCAATAAATCACAAATTCAAAGTGCGGAGCCATGCCATCAACGTCCACTGAATCAATGTTGATGCGCTTCTCCCAACGTTGCAGAGCAAGGGTGATTTCACGCACGATATTCGGCATAGCCACATCTTCCGGTTGGTCGATATATTGGAAGTGGTCACTTCCAAATTCAGGGCGTAACACATCTGTGCCTTTCATTGTCGAAATGATATGGTCAATGCACTGATGAATATCATCAATGCCTTGCACCACTTGAGAATCAAGATGTGGTGCAAGTTGCCAGTGTGTTGTGAGGAGTGTGTTTTGTGTGTTCATAGCCTTGATGATACAAGGCTATAAGAGGGCTGGATTTTAAACTGATTTAAAGATTATGACTGCGCGGCGGAGGTCTGTTTGCCATCGCCTTGTTCAGTGTGCTTATGTTGTTTCAGACTGATATTGTCGGCTTTCACATCACCGCCCTTGGTTTCTAACGACCCGTTAATGGTTGCCGTCGCACCGGAGCCCCCGCCGTTACCTGTCATGCCTTTCATATAGGTTAAGGAGCCACTCACCAGCAGATTGCCGGTAGTTTCGGTTTCAGGGCAATCAATGGTGACTTTCGAAGGTGACTTAATCAGAACATCACCCACGGCAGACACTTCGACGTTGCCACTTTTGCGGTCGTGCTTAATTACCGTGCCGTTAGAAAATTTCTTCATCCAAATGTTACTGTCGCCCGTCGGCGTCGGGTCTTGCGTGTTGTAGATTGCGCCTAAGACGCAACCACCTTCACCTCGCGCATCGAGGAGTAATGCGACCAATTCCCCCACGTCCGGCAGGCAATAAAACTGGTTCCCGCCTGCGTTAGGTGTGAGATACGAAAGCCACGCGGTTTCCAAGTCTTCAAGCGCGGGAATTTTGCACCGCACTTTATGGCTTACTGGGTCAACGGCGGACACAATGCCTTCTTGATAGGTTGCACCAAAATTATGGGTGTTCATTATCTCGCTCCTGTGTTGTCTCACTTACTGCGCTAGTGTTAAGTAAATCATCCGGGATAAATTCCAACATTCGCACTTCAAGGCTTGTGGTGTAACCACTACCCCGCACGATACTGTGACGGGAAGATTTAATCAGGTATTTACCGCTAAAAATACCTAAATTACGCAGGGCAAGCGTACTGCCTGCCACTAATTTCGGATTCCCGATCACCGTGATATTGCCCGCTGTCTGGTCGTCATTTTGTTCCGCTAGTGCGGCATCAGCACGTGCGTCAATTTGCTCTTGCGTCTCACCGCGGGTCACCACTTTCAGCGTGTCACCGCTTGCACTTTGCGCCTGCTTCATGTTTTCGCGAAGTGCCTTGGCTTTTTTGCGTTTTTTAATGACTTTTTTGCCGTTGGCGTCATAACCGCTGACATCCACTTCTTTCGCTGTGTCTTTGATTCGGTCTCGAAGGCTGATAGATATAGTGTCCTGCTCTTCCAACGTCACCACCGCTTCGCTTTTGCCTAATTCATCTTTATCGGTGAAAACCAACTGATCGCCCACAATTTTGAAACTGTGGTGATATTCGCGGGCAAGGCGTGCCAAGAATTCCACGTCGCGTTCTTGATATTGGGTTGCGCGCTTCACCGGGATATGTTTAATCGTACCGACCATTTTCAGTTTCAAACGCCCGGCAATAATGTCGACGATTTGTTTTAGTGTCGTGTTTTCGTAGGCTTTCGGCTTTAACGTGCGGTTTGCCTGAGCAATGCCGGTGCTTAATGCCTTGATTTGGATATAGGACGGATGGTAGTTGTATTCCACTTCGTCAATTTCAAACGCGCCAATGTCGGTGAGCTGTGCGCCTTTGTAGCCGATTGCCGCTTTGAGCTTATCGCCTTGGGTTGGATACCACTGCCGAATCCACTTACCGCTAATGTCTTCAAAGGCAACCGTCAATTCGTCCGATTCGCCCTCTAGATTGTCGGTGTAAGTCAGCTCAAGCAAATGCGGTTCAATATCTGCCGTGATGTTGGTTTTGTCATACAGCATGGAGAAATCAGGCATTGGAACGTTATTCATCACCACCTCTTAGCCATGGCGGCATAGAATCGTTATTGGTCGGTTTAATGTCTAACACCGGAATATATACGGTCGCGCCGGTGGGCAATACTTCGCACAGGCTAATATGCGGATTCGCATTGATAATACGCGCAAATTCCAGCGCATTGCCGTAGTAGTAATAGGCGAGGTTATCCCAGCGTTCGCCTTGTTTAACGATATGTTTAAGGACGGTTTTCTGCATTATCTACCTCCTCATCTTCACGTAATACAATCCATGCAGTCATTTTTGCTGCACGGGCATTTGCTTGCACGCTAAGGTCATCATAAATATCAAAGTGGTTATCTACAGCTGCGCCCCAGCTCCCCCAGTCTGATTGCTCTGTCAAATCCCCTAGCACATTACGAATAGATTGCACCTCACTCATCATACTAGAGATATCGCTGGTGAAACCTTGAGCCTCTTGAACTATTTCTCCAAGTGCAGATAATCCAAAGCGCGCTCCCTCGAATGCTTTACCTAGACCGGTTACATCACCAAAACCCCCTAATGCACTATCAAGATTACCTAGGACACCAGGTAGATAGGCTAGAGCAGCCAAAGGATCGCTTGCTAATTGCTTGATCGTTTGAACTGTGTCCCGGACTTCATTCACAACTGTCATTGCGTTTTTATAAGCTATTACGCCTTTTTCGATAAGGCCTTTCACCCCATTAAATCCTGCCATAAAAGCCGGGGGAAACATCGAACCTAACAATGTTCCTCCGCCTAAATTCAATGCAGCACCAAGTGGATTTTTTTCAATATCTCCTACGAACTCACGTAGACTAATATTTATTTCACGACACAAAGCATTACCAAATTTATCGGTGAATAACGTTGTTGAGGCGATTTCTGTAATCACAAAATTACCTTTGTACTTACCTTGACCAATAATTAGTGGCAATGCCTCTTGGGCTGATTTTGCTGACAGCAATGCTTGATAACGCTGCTCAACTCCGCCTAATTTGTGATGTAAACGGATCGCAAAAGTTAATTCCGTCAGTTTTTCTCCCATAGCTTGCAAGCGCGGTTTGCCTTTTAATACGGCGTGTTCGGCATAATCTGCCGAGTGGGTTTCGTTGAAATCTGTTAAATCAACGGGTTCAAATGCCACATTTCCCAGCATAAAATACATTAATAGGCTCTCCGTTGTTGTTGGTCTAACACGCGTTTTAACATCATTTCGAATTCGCTTAAACTCATCTTTAAGCCCTGTTCAACTTGATTTAAAACGCCGTTTCTATCGCCGCCATTGACATTAATAGTCGGGTTAAAATTAACCATCACACTATTGGCCGCCCCGGTGGTTTGCGGCATGATATCCGCGCGATTAAGCGGCTGATAATTGGCAAGAACGCCAGTGTTATGGGTCACACCATTTAGCCCCACAGCACCTGCAAGGTTATCTGACGCAGCTTCTGCGATGGATGTTGATTTATCCATCCCAATCGCTAGCCCCTCCACAACATTCACACCATAGCCTTTAAAAACTCGGCTTGGCGAATGAATACCCAGCTTCTCGGCAAACCACCCCTTAATGCCGTCGCCTAAATCGGAAACGATTTTTTTCGCTTCTTCCCAGGCGTTTTTAATACCGTTCACTAATCCGTCTATCATATTTCTGCCAAAATCCATAAACTTAGCCGGCACATCAATTCCGAACCAGGAAAGAACAGAAGAAAAGACTTGCTGAAATAAAGCCAAAGGCGACCAGCTTAGAATGGTCGATGTGATATTGCCGATGCCGGATGTGAAGAAATTGCTGATATTTGTCCAGGCAGTTGAGCAGAAATTTGTGATACCGTTCCAGGCGTTAGAAAATACCCCGGAAACCTTGCCCCACAATTCAGTAAACCATGGTCCAACTTTCGCCCAATTCTCATAAATCAAATACGCCGCAACCGCAATCCCCGTAATGATTAACCCAATTGGATTGGTAAGCAAAGCACGGCTCATAATCAGGATCGCTTTTCCAAACATCATCGCACCTTTTATCACGTAGCCTATTAAATAACCAAGCCCAAGTGATAGTTTGCTGATTGCTGAAAATAAAATTTTCCCTAAGAAGCCGCCCAGGAATTTCCCCGCTTTAATAAACGGCAATAATCCAGCCGCCACAAAAGAAAACGCTGAGTGAAGCGTTAATAAACCGCCCACAACCGCAGCAATACCGCCACCAATCGTCAAGACCCAGTCCATAATTTGCGGGTTAGTTTCCACCCATTTTGTGATGCTATAAATGACCGGCGTGATGTTTTCAACAAATGAAGAAATCACTGGCAAAAATGCAGACCCAATTTTTGTCGCCAATTCTGAAATGCTGCTTTTTAACTTGGTGAGCTTGTTTTCTGCTGTATTACTCCGATTCTCAAACTCGCGCTGCATAGAGCCGATATATTTTAAATTCCCTTGCTCATCGGTTTCTTGCAATAACTCTAACTGGCGGTTATATTCCCCGGTGTTTTGCGCGAGCAACAACACATCATCGGCATATTGTTTACCAAATATCTTGGCAAGAAGCGGATACTGCTTATCTTTCGGCATCTGTTTCACTTTTTCAATGAAAGACGAAATCGCGCCTTGCGCGTCTTTATTCATCGCAGCTGCAAAGCTTTTTGTCGTAAACCCTAGCTGTTTTAACTCTTTCGCATGTTCGCCGGCTTTAAGTTGTAAAAATGATGACGACATGCCTTTCACCGCTTGAGCAGCAAGCTCAGGAGCCTTACCCATCGAAAGGAAGGTAGATCCTAGAGCGGCTGATTGTTTTTCGGTAAGCCCAAGCATTCTTGTATCAGAGCCAACCCGTGTGATGACATTTACAATATCTTTCGCTTTCGAGTTGGCATTATCGGATAGGTGGTTAATCACATCACCAAATTGCGCCATCTCTGTGATTGGCTTGCCAAGCACGTTTGCCATGGTTGCCATGGCTTCACCGGCGTCACCCGCCGCCATATCGAACGCGACGCCCATAGTCGCCGCATCTTTGGCATAGCCTAATAGATTCTCTCGTGCGACACCTGATTGACCGCCTGCGGCAACGATAGCGGCGATTTCTTCACCGGCCATAGGAATTGTGCGGGTCAGTTTCAAGATGTCGTTACCCATTTCTTTGAATTGTTCGGGCGTATCGAAATCCACTACTTTGCGCACATCCGCCATAGCACTTTCAAACTTGATCGCCGGGTCAGCAAGTCCGCGAATAGTCCCCGCCACAGCGGCCGCTGATGAAGCTAAAGTGCCAAGACTTGCCATTCCTGTTTTAGCCAATGCGCCCATCTTTTGCGTGGTTTTAAGACTTTCATCACGCAAGATTTTAAAACTGCTACAAACGCCCTGGATGCCTTTAATAGCACCGCTGACGCCTGCGGTAATGACTAACCCTATTGCTAATTTATTTGACATCGTTTATAGTCCCGTCCAGTTAAATAAGGGGGTAAAAATGCAAGGTGAAAAACTGATTGAAAATGCACAAGCCGTTGTATTTTTATTTGTCGTTTCAGGCTACGGTTATAGTCTGTATCGCTTCCTATCGTTTTATAGTGAAAGTAACGAATTGACATGGATTGCTATCGCCATTTCGGCCTTTTTGTTCGTGTTGCCTTGGGGATTAATCGGAGCGTTACTTGCTTTTGCAGTAAAAGTGGTGATTACCTCTCTTACCGGTATATTCACCACCGCCCAAACGCTGTTCAGACATTAAAAACAAAGCCGCTTAAATAGCGGCTTTTGTGTATTTGGCTTTTATTTGTCGGTTGGCTTGTTCCAGCCAACGTTCCACTTCGTCCAAGGTCATATCTTCCAATTCGCTTGGTTGGAAACCGAACCAAAAGGCTAAATCCGCCACCGCCGCATTCAGGCTTTCTGTGCTTACTTTCCCTTTTGCATTTTCTCAATGATTTGGGCGGCGCGTTGGAAGTCCGCTATATCCAGTTCATCAATATCTTCCGGGACTAAGTTGGTCACAATAGCCAATAAGCTCACGCTTTGTTCCGCTTCGGTTTTGCCGGTCATTTTGCGAATATCACGTACTTTCGGGCGACGGATTTTTAATTCGGTGAGGGTGTTTCCTTGCCCGTCTTGAATCGGGAAATCAAGGGTGAGAATAGTTTCAGACATAAAAAAACTCCTTAGTGGGTTATCGTTTAACTTCACTAAGGAGAATATCGCATTAGCCGTTTTGTTGATTTTAAAGGCGTTTAAAGGTTTTTAATCCCTTATTGCCCGATATTAGTGCGGTATTTTTGCAATACATCTTGACCGTTTACACGATAGATGTTGGCAAGAACATCAATGAACAATAGTTCTTTCCCGGCAACGGTTTGTTTAATTGAATAAACATCAACCGTATCAGTAAACTCAGCATTTTCTTTGTTCTTGTGACTTGTTCCACCCACTTTACCGGCAGATACGTTCATGATTGTCACCATAGGCTCTTCTGCCGCTAAACCACGAGAATCAAACACTTGGAGATTAGAGCGAATCATCAACTGCGTGTTTTTATACGGGTTCAACATCACCGCGCGCACTTCAGGATAGAAGCTATCCCACGCGATTTCTGCTTCAATAGGATTCGTGCCGGCTGGCAATTTAATTGCACCATGCAAACCCAAGCCTTTGTGCTGAATTTTTTCAAATTCAACATCGGGAATTTTCACCTCGTTAGCACGCCCCATTTGGCTGTTACCATTGATGTACACATTACCATTTACGATTTGGTTAATTGAAATACTCATCGTTTATTGCTCCTATCGTTGTGAAACCAAGTTTGCTAAGTATTTACGGGTCATTACCGAACGGTTAGTTACGCGTTCACCTGGTAGTTTAGGAGTGTAGTCATACACCAGTGGGATATGACCTTGACTAAATTCGTTGACCAAGTCTTCGTCATAATCAAGACCTACGCTATAACCCACAATGGATTTTTGCGAACGCATAAAAGTGTCAATCGTTTCAATGAAGCTATCAATTAAGGCATCATCAATCGGCAAGTCAATAAACTGTAATTCTGCTTGGCGAATAGATTCATCAATAATATCGCCCGTGCGTGAAGCCACTTCAAAATTACTGATATGGGTGACTGTTGGGAAGTTAGATGAACGATTCCCCCACAAGCGAAAGCCCGTGCCGAACGAGTTAAAAATGGTTGTGATACCTACTGCGTTAAGTTGGTTAGTTTCAGATTGCTTATCATCAACACGCGCAGTCAGTGGAACTTCCATGCCAATCACACCGGCTAATTCACGATTTGAGGAGCTAAACCAGTAGCCATGTTCCACGTCCACTTTCATTCGTAAGCCTGCTGCGTGGGTGGCTAAACTTTCAAGCTCATTACTTGAACCAATTGCATAAGGATAAAAATGTCGAACATTTTCATTACTCGCTGACGCATTGATTGTTCCCATTGGCCCACGTCCTTGAATGGCTTTAGAAAGCGATGTGCCTTTTGGTAACTGGATATACGCTTTTGCATGAAGCTGATCGGCAAGCGTACCCAATACCGCTGCACAACTTGCAGTTTTATCAAATTCAGGGCAGATCAGAATTTTTGCGTCCGCGCCGTAAAGGTTGAAGCCATCACGCAATAACTCAAAGCCTTTGCGTTTACCACTTACCGAATCAATGCCGCCTTTAATATCTTCTTCGGTGACTTTGCTTGGGTCTGCGTAGTCGTAGGTGGCTTTTAATTCACTGTGTTTTGCTTTTAGGATAATTTCACCTGTTTGCAAATCTACGGTGTAATCGTTACCTTCCGTTAAAGTGCGGTCGGAAACTAAGGTTAAATTTAATAAGCCTGCATGAGCGGTTTGCGCACGTAATGTGTTGCTATCTTGGGTTAAAGTTTCGTCGGTGACGTTGGTTTTGTGTTTGGTCGGGTCTAATACGTTGACCACATACACTTTACCGGAGGCATAACGCGCCAAAATGTCAAAAGCATCGGGCAGTGTAAAGCCTTTATTTAAGATCACCCCAAATTTTGAAAAATCTTTGGTGGTTTGGCACACGGTGAGTTCATTCACCGCGCCAATTGGGGCTGTGCCGACAATACCGATAATTGCGCCATCGACGGTACTTACAGCAACAGAACCACCGTTTTCACGTTTTGTTTCTGTCCCATGATGAAATGCCATAGTTATCTCCTAGGGTTGATTAGGTTTATGGTTGCCCGCACGGCGAGAAAGTGCGGCGGTAAATTTAGGTAAATCTTTGGATTCGCAAAGCTCCACTTGCCACGTTTCCGTTTGCACCATCAGCTGATATTGCCAAAGTCCGTCGGCTTCACCGGCGAACTCCTCACTGACCAAACTACAGGCTGTGCAGTTGGTCGGCTTAAAGCCTACGACGGCAAGGCGAATTTTATCCAACATATCCACTGCGCCATGGTCGTCGTGCTGACTGCGGGCGATCACCGTGAGGGCAATCATTACCACGCGACGTTGTTGGATAATGTCCACGCTGTCAATGCTTTCAAACTTCGAGCCGGCATACTGTACCAACACTGCACCGAATTCGTCGGTGAGGTTGTAGTGTTCTAAATCATCAGGAAATAATTCAATGCTGAACTGTTCCGTTTTGTCTTCAATCCGCTTGCGGATGCTGTCTAAAATCGGGAGAGTGGCACTCATATTAATATCCTGATAAATCCAGTTTCTGCGGAGCCTTTGTTTTGAATTTAAGGGCGGACGGCAGGTTGTCGTCTTGGGCTGAGCCTAGTTCGGTTAAACCAAGGTGTAACTTGCCGTTTTGAATCCGTTCCAAATCCTTCAAGGCTTGTGTGTGGGTTTCCTTCACATTATCCGGAAAGCCCTTGCCTTCCGGACGGCGTGAATACAACCAAAAACGCGCCAGTTGCAAACAGATATTGCGCACAAGGGTCGGCACTTGGCTTAACGGCAACACATAACGCGAACGCAAATAGCCGTCCACGATTTCCGTGGCGTAAGCGCAGGCTTTGGTAAGCACGGCTTGGTCTGCTTCCGTTGCGCGTGATGTGTCGTTTGATAAGGCGATGAGTGTGCTTTCACTCATCACTTCCGTTAAATCTTGTGCCGAGATGTACATTATTGCTCGTCCTTATCTTTGTTATCTTGGACGTCTTTATCAGCCTGACCGCGTTTTTTAGCTGTTTCCTGCGCTTTTTTCTCTTCCTCGGCCTTTTCCTTTGCTTCTTGTGCAGCTTTTTCAGCGGCTTCTTGTGCCGCTTTCTCTGCCGCCAAACGTTGTTTTTCGGCTTCTGCTTCAGCTTGCTGGCGCGCTGCTTCATCTTCATCTAACGCAATGTAAAGCGAGATTTTTTCCGCTTCTTCATCGGTCAGGTCGATTTTGTCGCCTTGCTCATAACGTTTACCGTTGTGCAAAATCGCCATAGCGGCAGCAACCAAATAGGCTTTTTTTTGTGTTTCGGACATGGTTATCTCCTAAAAAATAAGGTCAAAATCAACCGCACTTAAAACGCGTTTAAATGCGGTTTGAATCGGGTTTAAATACAGCCTTTGATTAAGTAACCGGCAGCTTTACCCACGATGTATGGTTTGTGAATATCGGTGGTGCGCACCAATTCCACTTTGCCACCCACTTCAGTATAGGTGTCCACGTATAAACCGCCTTTACGACGCACGGTGTAACCGAACGACGGCTCATAAATGTTTTGTTTTTTCTCTTTGGACGGTGGCGCAACATACGCAATCACAATGGCTTTCGACCAGATGTCTTTTAAGTCACCGCTTTCTTCGTACACCGCTTCACCGATGATCACTTTGTCAATTTTCACTAAACGGGCAAAGTCTTCCGGTGTTAATACCGCCGTGGAAACGTATTTGATTTTTTCCAACACTTTCGGGTGTTCGCTTAACACTTCCCACACGTCGCCGGAGATGGCACAAACGTTCGGTTTACGACCGGTTGAACGTTTAATAGCACGGATACCGGCTTTAATTACGCCGATAGGGTCAGAACTCGGGTCGGTAAATTGTGATGTGCCGCTCAAGGTCACTTTGTTGGTTTGCTCATAGTTAGCCTCGTCTAAGGCTAAACCCGCACAATATTTTTCACGACCAAGCGCAATCACATCTTGAGTGACACCGGTGGCGTATTGGCGCAACGGATACACATCTTCAGTTTCGTTGATTTCGCGGATGTCAATCGGGTATTCGATGTCGTTTTCTTCCAACACCACTGCGATGGAACCAATGTCTTCCGGTGTTAAACGGTTAGACGCCGCACGCAATTCGCGTTTTGTAGTTTGTAAACGGAACGCCAAACGACCGAATGTCGGGATTTTGCCGCCTTCTTTTTTGCTTTCGGCAATCGGGAATAACACTTCGGAAATCATGTTGCCGTTGTAATAGCCTTGCGCGAGTTCGGTTAATACCGGGTCAACGACGCGTTGTTTTGATAAATCAGTCATAAAAATAGTATAACATAAAAAGCAGAAGAAAGAAAAAAGAAGAAAGCGATTACTTTATAAAGTTAAGGAAAATTTGCACAAAGATAACGTTTTT
>ERZ773079.1241-NODE-1241-length-15556-cov-21.673311_pt1 | contig 15556 bp, 13 predicted proteins | sample MGYA00511355_ERZ773079 | MGnify/ENA primary metagenome ERZ773079 (study PRJEB29015, sample SAMEA2737979) | human oral metagenome | biome: human oral; feature: human-associated habitat; material: dental | place: China | collected 2117 ... | reverse complement strand
ATGTTTTTCAGCGGGTTTTGTTTTTTGTCGTGTATGAGGCGGACGGACATCAGCCCAGCCTGCGGATACCGACGGCGTCGCGGATTTCGTCCAGGAACGGACGCGCGTGTTTGCGGGCTTTCGCCGCGCCAGCCTGCAAGATGTCTTCGATGCGTGCCGGATGGGCGGTGAGTTCGCGGAAGCGTTCGCGCGGCTCGCTGAGTTCGGCGTTGATGCGCTCAAACAAGGCCTGTTTCGCTTCGCCCCAGCCGATACCGGCGGCGTAGCGTGCGCGCATTTCTGCCTGTTCGGCTTCACTGGCAAAAGCGCGGTAGATTTCAAAGATGGTGGATTCGTCGGGGTTTTTCGGCTCGCCCGGCTCCTGCGAGTTGGTGACGATTTTCATAATTTGCTTGCGCAGCGCTTTTTCTTCTTCAAAAAGGGCGATGGTGTTGCCGTAGCTTTTGCTCATCTTGCGTCCGTCAAGACCGGTGAGGAGGGCAACGTCTTCGTCCACCACCGCTTCCGGCAGGACAAACAGCTCGCGGTAGCGGTGGTTGAAGCGCCCGGCGATGTCGCGCGCCATTTCGACGTGTTGGATTTGGTCGCGGCCGACGGGCACTTCGTTTGCGTTGAACATGAGGATGTCGGCAGTCATCAGGATGGGGTAGCTGTACAGACCCATTTCTACGCCGTGGTCGGGGTCTTCCTGATTGTTTTCAGCGTTTGCCTGCACGGCGGCTTTGTAGGCATGGGCGCGGTTCATCAGGCCTTTGGCGGTGATGCAGGTCAGAATCCAGTTCAATTCCATCACTTCGGGAATGTCGCTTTGGCGGTAGAAGGTGGTGCGCTCGGGGTCGAGTCCGCAGGCAAGCCAAGTGGCGGCAACGGCTTGGGTGGATTGGTGAATCATCTCCGGCTCGTGGCATTTGATGATGCCGTGGTAGTCGGCGAGGAAGAGGAAGGATTCGGTATCGGGGTTTTGCGCCGCGCGGACGGCGGGGCGGATGGCACCGACGTAGTTGCCCAGATGCGGGATGCCGGTGGTGGTTACGCCTGTGAGGACGCGTTTCTTGCTCATGGGGATATCCTTAAATAGCTCAAGGTCGTCTGAAAATGAAATAAGGATGGATTATACCTGATTCCCAACGAGTTTTCAGGCGACCTTTTATAGTGGGCATATCGACTTATTCACAGCTTTTTTTGATGTAATCTATCTTAAAAACAGATTGATACTATATTTTTTAATATTTTGGTAAATTTTTCTCTTGAGTTATCCACAGGTGGCACTATATAGCGTTTATTAGAAAGATATTCGTTTCAGAAGAAAGGAAACCTAAAGATGAGATTCGACAAATTAACCGCCAAATTCCAACAAGCCCTTGCAGAAGCTCAGAGTTTGGCGTTGGCTGCGGACAGCAGCTATCTGGAAGCGGGCTTTGTGCTGAAAGCCCTGCTTGATGACCAAAACAGCGGAGCCGCCGCGCTCTTGGCTCATGCGGGCGTGAACGTGCCGCAGGTGAAACAGCATTTGCAGCAGCATTTAAACAGCCTGCCGAAAGTGTCCGGCCAGGGCGGCGATATTCTGCCCAGCCGCGAATTACAGGCAGTGTTGAACCTGATGGACAAAGCGGCAACCAAACGCGGCGATGCCTATATCGCCAGCGAACTTTTCCTGCTCGCCTTAGTGCAGCAGAACGATGCGACCGGCAAAATCTTGAAAGAAGCCGGCGCGACCGAACAAAACATCAATGCCGCGATTGACGCGGTACGAGGAGGACAAAACGTGAACGATGCCAATGCTGAAGACCAACGCGACGCTCTGAAAAAATACACGCTCGACCTGACCCAGCGCGCCCGCGACGGCAAACTTGACCCCGTTATCGGCCGCGACGACGAAATCCGCCGCGCGATTCAGGTATTGCAACGTCGTACTAAAAATAACCCTGTGCTGATTGGCGAGCCTGGTGTGGGTAAAACCGCTATCGTCGAGGGTTTGGCTCAGCGTATCGTCAACGGCGAAGTGCCTGAATCTTTGCGCAACAAACGCCTGCTGGTTTTGGATTTGGCGGCATTGATTGCCGGTGCGAAATACCGCGGCGAATTTGAAGAGCGCCTGAAAGGCGTGTTGAACGATTTGGCGAAAGACGACGGCAACACCCTGATTTTCATCGATGAAATCCATACTTTGGTCGGCGCGGGCAAAACCGACGGCGCAATGGACGCGGGCAATATGTTGAAACCAGCTTTGGCGCGCGGCGAACTGCACTGCATCGGCGCGACCACTTTGGACGAATACCGCCAATACATCGAAAAAGACGCGGCACTCGAACGCCGCTTCCAAAAAGTATTGGTCGGCGAACCCAGCGTGGAAGATACCATCGCCATCCTGCGCGGCTTGCAGGAACGTTACGAAATCCACCACGGCATCGACATCACCGACCCCGCCATCGTTGCCGCCGCGGAATTGAGCGACCGCTACATTACCGACCGCTTCCTGCCCGACAAAGCGATTGATTTGATTGACGAAGCTGCCAGCCGCATCAAAATGGAGCTGGACAGCAAACCCGAGCAGATGGACAAACTCGACCGCCGCATCATCCAGCTCAAAATGGAAAAAATGCACGTTGCCAAAGAAAGCGACGACGCCAGCAAAAAACGTTTGGAACTGATAGACGAAGAGATCGACGGCCTGCAAAAAGAATACGCCGATTTGGACGAAATCTGGAAAGCCGAAAAAGCCGCATCTTCCAGCACCACCGACATTAAGAAACAGATGGACGACATCAAAGTCAAAATCGAGCAGGCCAAACGCCAAGGCGACTTTGCCCGCGCGTCCGAACTCGAATACGGCGAGTTGCCGAAATTGGGTGCGCAGTTGCAAGCAGCGGAAAGCAATCCTGACGGCAAAAAACAAAACAAACTTTTCCGTACCGAAGTCGGCGCGGACGAAGTGGCCGAAATCGTATCGCGCATGACCGGCATCCCCGTGTCCAAAATGATGGAAGGCGAACGTGACAAGCTGCTGAAAATGGAAGAAGTATTGCACCGCCGCGTGGTCGGACAAGACGAAGCCGTGCGTGCCGTGTCCGACGCCATCCGCCGCAGCCGCTCCGGCCTTGCCGATCCGAACAAGCCATACGGCAGCTTCCTGTTCCTAGGCCCGACCGGCGTGGGTAAAACCGAGTTGTGCAAAGCTTTGGCAGGCTTCCTGTTCGACAGCGAAGATCATCTGATTCGTATCGATATGTCCGAATACATGGAAAAACACGCCGTTGCACGCCTGATCGGCGCGCCTCCGGGCTATGTCGGCTACGAAGAGGGCGGCTACCTGACCGAACAAGTCCGCCGCAAACCGTACAGCGTGATCCTTTTGGACGAAGTGGAAAAAGCCCATCCCGATGTGTTCAACATCCTGTTGCAAGTATTGGATGACGGTCGTTTGACCGACGGACAAGGTCGCACCGTGGACTTCAAAAACACTGTTATCGTCATGACTTCCAACATCGGCAGCCAGCATATCCAACAAATGGGTACGCAGGATTACGAAGCCGTGAAAGAAGCGGTGATGGAAGAAGTGAAAGCCTACTTCCGCCCCGAAATGATCAACCGTATCGACGAAGTGGTCGTGTTCCACGGACTGAATCAGGAGAATATCCGCAACATCGCCAAAATCCAGCTCAAAGGCTTGGAAAAACGTTTGGAAGCGCAGCACCTGCACCTGAAAGTGGACGATGCCGCCTTGGATTTGATTGCCCAAGCCGGTTTCGACCCCGTGTACGGCGCACGCCCGCTCAAACGCGCCCTCCAGTCGGAAATCGAAAACCCGCTGGCCAAAGCCCTGCTCGAAGGCAAATACGCGCCCGACAGCACGATTCATGTGAAAGAAGAGGGCGGCAAGCTGGTGTTTGCTTGATTTGAGCGTAGCTTGAGATAAAGTGATGAAAAAAGGTCGTCTGAAAACCTGATTACGGGTTTTCAGACGACCTTTCGTCTTAGGATTTCAATATTTCACATCGGCAATGCGGTTTTACAAATCCTGCAAACGCTCGACCGAAGGGGCGTAGTAATATGCGCCGGACACGGCGGTGGAAAGATGCTTGAGCAGTAGGTCAGTTTTGCCGTCGGCATCGCCGAACATGTGCAAAAGCTGTACTTCGATGTTGTGCAGGGTGTGGCAGTAGGCGGTAAACATCAGACCGTGTTCGCCGCTGATTTTGCCGAAGGGCAGGCTGCGGCGGACGATTTTCAGACCCACGCCGTTTTCTTTCAGGTTGACGCGCCCCAAATGCGAATCGGGCAGGCGCACGTCTTTGCTGAACTCTTCGTTGGCTTCTTTGCTGCGGCCGACGCTGGCTTCTTGTTCGGCAACGGGGACGGCGTCCCATTTTTTCAGGTCGTGCAGGTATTTTTGCAGCAGGACGTAGCTGCCGCCGGCATCGGGTCGGCCTTCGGGAATAATGGCGACATTGCGGACGTTTTCATCGCCTTGCGGGTTTTCAGTGCCATCGACAAAGCCGTCCAGTCCGCGGTCTTCATACAGGCGCAAGCCGTGTTCTTCGGTGGCGATGCTGATGCTGTCGCCGAACGCGGCAAAGACGGATTGGGCGAGCGCGAAAGCGGCGTTTTGGCGGTAGGCTTGGATGTGGATATAAATATCGTGTTGGGTTGAGGGGGCAAGACCGTTGCCCATCACGGGGAAGGGCTTGATTTCGTCGCCTTCTTCTGCGTGTCCGAACGCTTTCCATGCGTCGCTGCCGAAGGCGATGGTCATGCCTAAAATATCTTCGGGAAAGCGGGTTTTCAGCTTCGCCAAGGCTTCAAGCGAAGTTTTGCAGGCGGTTTTGATGTCGTCGTAGCGACCGTCACGGATGTCGGCTTCGATAAATATGCCGGCTTGGGCGTGATCGGGGATGATGGCGGTTTGCGGGCGGGGCATTGTGTTTCCTTTTCAGTTTATTGGATTTTTCAGGCGGTATTATAGCACTTAAGGTTTTCAGACGACCTCGTCTGAAAGGGCGGATATGATAGAATCCGCCGTTTGTTTTTTTGATTTTCAACAGGTTCGCTTTATGTTCGGCACGATGTTTTTGATTATGATTGTATTGCTCCAGCTTTTCACATTCGGGCTGGGGCGTTCGTTGCAATGGCTGTTCGCGCCGGTGGTCGGCAAGGCAGGCAGGCGTTGGCTGATGGGGGTGTCGTATTTCGTGACCAACGGCCTGTTGGCAGGGCTTTTGTTGGAATTGGGACATTTTATGTTCCGCATCATGGCGTTTTGGATGGTGTTGCTGCTGTTTGTGATGTATGCGGCATTGGCGACGTTTATCCTGTTTCTGCTGCTGCGCAAATTCGTGGCCATCCGGTCGCTGTCGCGCAGCCTGCGCTTGTTTGCGCCGCTGTTTGTGTTCGGCTTGGTCGGCTTGGGGATGTACAACGCCTATACGCCCGTCGTCCGTCATCAGACCGTCGTGATCGATAAGAAAATGGACAAACCGCTGCGTATCGGCATGGCAAGTGACCTGCACTTGGGGATTTTGTTCGGCGCGCGGCAACTGGATAAGCTGGTGGACATCATGAACCGCGAAAAAGTCGATTTAATCCTGTTGCCGGGCGATTTGATGGACGACAACGTCGATGCCTACCGCAAAGAGAATATGCAGCCGCATCTGGGTCGTCTGAAAGCGCCGTTGGGCGTTTACGCGACTTTGGGCAACCACGATATGTTCGGCGACAGCGCGCGCATCCGCCATGACCTCGAAGCGGCAGGCATTACCGTACTCGGCAACCAAGTGTTGCAACACGATGCTTTCCTGCTCGTCGGCCGCAACGATGACTTGGATCACGAACGTCCGTCTGTCGCGCAGTTGCTGGAAAACCACAATACCGACCAGCCTGTTTTGCTGATGGACCACCGCCCGACCGAAGTCGAGACACACGCCACGCTGCCTATCGATGTTCAAGTTTCCGGCCATGTACACAACGGTCAAATCGCGCCGGCAAACCTGATTGTGCGCACGCTCTACCGCCTTGCCTACGGCTACGAGGAAATCGGCGGAAGACACTTTTTTGTTACGTCCGGCTACGGTTTCTGGGGGATTCCGCTGCGCTTGGGTTCGCAGTCGGAAGTGTGGGTGATTGATGTGAAGGGAAGTATAGTGGATTAAATTTAAACCAGTACGGCGTTGCCTCGCCTTGCCGTACTATTTGTACTGTCTGCGACTTCGTCGCCTTGTCCTGATTTAAATTTAATCCACTATAACTTATTGAAATGAAGATATAAGGTGTATGAAAAAGGTCGTCTGAAACAAAATTCGGACGGCCTTTTTTATGACTTATGGGCAAAAAAAATCTATTTGGGTTATAATGCCATCAAACTAAATCAACTCTGCGGATTGGTTTTCGTTCGCGAAAAATCTGCAAAATACTCAACACATTACTTCAATAAATAATCAAGGATGAGCATTATGGGAATCATTAGTCTTATTTTCATCGCCGTGATATTGGGCTTTCTGCTGATTAATTTCAAACAAAAGCTCAGCCGTTGTAAAAAAGATTACCAAGAATCTTTCGTTGCATTGCGTATCGCTTTGGCGTGTAGGCACCAGGCAGTCAGACATGTTTTAGATGCGTCAAAAATCTACTTGGGGCGCGAAGGTGACGATATGGATAAAGGTTTGTTGTCCGCCTGTGGCGATGCAGAAGCAATATTGAGCCAGGCATCCAAATCTTTTTCGCCGGAATCGCTCTCCCGCCTGTGCAATGCGGAAGCAGAATTAAACAAATTGCTCCGAAGCTTGCAGGAAGCTTTGGAAAAAAACTTAAAACAACGACCCGACGAAGGGTTGAAAAGCCAGCTTGAAATGCTGGATGCAGCTGAAAACGACGTTGTTTCCGCGCGCCGTGCTTACAACCGCTCCGCAGAACGCTACAACCGCATACTGAGAAAGTCCACGAGCGGAATTATTGCGAAGGTATTGGGCTATCATGTCAAAGCAAGCCTGATTAAATTTGAAGACAACAATGGCCCTCAAATGAGCAAACATTTACTGGCTCGTTCGTAATCCTTATTTGAAAGTATGACGGGTTTGGATGGGACTCCCTTATCGTCATCATCCCTTGTCCGATAAAAAGGTCGTCTGAAAACCATGTTTCAGGTTTTCAGACGACCTTTGTTTTTCAAAACGGAATCAACCGCCGCATGCGCCGCAGCAACCGCCTTCGCTGTGTCCGCCGCGTTTTTCTTCGTTGTTGACTACGGGCAACTCGACTTCTTCAGACTGTTCTTTTTTGTCTTCGGGCAGGTCGTTGACTTTGATTTTGTTTTCTTCTGACATTTTGGGCTCTCTTTAAAAAAGATGGAAAGGTGTACCACGATACCATCGGGCGGCGGATAAACCAAGTCGGATTTAAGATTTTTTGCGATTCGGTTTGATGAATCGCAAATCGTGCCGGTTTGGAATAGCTGACGTGATAACGGAACGCTGGTTATCGCGTCCCGTTTGGGTTTTCAGACGACCTTTGGGCATCAGTTCAGGCGATTTTTCTTACCGAACCAAACAAAACCGATGGCACCCAAAACAATCATCGGAACGCTTAACCATTGTCCCATCGACAAGCCCAAGGTGAGCAGGCCGAGATAGTCGTCGGGCTGGCGGGCATATTCGGCGATGAAGCGGAAGAAGCCGTAGCCGCCGAGGAAGAGGGAGGCGACTTGTCCGGTCGGACGCGGTTTTTTGGAGAAAATCCATACGACGATGAAGAGGCAGATGCCTTCAAGGGCGAATTGGTAGAGTTGCGAAGGGTGGCGCGGCAGCACGTGGTATTGCTGCATCCATTCCGCCCAAAGCGGGTTACGCACGGCGGCGTTGAGGTCTTCTGCGTGCGCTTGCGGGAAGCCCATTGCCCAAAAGGCGTTGATGTCGGTAATGCGGCCCCAGAGTTCGCCGTTGATGAAGTTGCCGATACGGCCGGAAGCCAAACCCAGCGGAACGAGCGGTGCGACGAAATCCATGGTTTTCAAGGTACTGATTTTGTGTTTGCGGCTGAACAGCCACATGGCAATGACGACGCCCAAGAAGCCGCCGTGGAACGACATGCCGCCTTCCCAAACTTTGAGCATTTCAAGCGGATGGTCGAGGTAGTATGAGAATTTGTAAAACAGGATATAGCCGAGCCGTCCGCCGAGGATGACGCCCAACACGCCCCAAGTCAGGAAGTCGTCGAGCATTTCTTGGGTAAAGGCGGTGTTGCCTTGTTTGATGCGGCGGCGGCCCAGCCATAGGAAGAGCATAAAGCCGACGATATAGCTGAGGGCATACCAGCGGATGGCGACTGGTCCGATACTGATTGCAATGGGGTCAAACTGCGGATGTATCATCATGATGTGTGTTCCTTATGGGAAGGGCGGTTTATGTGTTTTAGCCCGACAAAGGTCGTCTAAAAATGCCGATTGGGATTTTCAGACGACCTTTTGTGTGATAGGGAAAAATAATTATCGTAAATCATCGACAACGTTCAAAACAGCCGACAACATGGCTTCGCCCAAACGCAGGGAGCGTTGGCCGTTCCAGCCGAAGTCATCGTCGGGCAGGTTGGCGTTGTCTTTAAACGGCATTTCGAGCGTATAGGCGAGGCAGTCGAAATGATTGCCCACCCAGTTGGTCGCGAGCGTCATGTTTGCCTGACCGGGCGCATCTTTTTCATAGCCGTATTCGTCTTGGAAGTCGGGGCTGGCGGAGAGCAGGGCGGTTTTGAACTGAGTTTCCAACGCGGCAATGCGCGGATTGTAGTTCGGCACGCCTTCCGTACCGGCGACAAAGACAAACGGCAGCCCTTCGTCGCCGTGAATGTCTAGGAACAAATCCACGCCGGTTTCCAGCATTTTTTCGCGCACGAGGAAGACTTCCGGGCTTTTTTCCAAAGTCGGGTTTTCCCATTCGCGGTTGAGGTTTGCGCCGGCAGCATTGGTGCGCAGGTTGCCCAATACCGAGCCGTCGGGGTTCATGTTCGGCACGATGTAGAAAGTGGCGCGGTCGAGCAGGGTGCGCGCGGTCGGGTCTTGCGGATCGAGCAGGCGGCCGAGCAGCCCTTCGATAAACCATTCCGCCATCGTTTCGCCCGGGTGTTGGCGGGCGATAATCCAGATTTTCATGTCGCTTTCGACTTGGTTGCCGATGGTCAGCAGATTGATGTCGCGGCCTTGCACCGTGCTGCCCAAGTCGTCGATGCGGCAAAGCCCGCTGCCTTGCGCGTCGCCCAAGAGGTTTAAATGCTGCTCGTGGGAGTAGGGCTCGAAATAGGCGTAGTAAACGCTGTTGGAGAGAGGCGTATGGTTGATGGTCAGCACGCCGTTTTCGTATTCGGTCGGGACGCGGAACCAATTTTGACGGTCGTAAGAGGCGCACGCCTGATAATCTTCCCAGCCTTGCGGATAAGCCGAATCCGCCGCGTTTTCAAAGTGCATTACGCAATTCTGATACGCCGCACCTTGCAGGCGGAAGTAAAACCATTGGGCGAAATTGGAAGCGTTGTCCGGACGCAGGGCGAGGCGGATATTGGCAGGGTCGGTCAGGTCTTTGACGACGACGGAGCCGGCATCAAATTGAGTGCTGATTTTAATCATGGGAAAGTCCTCGGTATATCGGGCGAACCGGATAACCGTTGTTTGAAAAAATGTGTGGGCGATAACCGTATCCGTCGGCGACGTCAAACCGATATGCCCGAATCCGTTGATTCTACCATTCCGACGGGCGCGTTCTCAACCGATAAGGGGCGGGGAATGTTGTTTCAGACGACCTTTGACGTTAAGATAGGGCAGATTCACTTTAAATCGGGACAAGACGGCGAGGCAGCAAACAGTTGCGAAGCTGATTTTTACTGATTCAAAGGTAATCCGCTATAATGATTAAATTGTTAACAATGAGACACGATTATGAGCGAATCCCACCCCATTTCCGCAGCCGACAAAGCGCGCATTTTAGCCGAAGCCCTGCCGTATATCCGCCGTTTTTCCGGCTCCGTCATCGTCATCAAATACGGCGGCAACGCCATGACCGAGCCTGCTTTGAAAGAAGGCTTCGCCCGCGATGTCGTTTTGCTCAAACTGGTGGGCATCCACCCCGTCATCGTCCACGGCGGCGGCCCGCAAATTAATGAAATGTTGGAAAAAATCGGTAAAAAAGGCGAATTCGTGCAAGGCATGCGCGTGACCGACGGCGAAACGATGGACATCGTCGAAATGGTGTTGGGCGGTCATGTGAATAAAGAAATCGTCTCGCTGATTAATTTGCAGGGCGGACGCGCGGTCGGCGTCACCGGGCGCGACAACCACTTCATCAAAGCGAAAAAACTGCTGGTCGATACGCCCGAACGGGCAGGCGTGGACATCGGACAAGTCGGCACGGTCGAAAGCATAGACGTGCGCCTGATTGAAGGCTTGATCGAACGCGGCTGCATCCCCGTCGTCGCGCCCATCGGCGTCGGCGAGAAAGGCGAAGCGTTCAACATCAACGCGGATTTGGTCGCAGGCAAACTGGCGGAAGAGTTGAACGCGGAAAAGCTGCTGATGATGACCAATATCGCCGGCGTGATGGACAAAGAAGGCAACCTGCTGACCAACCTTACCCCAAGCCGTATCGGCGAATTAATCGCAGACGGCACGCTCTACGGCGGTATGTTGCCCAAAATCAGCTCTGCCGTCGAAGCGGCAAGCAACGGCGTCAAAGCCACACACATCATCGACGGCCGCCTGCCCAACGCGCTTTTGCTGGAAATCTTCACCGATGCGGGCATAGGCTCGATGATTTTGGGTGAAAGGTCATAACGACCCGCAGATGAGTCAAGGCTTGCCGAACAGCAGGCCTTGTAAATGCCCGAATACTAAATACACAAAAGGTCGTCTGAAAACCTGTTTCAACGTTCATAGAGAATGCTGAAACGGATTTTCAGACGACCTTTTTACTATTTTCAGCCTTATTGAGGCTGCACGTTGAAAGGCATATCGATCTTTTGCCATTGCGCGCTTTCGTAGTCGAGCGCGGCGGCGATTAGAGGGTGTTGTTCGAGCCAGTTTTGGCTGATGCGCAGGATGAAGCCTTTGCCGGTTTCGTCGGCGCGCAGTTGGGTTTGCGGCGGCAGATCCAAAGGCAGGCGGGCGCGGCAGAAAAGTGCGGCGAGGCGCAGGGAGAGGACGGCGTACCAAAGCATTTCGCTACTGCCGACGATGTCCGCCATTTTTTTCATGTCGCCGCGGTGTCCGATGACCAGTTGCGCGAGTATGGTTTGCTCTTTGCGGGAGAAGCCGGGCATATCGGCGTTTTCGAGGATGTAGGCGGAGTGTTTGTGGTAGCCGGTGTGGGCGATGTCGAGTCCGATTTCGTGCAGCCTGCCTGCCCAGCCGAGGTATTGTTTCCATTGGGCAAGGTCTTGGACGGTTACGTTTTTGGCGTGGCACAGGCTATCCATAAAGGCTTGCGCGGTTTCGGCGACGCGTTTGGCTTGGTTGAGGCTGACGTGGTAGCGGTTTTGGAACTCGGCGGTCGTCTGATCGCGCATGTCTTCGTTCAAACCGCGTCCGATCAGGTCGTAGAACACGCCGTCGCGCAGGGCGGCTTCAGTAACGGTCATCTTGGTGAGTTCGAGTTCTTCAAACGCTGCCATCATGACCGCCAGTCCGCCGGCAAATACTTCTACGCGTTCGGGTTTGAGGCTTTCGAATTTGGCTTTTTTGACGGAACCGGCTTCAATGATGCGGTCGGCAAGATGGCGCATGCCTTTGTAGGTAATGTCGGCTTCTTGGGGCAGCTCGACAGCGATAAGGTCGCGTATGGATTTGGCGGAGCCGGATGTGCCGATGGCGAAATCCCAACCTGTACGCTTCATGAGTTTGCTGATGCGCTGGATTTCGTTGCGTGCGGCGGAGATGGCGGCTTGGAAATCTTTGGCGGTGATTTTGTTTTGGAAAAAACGCAGGCTGTAAGTGACGCAGCCTAAGGGCAGGCTTTCGGTAGCGAGCGGCCGGAGGTCGGAGCCGATAACAAATTCGGTCGAGCCGCCACCGATGTCGATGACGAGCATTTTGTCGCCGTTGGGCGGCAGGGTGTGGACGACGCCGGTGTAAATGAGGCGGGCTTCTTCACGGCCTGCGATGATTTCGATGGGGAAGCCCAGTGCGGCTTCGGCTTTCGGTAGGAATTGGGCGATATTTTTTGCTACGCGGAAGGTATTGGTTGCCACGACGCGTACTTGTTCGGGCTTGAATCCGCGCAGCCGTTCGCCGAATTTTGCCAAACAGTCCAAGGCGCGCTCTTGGGATGCTTCGTCGAGGTTTTTATGTTCGTCCAAACCGGCGGCAAAACGCACCATTTGTTTGAAGGAATCGATGACTTTCAGTTGTCCGTTGTTATTTTCGCAAACTTGGAGGCGGAAGCTGTTGGAACCTAAATCGACGGATGCCAGGACGTTGGTGGGCGTAGTGGTCATGAAGGGATACCGGTGGATAAACGAAGCTCTAATGTTACTCTGTCCCGCCGTTGATTGACAATATCGCAGATCAACTTTAAACCGCCGCAATATTGCACCGTATTGATGTATCACGCATTGTCTGTTTCAAGTCAATCTGCTCATCAATGATGTACGCCACCTTTGATTCCGCACGGAGATATTCTTATAATATCCGTTTTGCAAACGTCAAAAGGTCGTCTGAAAACAAAAAATAGGGTTTTCAGACGACCTTTAAACCGACTAAAACGAATGACAGTACACATGAAAACGGAAAACCTGATCCTCACGCCCGAATCCCCGTCCCGCCGCCGCTTTTTACTGGCTGGCGGCGCATTGCTGCTCAGCCCTGCCGCCGCACTCGCCGGCGCGCAACGCGAAGAAACGCTTGCTGACGATGTCGCTTCAGTGATGCGCAGCTCCATCAACAATGTCAACCCGCCGCGCCTCGTGTTCGCCGATCCAAACGAAGGCGAACGCTGGCTGGCGGCGATGTCCTCCCGCCTTGCCCGCTACGTTCCCGATGCTGCCGAACGCCGCCGCCTGCTGGTCAACATCCAATACGAAAGCAGCCGCGCGGGGCTGAATACCCAAGTGATTTTGGGTTTGATCGAAGTCGAAAGTGCGTTCCGCCAATACGCCATCAGCGGCGTGGGCGCGCGCGGGCTGATGCAGGTCATGCCGTTTTGGAAAAACTATATCGGCAAACCTTCGCACAACCTGTTCGACATCCGCACCAACCTGCGCTACGGCTGCACCATCCTGCGCCACTACAACAATATCGAAAAAGGCAACATTGTCCGCGCTTTGGCGCGATTCAACGGCAGCCTGGGCAGCAACAAATACCCCAACGCCGTCTTAGGCGCATGGCGCAACCGCTGGCAATGGGGCTGACCGCGGGGTATAAACGGCTGCGGTCCGTGCAAATGCAAACCCTTTTGAATCCTGTATAATCCGCACATCTGATAATTTTAAAATTTCAGACGACCTCAAAATTCTACCGGGTCGTCTGAAAAACCGTTTATGGCAAAAGACACCCGCATCCAAATGTTCCCGCACGAATGGCGTGCCAGCACCACCCTCTCCGGCGTTTACGCACTGCGTATGTTGGGGATGTTCTTGGTTCTCCCCGTTTTGTCCTTATATGCCGCCTCATTGCCCGGCGCGGAAAACAACAAAACTTTGGTCGGTCTAGCAATGGGTATCTACGGACTGACGCAGGCTTTGCTGCAACTGCCTTTGGGCATCGCCTCCGATAAATTCGGACGCAAAAAAACCATTTATGTCGGACTGATTGTCTTTGCCGCCGGTAGTTTTCTCGCCGCTGCCGCCAACTCATTGCCCATGCTGGTTGCCGCGCGCGCCATCCAAGGGGCGGGCGCAGTCAGCGCCGCAGTGACCGCGCTGCTTGCCGACTTGACCCGGGACGGCGTGCGTACCCGCGCAATGGCGATGATAGGTTTGAGCATAGGTTTGACCTTTTCCGTCAGCCTTGTGGTCGCCCCGATGATTGCCGATATTATCGGCGTTCCCGGATTGTTTATGCTGACCGGTATCCTGACCGTCATCAGCATAGGCGTTGTCGCTTGGATGACTCCTGATCCCGAAGTGTCCAAGCTGCACGAAGACACACAGGCGCAGCCCTCGCGCATGGGCGAAGTCCTCCGTGACCGCCAGCTTCTTAACCTGGATTTCGGCATTTTCGCGCTACACGCCGCACAAATGGCGTTGTTCACTGCCCTGCCTTTTGCCATGACGCAGCTCGGTTTGGAAAAAATCCAGCATTGGAAAGTCTATCTGCCCTCGACTATTGCAGGGCTGGTGATTATGATCCCCCTCATCATCATCGGCGAAACCCGCAACAAGCTCAAACAAGTCTTCATCCTCGGCATCGCCTGCATCGCAGCGGCGCAAATCGGCTTATTGTTCGGCATGCACTCGATTTGGCTGATTACCGCCTATCTGGTTGTTTACTTTATCGGCTTCAACGTATTGGAAGCCAGCCTGCCGTCCATGGTGTCTAAGATTGCACCGGCCGATTTGAAAGGCACGGCGATGGGCGTTTACAATACCATGCAGTCCGTCGGACTGTTTGTGGGCGGCGCAAGCGGCGGATGGCTGTTTCAACAATACGGCTTTGCAGGCGTTTTCACCTTTTGCAGCGTATTGATGCTGTTGTGGCTGGTCATCGCCGTACTCGCGCCTGCGCCCAAACCTGTCAGAAACCTCAGCTATCCCGTCAGCCGTGCATGGCAGGAAAAACACGATTCGCTCTACCAAGCATTGTCCCAAGTCGAAGGCGTCGAAAGCATTACCTTCAGCGCAGACAAACAAACCATTTACATCAAGGCGTTGCAAAAAGGATTTGACCAAGAGGCCGCCGAAAACATCATCACAGGAGTTTAAAAAATGTCATTGAACAAAGTCATCCTTATCGGCCGTCTCGGTCGCGACCCCGAAGTCCGCTATATGCCCAACGGCGAAGCCGTCTGCAATTTCAGCGTCGCCACCAGCGAAACATGGAACGACCGCAACGGCCAGCGCGTAGAACGCACCGAGTGGCACAACATCACCATGTACCGCCGTCTCGCCGAAATTTCCGGACAATACCTGAAAAAAGGCAGCCAAGTTTATCTGGAAGGCCGCATCCAAAGCCGTAAATACCAAGGCAAAGACGGCATCGAACGCACCGCATACGACATCATCGCCAACGAAATGAAAATGCTCGGTGGCCGCAACGACAACAGCGGCGGCGCACCTTACGACGACGGCGGTTACAACCAAGGCAGCTACCAACAAGCACCGCAACAACAATACCAAGCCGCCCCGCAAAACCAAGAACCCCCTGCCGCCCCCCGCCGCCAAGCACCCGCCGCACCGGCAGCCCCTGTCGAAGACATCGACGACGATATTCCGTTCTGAGTTACATATAATTAAATATTGTAAAATATAACACAAAAAAATGAGAGAAACCTTATAAAATAAGGTTTCTCTTTTTTACACTTTTATTGACACAGGCGGATTGAGACCTTTGCAAAATTCCCCAAAATCCCCTAAATTCCCACCAAGACATTTA
>ERZ773079.1238-NODE-1238-length-15586-cov-4.004893_pt1 | contig 15586 bp, 10 predicted proteins | sample MGYA00511355_ERZ773079 | MGnify/ENA primary metagenome ERZ773079 (study PRJEB29015, sample SAMEA2737979) | human oral metagenome | biome: human oral; feature: human-associated habitat; material: dental | place: China | collected 2117 ... | reverse complement strand
GCAAGGAACATCCTGTAGTTCGTTCTGTTGATATTGCAGATTACCTTGATTTTAAAAAGTCCAGCGTAAGCGTAGCTATGAAAAAGCTCCGGGAGAACAATGATATCGAGGTTTCCGATGAGGGATACATAACTCTGACAGAGTCAGGCTTTGCTACTGCAAGAATGATATACGAAAGACATGTGCTAATTTCTAATTGGCTAATTTCAATCGGTGTCGACGAGAAGATTGCTAGAGAAGACGCTTGTAGAGTTGAGCACGCGCTGAGTAAGGAAAGCTTTGAGATTATCAAGGAGCATGCTAAACAGGAACACCGTGATATCTACGAGACATCCAAATTCGAGATAAACAGTTCTAAGATAAAATAAAACATATCCGCAGGTATCTTTAGCATTTTGCTAAGACCTGCGGATATTTATTTATCGCTATTTTCACAAAATCCACACATTCTTCATATAAATCGCAAAAAAGGCTCCTTACTATCGATAGCTGGGAGCCTTCGTTTATTTAGTTGCTTCCTAATCTTTGATAAGCATTTAATAAATTTTGTATGAACTCATCTTAGGATTTATCTTTGGTTTTTCTTTCCTCTAAGCCTCATTAAGATGGATATGCCGGTTGCTGTAAGGAGCATCACAAATCCATAGAAAGCCAAATTTGAATCATCACCCGTATTCGGCTTATTCGGTTTGCCCGGTATCTTCGGCACATTCTGAGTGTTTGTGATTACAAATCCATTCCGGACATCACCACTAATAGCGGTCTTATATCCTGACATTGCTTCCTCTTTAATCGTATAGGTAATTTCATGTCCGTCATTTGCATCATACTTTTGAAGATTTGAAAAATCGTGTTTCCAATTGCTTGCTGCGTTTAGGACCGCTGTTTCCTTGAGCTTTCCATCAGCAAATAACTTAACAGTCGCGGAATCACCTGCTTTACCAATCCATTTCTTAATTACAGGTATAGATAGCTTTTCAACATTGGTATTGGTAATCATATAACCCGAATTCATATCTCCACTTACAACGGTTTTGTAATTTGCAATTGCCTCTTCCTTGACCGTGTATTTAATCTCAGTGCCATTCTTGTATTTATCCAAGTTTGTGAATGTATGCTGCCAATTATTTTCTTCGTTTAGTGTTATTGAATCCTTCTTAACTCCATCAGCATACAATTCAATTTTGGCGGAACTTGCAGGCTTACCTATCCATTTCTTAGTTACAGGTACGGATACCTTACCTGTAATTGTGTTTGTAATTGTAAAGCCGGTCATTGCTGTCCCTGAAATACCTGTTGTGTAGCCATTTACCTTGGTTTCATCTAAAGTATAGACGATTTCATGTCCATCATTTGCATCGTATTTTGGTAGATTAACGAATGTGTGATTCCAATTTCCGGCTGCATTCAGCGTTATTGTTTCCTTTACACTACCGTCCGCAAGCAATTTTACTGTCGCAGAATCACCTGCTTTACCGACCCATTTCTTAGTTACAGGTATAGACAGCTTTTCAACATTGGTATTGGTAATCGTATAGCCCGAAGTCATATCCCCGCTTACAACGGATTTGTAATTTGCAATTGCCTCTTCCTTGACCGTGTATTTAATCTCAGTGCCATTCTTGTATTTATCCAAGTTTGCGAATGTATGCTGCCAATGATTTTCTTCGTTTAGTGTTATTGAATCCTTCTTGACTCCATCAGCATACAATTCAATTTTGGCGGAACTTGCTGCTTTTCCTACCCATTTCTTACTTACCGAGACATTTGTTTTCTCCGTCGTATGCGTATTCTTTATATTTAAACCGTTAATTTTAGTAGTATATCCTGCTACCGTTTCCTCTGTCACTGTATACTTAATTTCCTTACGCTGATTATCATATTTAGGCAGGTTCTTGAAGCTATATAGCCATCTGCCTGTAGCATCAGCTGTAACGTCTTTCGTTTGTATTTTATTTCCGTTCGAAAGAAGATTGACTGTAATCTTCTTTGGGCGCTTGCCGTCTTTATTGTTGGCATCATCCCAAGTCTTTTCACCGGAAACCTCAGTGGTGTTATTTATCCAGTAGCCAACAAGCTCTACATCTCCTCCGGGCATTGTAAACGAACTGTCATTATCCTTAACATTAACCTTCTGTCCATTTTCCGTATGCCAGCCTACAAAAATATATCCTGTCATCGTCAAATCCGGTTTTACGTCTACTGTCGAATGTAAATTGTAGGTTTTTGGATCTACAGGAGCCGCAGGACTTCCGGATGGGATTTCTTCACCATTCGGATTCTTAACGATCTTATATGTTACCTTATACTCCGACTTCTTATTTGTAAGAGTTAGGTCTTTATTGTCGCTTGGAGCATTTTTATCCGTAAAGCTGATTGCAAACTCCTTGGATATTGCAGGATTGCTGCTGTCGTATCCTGCTGGTGCCTTTGTTTCCATAAGGCGATAGCTTTTACCGTTTAAGAGACCGCGGATATTCAAAATACCGTTTTCATTGGTATAGAAGCGGTCACCATTTTTACTGCCGCCATTTCCAACTACTGTAACGTAATCCTTTACAAACTGCGAATCTGAATCAACCCAGTTCCCTGCAGGATCCTTCTCCTGAAGCTTAAATTCCGCTTTCTCAACGCCCTGCCCTGTCTTAGCATCCGTCTTCATAATGGCTGCGCCATCTTTATAGGTGTATAAACTGATTTCACCTACGACAAAAAAGTTCTTTGCTGTCACCTGTTCTTGCGAAACAGTAGCCGTATTCTCAACGTAAGCTCCTGTCCTCAGAACAGGCTTGACCAGATCAGCATTAAAATCGAAGTTAAAGTCAGTAATAGGCCAGTCCTTGACTTGATTATAGATGGTGTCTACCGGAATCTGAACCCTTTTCAAGTCATTATCCGCGGTAATGTCATAGGTAGGGAAGAAGTTATTGATAATCTTGTCCTTGCCAAGCTTGTCGCAGAGATCTCCCCACGTGTACATACTGGCAGAATCCTTTGATCCCACCTTACCAAGATTCATCACCAGTCTGATATCTCCGTTGGGGCTATTGTAGATTCCATACTCCCCCGGCTTGAGCGATGACTTAAAATCATCGTAGGACTGCCCTGCCGCTGCTTCTTTCTTTGTTAAGAAGTCATCAAGCTTTACACTTCCAGACTGCGTGGGGTTATAACAGGTACTGGGCTTACCATCGACGTAATTTTGTCTTAAAACTGGAGTCTTTCCATCCTTATACAGGTGTGTACCCCTAATTGTAACGCCGCCACCAAGCGTAAGGTTTTTGTAGGTATCACCTGGAAGCAAATCCTCCACATACACATTTTCCGTAGCTGAATACGAACCGAAAGCTTTATTGTAGCCGAACAGAAATGCTGCCGTTGTGGATGCATCTGAGTTTGTTTCATTTTCCTTACCGGTGATGGGAGATGTCACCTTATATTTATACGTAGGTTTGTTTACGCCAACATTCCAATAGGTACTTGTATTGGTAGGTGAAGTTCTTCCAGACTTATTACTTCCCTTTCTAAAAAAGGTTGCAGGATCACCAGGCGCCGGAACAGGGTACTCCCCAAAAAACTTTACAGCTTGATTCACCCAGTAATTCGCTTTTACGTTGACATTAACATTTTTATCATGGATTTTTATCTTGTCTATGCCTGTAGGCTCTGAAGCATACGCTGCATCAACCTCAGCCTGCGTGGAAAATCCTTTTGCAAGGTATGAAACACTTCGCATCGTCGTAGAAATTGTCAGCTTAGCTGCCGTTTTGGCATTATCCTTTTTGGTGAATTTGATTCTGATTTTATTTTTTGTAATCGTAGCCTCACCTAAAAGCGATCCGTCTTCGGAATCAATCACCGAAAGTCCAGCGCTCTCATAGAGCTCACCATGATCTGCTGAAACCGGTAGCTCAATATAGTCACCGGACAAAATCGGAGTTCCCTTATTTACCGTAAGATCAATCTTGTAGTCAACGTCCGCCCCGTGTTTTACGGATGTTGAAAAATCATTAACATTGGTTGAATCCTTAATTTCCGCATTAGGTGATGTGATGGAGTCAATCGTCACCTTGTCTGTAATGTCTGTTTCCGTCTCTTCTGCGAATGTTGGCATTACATACTGAAATAAAGTAGCCAAAATTACGAACAATGATATGATTATTGCAAGTAATTTTCTCTGTAATACATTATCCATTTTATTTTCCCCTTTCTTGTGCAATCCGCCTCATTTAATTCATTAGATTTACTAATTATTGCGTGGCGAGAAATGAATAGCTATTGTATTAGTTTAGTTGCAAAAAAGATTTATAACCTCATAACCCCAGCTTAATTTAACAACAGCCTACATAAACATAGCTGTATCCAGTATACCACAATAGATTGAAACGTGTACATATTTTGAGAAATAATTTTCTTTTTTTTTTTTTTTTTTGAAAATTAAAAATTTTATTCCGAAATGAAGTAGATTCCTTACTTTTCATTTCGCATTCGTTTGACGAAGCTATATTAAAGCCATAATAAAAGCCGTAATTCATTGCAAACTACGGCTTTTTACATATAAGAGCTTGCATAACCTGACCTGCCAAGTCCCAATTTGCCTCTGAGCTAATTAAACGGTCAGCGCAATCCTTATATCACGCATATATATTACTAATTCATTATCTATTTTAAATTATAGAAGTGACGCTACGCACTTTTCCAGGTTGTCAAGGCTTGCCGTAGGCTCGAATCTCGCTACGACCTCACCCTTCCTATCAACAACGAACTTGGTGAAGTTCCACTTGATGTTGGCATTGTTCTTATAGTCAGCGTCGATACTCTCTAAAATCTCATCCATCTTCTCAGCAAGTTCTCCATCACCGAATCCCTCAAAGCCCTTCTGACTCTTTAGGTATGTGTACAGTGGTAGTTCGTTTTCACCATTTACGTCCGACTTCTTCATCTGGTCAAACTTGGTGTTGTAATTAAGCGTGCAGAACTTGTGAATATCATCATCGCTCTCCGGAGCCTGATCCCAAAACTGATTGCATGGAATATCAAGAATTACAAGCCCTTTCTCAGCATATTTATCATACATCTTCTGAAGCGCCTCATAGTGCGGTGTGAATCCACATCCTGTTGCCGTATTAACAACCAGTACTACCTTACCCTCGAAGTTCCTCATCGATACTTCTTCACCGGCTCTATTTAGAACTGAATAATCGTAAAAGCCCATTTTCTTACCTCCTAATTAAATTATATATTAGATTGCGTAATTTGTTATTGTTTACATTCTAATTGTACGCAATCATAATGTTTCTGTCAACCCCTATATTGAAAAAATTTATTTCTTTTTTTATTTATTACTTCAAATCAAGACTTTATTACTCTTTAAAAGTCTCTATCGCCTCATAGATATTATTAACACCTATAATCTTGCAATTTTTAAATTTTTCGCCTAGCTTAGTTGCATTCTTCTTAGGCATTATAACTTTCTCATAACCCATGCGAACAGCTTCTGCAATAATCTTGTCTGCGCTGGAAACAGATCTGAGTTCTCCTGTAAGACCTATTTCTCCAAAGGCAATTAGTCTATATCTACATCTAATATTCTTAACTGATGAGTAAACTGCAAGTACAACACCAAGGTCTACCGATGTACTATCCGCCTTAAGCCCTCCCACAACATTCACATAGACGTCTTGACTGATTGTGTTTATACCGGCCTTTCGTTCAAGTACGGCAAGAAGCATGGCAAGTCTCTGATTATCTATTCCTATGGACGTTCTTCTTGCGAAGCCGACGTTAGAAGCAACAGTAAGCGCCTGAATTTCCATAAACACAGGTCTGCTACCCTCATATATCGCGGATACCACAGAACCCTCCGGCTTGATTCTCCTGCTATCCAGGAAACTTGCTGAAATATCGTGAATCTCATTGAGTCCTGATTCCTCCATGCTAAAAGCACCTATCTCGCTCGTCGTACCAAATCTATTCTTGAAAGCTCTCATGATGCGAAGCTCATGATTTCTCTCACCCATGAAGTGAAGCACGCAGTCTACAAGATGCTCCACAATCTTAGGTCCTGCAAGCTCTCCGTTCTTAGTCACATGCGCAACTATAAACACCGGTATACTCCAGCTCTTTCCTATCTTCATCAAAAGATTACCGCAGCTCCTCACCTGAGATACGCTACCCGGAGCCGAGTCAATGTCTGCCGTATACATAGTCTGGATAGAATCAATTATGACAAACTCCGGCTCGAGAGTCTCACACACAGCCATGATATTCTCCATATTGGTCTCGGCGAGAATAAAAAGTCTATCATCAATCTCGCCACAGACTCTATCCGCACGCATCTTAATCTGTTCCTCGGACTCCTCTCCGGAAACATAAAGAACTCTCCCTACAGTCTTAGCTATGTGGTTTGCCGCTTGAATGATAATGGTGGACTTACCTATGCCGGGTTCTCCGGAAATCAAAGTCAGCGAGCCCTTGACTATTCCACCTCCCAGAACTCTATTTAGCTCTCCTATACCTGTATCTATTCTCTTATACTCAGCACTTCCGATTATGTTCAGCTTGGCAGCCTTGCTCTTACTACCGTTTGCACCGCTTATTCCACTTCGTCTTCTCGCATCGTCTTCCTTAATATCTACGACCTTCTCCTCGACAAATGAATTCCACGCGCCGCAAATACACTGTCCGAGCCATCTCGGAGTCTCGTATCCGCATTCCTGACAAACATATACTGATTTCGCCTTCTTCGCCATATCAAATCTCCAAACATTTGTTCTTATTCAAAGTATATCTTCTCCCCTAACTCATGTCAACAAATACATCAGAAAACCTCCGCCAGACAATGCACATAATCTTAAAGATATATGCAAAACTGTGCGGAGGCCCTTGAATTTTATTTAATTATTATTAGCAGCAATTATTTTGCTTCATTCTCAGCGGAGTGCTGAGCGATGATCTTCTCTGCCAAATGTTTTGGAAGTTCTTCGTAACGCTCAAACTTCATCTCAAATACGCCTCTGCCCTGTGTCATTGAACGCAGTCCAAGTGCATAATCGAATAATTCTGCCTGAGGTGCTTCTGCAACGACCTTCTGTCCGCCGTTTGAGAGCGGTTCCATTCCCAAAATTTTACCTCTACGCTTATTCATGTCACCGATTACATCTCCCATATACTCGTCAGGAACTGTAATTTCAACATGCATAATTGGCTCAAGCAGGCAAGGGTTAGCTTCAACGATACCCTTCTTGAAAGCTAGTGAAGCTGCGATTTTGAAGGAAACTTCATTTGAGTCCACATCGTGGTATGAACCGTCGTATAGAACGGCTTTGATGTTTACTACCTTGCAACCTGCAAGAGGACCCTTCTCCAAACTTTCAATCAGTCCCTTTTCTACAGCAGGAACATAGTTCTTTGGAATTGATCCGCCGAACAGCTCCTCAGAGAACTCAAATTCCTTATCTGAAGGTGAGAATCTAATGTGAACATCACCGTACTGACCGGCACCACCTGACTGTTTCTTATGTTTTCCTTGAACGTCTGAGCTACCTTTTATAGTCTCTCTGTAAGCAATCTTCTGAGGGACCGTCTTAACTGAAACACCAAATCTATCCTTTAGCTTAGCTAGGATGATTCCAAGCTGAATGTCTCCCTGACCTCCGAGAAGTGTCTGGTGAGTTTCACTGTTTCTCTCTACTACGAATGAAGGGTCTTCCTCTCTTAGCCTTGCAAGACCGACACCCATCTTCTCATCGTCATTCTTATCCAGCGCCTCAATGGCAATGTAGTATGTAGGTGACGGGAAGTCAAGTGGTAGATATCTTATTACGTCACTCTTATCGCAGAGAGTATCTCCCGACTTTGTGTTCTGTAACTTTGCTACTGCAACGATATCTCCGGCCTCTGCATAGTTGAGTTCAAGTTGTTCTTTACCTCTTAGGAAGAATAGTTTTCCGAGTTTTTCTGTCTTGCCTATTCTCTCATTATATACTTCTGTACCCGAGTTTATCTTTCCGGTTATAACCTTCATAACGGAAATTTTTCCTACAAACGGGTCAATTATTGTCTTAAATACAAATGCCGACATAGGTGCATCTGTTACGGATATCCTCTCAACCGGCTCGTTCTTATCGTTAAAACCTCTGTACGGACCATGCTGAAGCGGTGTAGGAACGTACTCAATGAGAAGGTCTAAAAGTCCCTCGATTCCGTGTCCTAACTGGAACGCAGATGAGCAAACCGGCACAATATTTCCTTCGGAAATACCCTTTACCATCCCCTTTTTGATTTCTTCGTCGGTAAATTCCTCACCATCAAAGTACTTTTCCATGAGCTCTTCATCCGACTCGGCGATAGCCTCCTTTAGTTCATCATCAATCTCAGCTGAGAGCGGCCATGATAGCGGTACCAGCTTATTCCCGAACTTCGCCTTCAGCTCATCAAAGGTTTTATAGAAATCGAATTCGTCTTTATCTCGCTTAGTTATACTAATAAATCTTGGCATGCTATATCTTTCGCAAGCATTCCATGCCGCTTCGGTACCTACCTGGATTCCCGATCCTGCGTCAACCATGATAACCGCAGCTTCGGCAGCGCGAAGAGCTGCATTGACTTCTCCGATAAAGTCAAAATATCCCGGCGTATCTATAAAGTTGATCTTGCTACCCTTCCACTCGATTGGAACTACTGATGTATTTATAGAATATCCCTTTTCAACTTCCATCTTATCATAGTCAGATACAGTGTTTCCGTCCTCGACCTTACCCAGCTTTTTGATTACGCCGGTCTCATACAAAGCCGATTCCAAGAATGTGGTCTTACCGCATCCTCCATGCCCTAACAATGCAACGTTTCTGATAGTTTCACTTGTATAGCCCTTCATTAGTGTACCTCCTTGGTTAAATTGATTAGATTATATCAAATACAGGCGTATAGTTCAACGCATTTTTGAATAGTATGAATATTATTTGGGCTTATCCAAAAAATACTGAGTTCCCCTAATACAACTTCTTGAACAGACCGCATTATTATGATAAAATCTAGAGAGTAGAAACAGCCATATTTGGCGTAATTTCAACGGTTTTTAGATAAGCGAATTCGCGTCATGCCAATAAGTGCTTTAATTATCAATTATGATGAGGCATAGGCAGACAAATATCATTTTTTGATTATATAGAAAGGCAACTACTATGGATTGCAAGCACAACAAGCCAACAAACAAGGTCGACTGCATAGTGTGCGGCATTTTGGCGGATTACGACAACAACAGGGCTATTGACGAGATGGCTTTCTTCGGACAACCTGATCAGGACGTGATTATAGATGTACTGAAGAAGCTGATTATGATAATATATCCGGGCTTTTACAGAGATGAAATTTATCGCACACACACCGCCAAGAACAGGGTTGCTGTTCTCATTGAGGACGTAATGTACAATCTGCGTAAGCAGCTTGAGATTGTTCTTGTAAATGACGAGCGTTTCCGGGATGTCGATAGAGCTGAACGCAAGGAAGTAGCTCAGGACATCTGCCTCGATTTTTTCTCCAAGATTCCAAAGATCAGAGAGTATCTCGATACGGATATAGATGCAGCCTTTGATGGAGATCCGGCAGCTAGGGACAGAACAGAGATTATCCTCGCTTATCCCGGACTTTATGCAATCACCGTTCACCGTATAGCTCACGAACTGTCTTTGATGAACATCCCATATATTCCAAGGATTATGTCTGAGCACGCCCACAGCAAGACGGGGGTCGATATTCATCCCGGTGCAAGCATCGGTAAGCACTTCTTTATCGACCACGCAACAGGTATAGTAATCGGTGAAACTTCAATCATCGGAGAACATGTCAAGGTTTATCAGGGCGTTACCATAGGAGCTCTTTCCACCAAGGACGGACAACTTCTCCATGGAGTTAAGAGACATCCGACCATCGAGGATAATGTGACTCTTTACGCCGGCGCGACAGTACTGGGCGGAAATACTGTCATCGGGCACGACAGCATAATCGGCGGTAGCGCCTTTGTGACTCGCTCGATAGAGCCAAATACAAGCGTAATCGTAAAAACTGAGTCAACCGTAATTAGCAACATTTAGGAGTATCAATGTCCAAAAAGACTAATAGAGTTCTTCTTATGCTTATTATTGTGGTTGTTATAGGGGCACTTCTTGTGTTGACCTACAAGCTAAGGACCGATAAGCAGAGAGATATATCGCTGCATCAGATTAAGACCGCTACGGCAAAGGCGAAGTCACAAATTTCGATGAGTGTGACCGAGGTCGAGGACGCCGGTCACATGAGGATGGGACTTCTCGGCAGTGAGCTTACCCTAGTCAAGCAGGGCGAGCCGTACATTGAATCAGGAGCCTACTGTGTAGACAATAGATCCGGCTATGTATCAAAGTGTGAGATTACAGGTAAAGTCGACACACATAAGCCTGGCGATTACGAGATTAAATACAGTTTTGTTGTTGGAAATGCCAAGCGCAGTATTTCAAGGACAGTTCGGGTCATCGAAGCGAATAAATTTGAGGCCGACACTAGCGGTGTTCCCGTTTTGATGTACCACTACGTTTTCTCAGGAAACGATGCTCCCAGCAAACTTGATTCGAACTACATATTAGATAGTGAGCTTGAGAAACAGCTAAAATGGCTCAAGGATAACAAATACTATTTTCCAAGCTTTGCGGAACTTTCGGCTTATATAGATGGAAAGCATTCGCTTCCTAAGAAGAGTGTTATTCTGACATTTGATGATGGGCAGGTCGGTTTCCTGAACTACGGTATTCCACTACTCAACAAATACAAGATTCCGGCTACGGGCTTTCTTATCGGAACGAGATACGGTCCTGATATCGTCAAAGCTGACCGTAGCAAATACGTGTGCTACCAGTCGCACTCATATGATATGCACAGAGCCGGAGGAAACATAGGTCATGGCGGTAGAATCAGTGCAATGTCACTTGGAGAGATAGAAGAGGATCTAAATATGGCCATAGCCGTGGTGGGAAACAAGGATGCCTTTGCGTATCCTTACGGAGACGTCACGGAAGACGGCAAGAAAGCTGTTGAAAACTGTGGCATCAGCTGTGCATTTACGACTCAGTACGGCAAGGTAGAAAAGGGCGACGACAAGACAGCGCTTCCTAGAATAAGAGTTTTGGGTCAAGCAGGGCTTGAGGGATTTATTTCATCTATCAAATAGCTGTATCGCTTTGATGCATTTAAACTTTGTAGCTTTGATACATTTAAACTTACGGCAGTCTTCGAGGCATAGATTTGTTGAATACTACTAAATTATTTGATACACTTTGTTGCTTGCGAACACATAAAATCAGGTATCAAAAAATAATGAAAAAATCGCTTAGATTTGAGTAAAAAAACATTGTAAGAGCATGCAAAAAGGTATAAAATAGTCTGCAAAAGTAAATTTATGTTAGTTTTAGGCAAGAGTATTTATATAAATAGAGAGGAGCTTCAGCATGGCACAGTTTATCGATGAACCATCAAGGACGTTTAATGAGTACCTTCTTATTCCGGGTTTTACAAGCAAGGATTGTACTCCGGAAAATGTTGATTTATCAACACCGGTAGTTAAGTATAAAGTGGGAGAAACGCCATCGATACGTGCAAACATTCCGCTGGTTTCAGCAGTAATGCAAGCTGTATCAAACGACACTATGGCAGTTGCACTAGCCAAAGAAGGCGGAATCTCTTTTATATTTGGCTCACAGTCAATCGAGAGCCAAGCTGAGATGATACGCAAGGTTAAGTCGTACAAGGCCGGGTTTGTAAGAAGTGACAGCAATCTTCGTCCGGATCAGACTCTTGCAGATGTTCTTGCTCTTAAGCAGGAGAGAGGTCACTCAACAATCGCCATCACAGAGGATGGAACTCCTTCAGGTAAGATTGTTGGTCTTGTTACAAGCCGTGACTACAGAGTTAGCAGACTTGACAAGAGCACTAAGATTAGCGAATTCATGACTCCATTTGAGAAGCTAATTTTCGCTAAGGACGGAGTGACTCTATCAGAGGCTAATGATATTCTATGGGAGAACAAGCTAAACGCTCTTCCTATTATAGACGAAAACCAGAGACTTACACACTTCGTATTCAGAAAGGACTACGACAGCCATAAGTCAAATCCTAACGAGCTTTTGGATGACCATAAGCGTTACATAGTAGGTGCTGGTATCAACAGCCGTGACTATGCAGAGCGTGTTCCTAAGCTTGTCGAAGCTGGTGTAGATATTCTTTGTATCGACTCATCTGAGGGGTACTCAGAGTATCAGAAGGACACCATCGGCTGGATTCGTGAGAACTATGGAGATACAGTTAAGGTCGGTGCCGGAAATGTTGTCGATGCAGAAGGTTTCAGGTATCTTGCAGATGCCGGTGCAGATTTTGTTAAGATTGGCATCGGTGGCGGATCAATTTGTATTACCAGAGAGCAGAAGGGTATCGGTCGTGGTCAGGCCTCAGCAGTAATCGAGGTTGCCAGAGCTCGTGACGAGTACATGAAGGAGACAGGAATATACATCCCAATTTGTTCAGACGGCGGAATCGTTTACGATTACCACATGACACTTGCACTTGCAATGGGAGCTGACTTCATCATGCTGGGTAGATACTTTGCAAGATTTGATGAATCACCAACAAGCGTGCTCAACATCAACGGAAACTACGTTAAAGAGTACTGGGGTGAGGGTTCAAACCGTGCAAGAAACTGGCAGAGATACGATTTGGGCAGCGAAAACACTGACAACAAGATGAAGTTTGAAGAAGGTGTTGATTCATACGTCCCATATGCCGGTTCACTTCACGATAATGTAACGCTTTCGCTAAACAAGGTGAAGTCTACAATGTGCAACTGCGGTTCGCTCAGCATCCATGAGCTGCAGTCAAAAGCAAAGATTACACTCGTTTCTGCGACATCCATCGTCGAGGGTGGTGCACACGACGTAATTTTGAGAGATTCAAGTCAGAACGTCTTGAGATAGATTGCAAGGTCGGCGGGCAAATATGCACTGCCGACTTTTATTTTATAAATTAATGGAGAAATAGATGAAACAAGAAATGATAATTGTCCTTGATTTTGGAGGTCAGTACAATCAGCTTATAGCGCGTAGAGTAAGAGAGTGCGGAGTTTACTGCGAGGTTCTATCCTACCAAACTCCGATAGATGAACTCATCGCAAAGGAGCCAAAGGGTATAATCCTAACAGGTGGTCCTAACAGTGTTTATGATGAGACATCGCCTCATTATGAGAAGGCTTTGTTTGAGGCAGGTATTCCTATCCTCGGAATCTGCTACGGAGCACAGCTTATGGCTTATTCAACAGGAGGTAAGGTAGAAACTGCAACAACAAGCGAATATGGCAAGACCGATGTAAAGGTGACATGTAATAAGAGCCTTTTGTTTGGTGGTGTAGAAAATGAAACAGCAGTTTGGATGAGCCACACAGATATGATTACAGAGGTTGGAGAAGGCTTTGCTATAACAGCATACACTGATAAGTGCCCGGTTGCTGCTATGGAAAACGAAGAGAAAAAGCTCTATGCAGTCCAGTACCATCCAGAGGTTACTCATAGCGTTAAAGGTCAGCAGATGCTATCAAATTTCGTTTACGAGGTATGCGGCTGCAAGGGCGACTGGAAGATGGCTGACTTCACAAGAAACACCGTAGATGAGATTAAGAAAAAAGTAGGAGATGGTAAGGTCCTTTGCGCACTTTCAGGAGGAGTGGATTCATCGGTCGCAGCAGTTCTTCTATCAAAGGCGGTAGGAAAGAACCTAACATGCGTATTCGTTGATCACGGTCTTCTTCGTAAAAACGAAGCTGAAGAGGTTGAAAGAATATTTGGCGAAGATGGCGAGTACGACCTAAACTTCGTTCACGTAAAAGCGAGCGAAAGATTCTACGAAAAGCTAGCAGGTGTATCAGAACCAGAAGCAAAGCGTAAGATCATAGGCGAAGAATTCATCAGAGTCTTTGAGGAAGAGGCTAAGAAAATAGGCGCAGTTGATTATCTAGTTCAGGGAACAATTTACCCGGATGTAATTGAGAGCGGACTGGGAAAATCGGCAGTAATCAAAAGCCATCACAATGTGGGAGGACTTCCTGACTATGTTGATTTTAAGGAAATCATTGAGCCACTTCGCATGCTATTTAAGGATGAAGTAAGAGCAGTAGGTCTTGAGCTTGGACTTCCGGAACAGCTGGTTTACAGACAACCGTTTCCGGGACCGGGACTAGGCGTGAGAATCATAGGAGAAGTAAACGCTGAGAAGGTGAAAATCGTCCAGGATGCAGATGCCATAATGAGAGAGGAATTTGCTAAGGCAGGCCTTGATAAAGAGATTAATCAGTACTTTGCAGCGCTCACAAATATGCGATCGGTAGGAGTAATGGGCGACTTCAGAACCTATGACTATGCGATTGCACTTCGTGCAGTAACAACATCAGACTTTATGACAGCAGAAGCAGCAGAAATTCCATGGGAAACCCTGCAGCTGATAATGAATAGAATCGTAAATGAAGTAGAACACGTGAATCGCGTATTCTATGATCTGACAAGCAAACCACCAGGAACGATAGAGATGGAGTGAGCTACCCAGTTCAGACAAGCACTTGCGAAGTCTGAACTGTAGGTAGCTCCTCCGCAAGCGTTAAGATTGAGTCCCTGAGCTACTGCGATATGCTATAAAAATGTTTCTGATGAAAAAAATTAAGAAAGCCTTCTATCATTTTGGTGGGAGGCTTTTGTGTAAATATTGAACTCTAAATTATAGTTTCTGGGAGAAGAAATGGGTATATTATTTAAAGAATTTATGAACATTTGTTTATATCTAAATAAAATTGGAATAGTGCCCACACTGATGGGTTCTTTAGGATTAGAATTTATATCAAAAGAAGATTGGGATCCATCAGATATTGATATTCACGTTATGGGAGATCGAAGAGGTTGGGAAGCTCCTGATGAACTCAGAATTTGTGATTGGGACAAAATAATGACGGTTATGAAGAAATTGGGATATGATTTAGTAGACCTTCATGAACATGAATTCCGAAAGGATGGAATTAGCGTAGAATATGGATCGATTGACTCTTTATACGACTTTGCGGGTATATATGAATCGGACATAAAACTTATTCAACTAAATGAAATAAAGTTTCGTGTACCGAGTCTAAAACAGTTTTTGAGTATTTATGAATCGTCGTCAAAAGACTCATATAGAAACAATAATAATAACAATAAAGATTTTAAGAAGATTGAATGGTTGAAAAGACATATATAATTGTGGGGATGGAAATGAAAGGTATGGATGTTTTATATAAGAAACAGATTTTAACACTTACACGATTTTGGGGTGATAATAGATTATGTTTATATGCAAAAAATCCAAGTCAAATTAGTATTCCAAAAATGGAATTTGTCGGTGGACATCCTAATGAATGGTGCATATTTATTGACAATCTAACGGATGATGAAAAGACTGAGATTACAGATGTTTATGGAAACCCTATTAACTTAAAGGAAGACGAGCACAAATTTTAATATCTATTTAATCTATAACAATAACTTGC
>ERZ773079.1236-NODE-1236-length-15623-cov-12.126863_pt1 | contig 15623 bp, 18 predicted proteins | sample MGYA00511355_ERZ773079 | MGnify/ENA primary metagenome ERZ773079 (study PRJEB29015, sample SAMEA2737979) | human oral metagenome | biome: human oral; feature: human-associated habitat; material: dental | place: China | collected 2117 ... | reverse complement strand
AAATATGGTATGACATTTTTTCCAACCATCCCCCCATCTGAAATTCCAACCATGCTTTTAGAAATGTATGTAATGTAACTTATTACATTACATCTAAAAATATCCTTAATAACATATCTAAAAAATCTCAAAATATTTCCACTTTCCTATTGACAAAATTTTTTCCTTAGTATATAATATAATCATAAACATAATAAAAACAAAGTCAAAGGAGAAACTAACATGACTTACAATGCATATAGAAAAATACATTACAACCTATCATCTAATCAAAAAAAGAAATACGCTATGGAAATGCAAGAGCTTGAAAACTATCTAGCTAATAGTGATTATTCTTATTCCACACACTTAGATAGCGTATATAAAGAACTTGATGACTGCACTATTCGTCTTTCTAATCACAAGCCTACTTCTGACTATCACGACTTGTCTGATAATAACTCAAGACCAATCGTTGATATTCGCAAGTCCAAGAAAGATTTTATCAGCTTCCTAGAAAATGAAATGGAAAATCTAATAACTATCATTTCCTATCTTGATTTAACCTATTACCGTTATATCAAAGTAAAACCTGAAAGCAAAACCCTAGTCTGCTACTTAAAAGGGTACAAAACAAAAAAAGTTGAATTATTTTATTAAAAACGATTGACAAGTTCAAAATAAAGATATATAATAATATTACAAAAACATAATAAGAAAGGAGCTTCTTCTCTCTAATCGTCTTAATCTGTACTTGAAAGGGGGTGAACCTATGACGGTTTTCAAAGAAAAACCAAGTGAAGACTTGAAGAAACAACTTGAAAAACATCAAAAAATTGTAGTTGATTATCTTCGTTCTTTACCATCTATTGCTATCTTTTGTGAAAACTATAATGAGCTTTCACGCTCACGTATTCGCATGATAATGACAAAACCTGAAAGCTTTTTCTCATTATCAGTCACTAACATGGTCAACCTATGCAATCACATTGAAAAAATCAAAAATAATTAGAAAAGGAAATTACTACTATGGCAAACACTTTTAACTCATTCAACATTGACGGAACTTTTTCAACAACCAACAAGCAAAACCCTACCAAGAAATTTAAATCAAAGGTAAATACAAAAACTGCTTACATCACATTTGAACCTGAATATCGTGACCTTATCGAAGAAAAAGGTTTGACGGTCTACACATCTAAAGAAGACAAAACAGACTTTATTGTTGTGAAATGTGCTAAGAAAGTCAATGTATACAACAAGAAAGGTGAAATTGTCGTTGTCATTGATACAGACATTGATAATGACCACGTTGTGGATAACTTCTTGGCTAACAATCCAGTTAAGCTAAACATCATCTTAGTTGAAAATGAAGAAGGCAATGACTTTGCACGCTTGAAAGCAATCTTAGTAGATGAACTTGAAGATATTGAATTTGCTAAGGAACGTAACCCATTTGCTGAAGACTAACAAGATGATGAAATATGGTTAAAATTATAAATCCGCTAGGCTCTGAGATTGACCGAAAAAGGCGCTCAGAGTCCGAGCGTTTACAGAGAAAAGGTCAGCAGACCTTAGAATTAGCAAGGGATAGGCAAGCATACATATATAATCGTGGTCAATCAATCATTATTGAAAAAACCCATTATACAGACCTTGATATGCTCAACACTGCTATTAGAAATTTGAATAAACCATTCAATAAATATGTATCTGACCCGCTTCATATTACAGTTCCCGCTTCTTATGTAGATATTAAATCGCTTGTAAACGGCAAACATCTATCAACCCTGACTGAGTTTGAACATACTCTAAACATGATTGAGCAGACCTCAAATGATAGCTACGTTTATACACACATTTCAGTCTACATTGAAGGTCTTAAGGACAGTAACAAAGCGAGCTTTACAGAATACATATTTAAGGACGCAAAATCTATCAGAAAACTAATGCGCAATATCATACGCTTCAATATGAAAATGCGCAATATCAAAAAATCAAAACCATATAAAATCAATAAAGTTTATTACGAGGATATTATATTACATGGATAAAGAAGAAAAAAAGTATTTAGCCACTTTAAAAAAGTATAAAAAGAAATATCTTCCGTCTGAATATAATCAGCTTGAATTGCTTGACCATTTATGCAATCCTGATATAGACTTTTATATCTCTATCACCAACCGTGGTGACGGTAAAAGTTTCAACTATCCATCAGCTCTTTTATATCTAGCCGTTGTACTGGATATTAAACCGTGCTTTGTAGTCCGTCACTACACCTTACAATCAAGAATAAAGGAACTCATAGAAGAAATTTTTATCACGATCAAATGGGGTGACATCAATCAAATTTGGTACAGAAACACTGATGATTATATCCTTGTTGGTTTAGGAGACAAAGAAATTGCAATCATAACCGATCTTAACAACGCTTCTGATTTAAAATTCTCATCCCAAGTCCTCAAGCACTTCCCTATCATCATTTATGATGAATTCACTGCCCTTGAAAGTGATTACATTCCTAATGAGTTTGAAAAGTTACAACTCATCTATCGTTCTATTGACCGTATTGCTAACCGTCCATATATCAAGTTTCCAAAAATAATCCTCTTAGGAAACCCTGTAAACTTTGAAAGCCCTATCTTTCCAGCTCTCAAGCTCTACAATGCTTTGGAAAATCAGCCTATCAATACTATCCAGCAATACCAAAACAAACTTTTGGAACTGAGACGGAATGACAATGTAAACGCTATGAAAAACCTAAGAGCTTTTGCAGACGAGGAAGATAGCAATGTAACTGGTCAGTTCAACTTCTCCCCTCACCAGCTTATTTCTGAAGCTGAGTACAACAAAATAGAGGTCAATGCTCTTTCTGTAAAGATTGACATTGGAGACGGACGGTGCTTGTACTGTATCAACAAAGACAATACCTATGTTCTTTCCATTGAAAAGCTCTCTGGTACAGAGGAATATTGTATCAATCTGAAAGATGAAACAGACCAAAAGGAATATCTCACCCAAAAATTCTATAAACCTGATTTTGTGAAATATTATGAAAAAGGTCTATTCCTCTTTAAAGACAGTTTTTCCAAAACATTTATCAAAAACAATGACCATCTTTTAACTATCAATCTTTTTAAATGCCTACCAACTTCTACACCCTCACGAAACTATAGAGAGGAGGTCTATAAAAAGAATAGCATGGAAAAATACATACAAAAATTAGCAGAAAGGTATGAGTAGAACATCATGGATAATACTAATTTTGCTAATTTTTTAAATTCTGTTAAATCGAAAAAAGTCCATTTGTTTATGGATATTGAAACGTTGACTATCAATAAAAAAGCAGGCAAAATTAAACCATCTATGTATCACTCTGTTACTTATTCCGTGGCTGTGGCTTTCTTTTCAAATCCATCTGATGACTTACCAGATTATGCCATCTTTAATACATTCAAAGATTTTTTTGAATTTGTCTTCCAGCATGGTAAAAAGAAGCATGATTATATCATGAATTTTCACAACGGAAACAAGTATGACCATCACTTTTTGACAAGCGAGGTAGCCAGATCCTATCCATTGCTTAAGATTGAAAACGCTTATCTAAGAAATGCCATTCAAAATGATAATACATCTTCTAAGTCCGTGCTGACTTGGCAAGAAAAAGAAGATGGTATTATACTTGAAAAGCGTGTAAAATCGTCTAACAATTTGGAACTGGAATTATTTTTAAATAACTTCCATTTCTACACGATTGACAATTATGTGAAGACTAATGCTAGTATTGCCACAATCGGTAAGAAGCTGAAAGACCATAATTTTATAACTGAAGAATACCTTAAAACATCTTTTGATTATACAAAATATGACCTTGAGGAAGACCTGTCACCAGACCTACTTTCTGACTATGTTTCTATGGTTTTTAACCAGCTTTCAGAAAGTGAACTAATTTATATTCGCAATGATGTGATTATACTAGCTTTATGTGTGAAGCACTACTCAACGCTATTTTTCGGTTTTGATTATAATGAAATTACTTTTACATCAAACATCAAAAAGATGTATATTGAGGATAATCCTCTGGCTCAATTCCAGCTTTTGAAGAAAGTCCGTAAGCATACCCTCAAAAATACTGATTATCATTTCCATAATTTAAACTTTTTCAACTATCTGAATAATTTCTATCGTGGTGGTCTTAACTTGTATAACGACCATTACATATCAACCATCCTTGAGAACGGTTTCTCTATAGACATCAATTCTTCTTATCCATTTGTGATGTACTTTCACAAAATGCCTACTATTTTAAGATACTATGGAGATTTTGATGAACCAACACCAGCTCTGATCCAACATCACGAAGATTTTATCACATTTTTTACAATTCGATATGAAGACCTAAACGAAATCATTTCAACCATTCCATCTAACATCATTCGTAAAATGATAGTAAAATATTATCCTATGAAAAATGGAGAGGTCTATATATCATCAGTCTTTATTGATCTACTAAACAAGTTTCTACCTGAACCAATTGATACGCTACCAATCACATCCTTTGTAACCTATGAGTGTTTTGATTTTGGGGCAAAAGACATCATATCTCATAACTACTTCATCAAGACCCAAGGTAAAAACCAGTATGAGATAGACTATCAAAGCCCCATCAATATATCAGTCACTGAAAATAAAAATCCCTATGTTTTTTCTGATACGGAGGTTGCTGGCTCAAAGGTCTTGCTAAATGGTATTTATGGTATTCCAGCCTTGCGTGCAAATTTTGACCTATTTAGACGGGATGAAAAGGGCAACCTTTACAACATTGAAAACGGTTTTGAAAACTCAGAGCGGAACATCATCTTTTCAGCAACGGTCACTGCTTACGCTTTCTATAATCTGCTATACCCTCTTGCTTATCTCCCTATAGAAAAGATAGATGAATATTTTTGGTATTGTGATACAGATAGCTTATACCTATCAATGGAAGCCAAGAAATATCTACCACAAGAAATATTTCATCCTTACAACTTGGGAAAATGGGATATAGAAAACGAACACATCGAACAGTTTTATATGTTAAATCACAAAAAATACTGTTACTATGCTAACAATAAAATAAAGGTAAAATGCGGAGGGGTACGCAAGGATAGCTTTAATTTCAACATGGATTTTAAGACCTTTATCAAATCCCAATTTTCATCTGGTACAAAAATCAAGTCAATCCGTGCTATTCGTAACGAGTGGAACACAATTTCCCTCTATGATACATGGATTACATTGGACGAAGGTCTACCATACCCTATCCAGTATGACCCTGAAATTGAAAAGTACAAGCAAGAAATTATAGCAGAAGCAAAAAAAGAGCTACAGTCTCAGCAAGAGGAAAGCACTTCCAAACTTCTCTACATTGAAACTAATTTCGGTACAATATCGACACGTGACTTTATCCCTGAGAAAGAACAAGGCATATATGCTCTAAAATACTACATCCAAACTCAATCCTATTACATTGATGAATTAGAAAAAATGGGAGTTGACTTGTAGACCATATTATCATATAATTAAATTATAAAAAGAAAGGAGAATAGATATGCTATTTACTGCTATCACCCAAACAGTGAAGAATGAACTTTTAATCATTTTCCTGTTTCTCATCCTCATTGATTTCTTGACTGGTTATCTTAAATCAGTCAAGTGGCACGTCACCTCAAGTGATATTGGAACAAAAGGAGTGATTAAACATACCTTTACCTTTATTTTCTACTTTGCTGTGGTCTTCTTTGGAAATTATTTCCAATCTATCTTCATTTCCAATGCTCTACTAATGCTTGTCATTCTAACTTACATCACTTCCATTGTTGAAAATCTAGGGGTGATGGGTGTCTATGTACCAGAGTTTATAAAATCTAGGGTCATGAGTGAGATTGAAAAATACACTAAAATGCTAGGAGAACCTACGAACAATGAAAAAAAATGACTACTTTATTGATGTATCAGGCTGGCAAAGTTCAGACCTAACACCCTACATTGAAGCAAGTGGAACAGATAAAACAATCATCAAGGTTACTGAATCCACTTACTTTTTAAACAATTATGCTCAATCTCAAGCGGACACATCAAATCCCGTTGGTTACTATCATTTTGCACGTTTTGGTGGTGACATCAGTCAAGTAGAAATGGAAGCTATCTACTTCCTGAACAATCTTCCTAGTAAGAAAGTTCCTTACTTAGTCCTAGACTATGAGGAAGACGCTTCAAGTGATGTGCAAGCGAACACCTCCGCAATTCTGCACTTTATGGACATTATTGCGCTACATGGCTACCAACCTATCTACTATAGCTATAAGCCCTACACACTTCAAAATGTTGACATTACCCAAGTCACCTCAAAATATCCAAACTCACTTTGGATTGGGGCTTATGCTGACTATGCAGTCCGCCCAACACCTGATGGCATTTGGGACTACTTCCCTACAATGGATGACGTGCGTTGGTGGCAATTCACCTCAACTGCTATCACAGGAGGTCTGGACAAATCTATTGTCTTACTTGATGATGATTTTGACACTACACCCCAACCACTATCAACCCTAACAAACCAAACTAACTCAAAAGATGAAAAGGATAAAAACACTATGAAAATCTGTATGCGCTCACACTCAGGAAAACAAGGTTACATCGCTATTGTAGATGGTCGTAAAATTCCGATTTCTGACATTGGAACAGTAGCGACCCTTAAAAAAATTGGCTTTGATGAAATTTCCGTTCATGACAAGGATTTTGACAATATCGCTCAAGCCTACTCTAAATAGTCCAAAAGAAAAGAGGTATGACTACCTCTTTTTTCTCGTCTTCTTTTCTTCTATTCTATGGCGGACTAATTAAACTTGTCAGACCATACAAAAACTGATCCACATTATAAGACCTCACGCTAACAGGCGCAGAATTCCAATTCTGGTCGGTCACTTCTACAGTCGTGCCATCATATCCAGTCACTACCCCAGTATGACCAGCCCAAGAGGTGTACCAGACCCCCTGTACGTTCGCCGCCACGTTGAAAATATCACCGACTTTTAAATTTGCCTTACTTGGTTCTTTGACCGTCCAACCAATAGAAGCCCAATCATACCCGCTCCCAATATTAGCAGCCCTTAGAATATCACCCTTGATAAAGGCTGGTGGAATTTGACCGAGTGAGTAGCTGATGTGATAGCCAGGGGTGATTGAGTTGACATACCAAGAAACCAGAGCGTAGCATTGACCATCACCAATTGTTTGCCCTTGTAAAGAGCGTACAGCGTTGACCTTGGCTGGTACATCCGTTTTTTGACCAGCGTTTTTCTGAGGGGTCTTCTGCTGAGGTTTTGCGATTGCGCCTCCAGACCAGTCTATTTTTTTAGTCGTTCCTGTAATGCTTCCTTGGATTGTGGAAAAAAGCCCAGTTAAAACATCATCATTTAATGAGACTTTTAGGACATTATCGTACATTCTGGTTACTGTGATAACACGGTTTGAATAGCTCTGACCGTGGTTAAGGTCATATACGTTATGTGTGAAAATATCTTCAACCCCCTTTTTCAATTTATTGAGTGCTTCTGCAAGAGCGTTATTTTGCTGACCCTTAGCCACATCACGGATTGCCTTACCTCCCGTTGATTTCCCTGAAAGGTCGGGAGTTTGCGAACCCTTTTTAAAAGGGTCTGCTCCTGAATTTTTGATGGTATTGATAATCTGGTCGTAAGGGTTTCCAAAGTAGACATAAGGTACACCGCCTTGATTAGCCGTACACCAATTCGTAGCCCAGACCCAAGCATTACCAGCCATAGTGGAGGGCATGAAAACCTTTCCAATGGTCGTGCTTCCAAGGGAATTGTAAAAGGCTTGACAAGCACCAGGATTGTCTTCTTGCGCTGGTTGAAAAACTTCAGGCGCTGAAAGGGCGACGGGTAGATTTTGCTTAGAGACTGATAATAAATAATCGCAATCATCTATGAGACAGCCTAAACCTGTAGATGATGTATCAGAACCGTAGTGGTTGATCCAGTTCCCAGCTCCACCGCTTTCAGTAACTGTGTAAAAGAGGAAGAAAGCATAACCCCCTAACTTTTCTTTTAGCTTTGGTATATAGGTAGATAAGAGATTGGCTTTTGTAACACCGTATGAGTTGATTACAGGGCGAGCACCACCCTGAGCCATAAACCAATCGGCTATCTGATTTTCAGAAAATCCAAAGTTTGATGAAAAGGGTTGGGATAAAAAGTCTTGGTATTGTTGGGTCGTATATTGTTTATATGCCATATTTATTTTACCATTCTATTATCGTAAAGTGCATTTGAGAAAGGGTTAGCCCGTCCGTCATTATGCCATAACCGTACCCCACCCTCAAAAATGGTGCGTAGCTGGTTGAGAAAGTCTACATCAATGTCTGGTAGATTCCAAACACCCTTGAATTGTACCCAGTTGCAACGCTCTTGGCTATCAATTAGACCCGTCAAGGTCTTTCGTTCGTTGATGTCATAACCAAACATATTATAGTATTGTGCAACTCTATTGCGGTCAGCGCTTGAAAGAGTGAATACTTGAAGGTGCAGACCCCACTCATCTGTTTTGATAAGTAGAGAATTGCCGTTTGTTTGGTTTGATACTTTCGGGGGTTGCAAAGAAAGCTCTTTCATTTGTGCGTCTTGGTCACGATAGTATTCGTACTCATTGTTAAAAAGTCCAGCTATTTTTGATGGTGCTGAAGCAAGACCACCAGAAAACACATCTGAAAAAGCGGACAAAGAGTTGAAAACACGGTCTTGAAGATTATCGCTACCTTGGATTTTACGAAGACGACCTGAGAAAGTACGAGAATTAGACAGCTCACGGCTGTAAGCGGTCAGGGCTTTTGAGAGATTGCCAGAGTTTATCATAGTAGGCAATTCGTCAAATTCATCAAAAGTCAAAGAGTAGTTTAGATAGAAGCCAGCTCTTTCTCCGTCTATACCTCTAGCACCGTAACCATCTATATAATACTTGATATTGTTGAAATAGCCCAAAACATTTTTACACTTGAGGTTGAATGAGTGAAGCTTAGAGGTTTCAACTGGCAAGGTTTGGGATTTAAAATCTGTTAGCTCAAGACCACAATAGCCAGATCGTAGAAGATGAGCTTCTTGCTCACGGTCAATCTGAAATAGGTCACATAGTTCATCAAAGCTATATTTGATAGTGCTTTCAATTGCTGGTGAAAGTGCTTTATTTTTGAGCTGGTAGAGCTTATCAAATCCATCTTTCATCTTGACTTTATCAAGGATAGATTCAGGGATAAATTTCTTAGGAATGATGATACACTTTGTTATATTCTGAGCAATCCATGGATATTGAGCCATACGAGAAGAAAAGCTATAAAAATCGGTACGGTTGACAAGGTACACATCGACAGGGCTTGATATTTTGTCAAAGGTTGCACCAGACGAAGCGACCAGTTTTGGCTCTTTTTCCGTTCCAAAGTCAGCCGTTAATTGTGCAGAAGAATAGACCATCACCCAGCTACTTCCGAAAGTTTCGGAAATTGTTCTGGTATTTTGAAGAGTGGTAACCGTTGGCATATCCTGAGAATTGCGGATCTTGTCAAGGTTCAGTTTGTACTGATATTTAGGCAAGTGAGAGCGGATCACATCAACATACCCGATTGTCTCCAAGATGTTTCCTTGAGTGAAAGTCATAATAGGGTCAATCAGTAAGTCAATTCTGGTCACGTTGTCATTTACATAAGTGATTGAAACGATATAGGCATAGTAGGTCACACCGTCAAAACCATCAATAAAAGAGCAATAATTGTACCCATTCATCTGTCCGATTGGATAGTCAATTTGGACGATACCACGGTCACGACGAAAATTGAATACTGAATTAAATTTTAAATTAGTATATTTTGTTTTAAAAAATTCGTCTCTTTCTTCGTTTGATGAAAAGTGGATAGTATTTTGCATATTCACCAAAGGAGTGTTTTTATAAAATGTGAATGGTGTTAGTTTCATGAAAATATTTCCTTTCTAATTAAATAGAAAAATAAGGGTAGTTGTGAAGCTACCCTATATTTGATTATTGAAAGACCACATCAAATCGTACATGGACTAAGTAGTCATCTTGTTCTGACCACTCATCATAGTGAGTTTTGTTTTCCTTGTACTTAAGCTTAAGATGTGACTCTTGAGCAGAGACATATTCTCCAAAAGTTCTATCACCCTCTATTTGTGGAAGCGTACTTCCTAAATTATGATAGAATAATACAATGACCTTATCAAGTTCGGAAGCGCTAACGTTGAAAGGCTTCAAAGCGAAGATGTTCAAAATTTTATTTACTTCATCAATATAGAAATAAACCTTATTATTATCACCATCTACATAAACTTGTCTTCCGTGAGGTGTGACTTGGATATTTGTTTCTTCATCTGTTCCATTAATACCTTTTACGATATAAATAGAATTATCTGTAGATTTCAAGCGCTGTTCTTTTTTGTCGTCATGATTGACCTTGAGTTTTGCTGAATTTTTGGTGTTGTCAAGCTCAATATCCAAAAGCTCAGTATTTTCTGTTTTGTAAATGAGCTTGATGTTGTCTGTCAAGCAGTGCATTTTTTCGTTAGGCATTTTGATGAAATTGTCTGTAGAGTTTGAAACAATATCGTTTACATCTGTAAACTCTTTTATTTCCTTTCCGTGCACCTGAGCAGTAGTTAGATTTTTGATGTTGCGTGTAAATTCTTGAGCCATAATATTTTACCTCTATTTTCCTATTTTTACTTGATTTTTCCATGAGTTGTCATGGCGGATTTTGTTGTTAGCTTGCAATTTTTTAGAAACGTATGAGCCATCTTTTCGGATTTTAAAATCTTTCTTAATGGTCATGAGACTGTTAAAGATACCATCTTGCCTAATAGCCCACGGAATGATTTCGGGAGGTTTCGGCTTGATAATCTGGGTATAGGTAAATATGTTCTGATGTCGTTGAGCTGGTTCATCCCCACGTATTTCAATTTTGAAATGTGTCCAGTTACCTGTGATAGTAAGAATATCAGACCATTCAACATTGGACAAAACCCAATTTCCTGTATAGGCTAGCGTCTGGTCTGAGTTGTGACGTGCTACAAGGATATTAGACTTGATGGTTTCCCAATTATTTCCACCGTCCCTTGATACCCACATATCCACATACCAGTCATACGTTCCATCAAAATTTACATAGTGTTGATTAGGGATGGCTTGCAAGTCAGCAGATATGGCATAACCAATCAGGCTTAACAAAACATATACACCATTTTCACCACGTTGCTCAAAATAAATACCTCTACCATGTCCAGTACCTTTGGCAGGATTGAGGTCAAGACCATGAATAGAAGCGTTAGGACTTCCACCCATAGCCACGTTGTTATAGGGTCCAGTCTTTGCATAAGTCCCCCAAGCATCATACCAAGGCATATTCTAAACACCTCCAGCCAAGTCATTTTCAGATTGACGATTGTTCGTGCGGATAAAGTATTCACCATCCGTAACTGATGAAAACAAGTTGATATTACCTGTCGCTATGTTTCGACCATTGTTAAAGTTACCTTCAAGACCACCAGACCATGCGCCACTATCTGACAAGTTGTTGATGATTTTAGTTAAAGCATTAGTAAGCTTACCATTTTCAGCCAGTAAATTATTGTATTTTTCCAGCAAGTCGTTATACTTTTTATTGATTAAATCAATAATATCACGGTCAGCTTTTTCACGGTTATTTTTTTCAGCGTCAATTTTACCGTTCAATTCCTTGTCAGCGTTGGTGCGGTCAATGATTTCACGGGCAATCTTATTGTTCAAATCATCATCCGTATCTCTTAAGTCAGACAAGACTTTCATTACATCACGGGCATAAAGTCCATCATCTTTAGCCTTGATAGCGTTAGGGAAAGTGTAGGTTTTCATGTAGGTTTCATGCGTTCCTATCGCTTCACTTTCCGTCATGGCTGAGATTTTCACATCAGCTTTCAGGTCTATGATGTCGGAATACTTACCCATACACTCACCCTCTTGAATCCAGTCGTGAGTTTTGGTCATGTCTACCGTGTTCGTATCTGTAACGGTCAAGTTACGTCTAGCGACACGGTTCAAGAGGTCAATAGTCAGACGGGTGATGTAGTTCTTACTTGCTAAATAATCATAGTAAGATGGAGCATTGGTATTATAGTCTTTCTTATCGTCATACCAAGGTTCATGCTGACCCCGTAAAGGATAGCCCATAAAAGGGTAAGCCCACGGATAAAGAAAAGTCTGGTCTTGAGGTTTCTTATCCACTTCATTAGGGTTAATTTGATTATCCATGTATTTTCTCCTTTAAAAAATTTGGCTAAATAACAATGTGTCTAGTTCATCAAAAATCTGCTTTTTAAACTGATAAACCTTATCAAGATTATCAATATTATAAGATAGGTTGTTAGTCGTAGTATGATTCGTACCAGAGCTATCAGATTTTGACTTTGATATTGTGGTATTGGTGGCATAGTCCATGCCATCTCTATTGAGGTCTATACCAGTATTATTTTGGGGTAAGTCAGCAAACAGATTATTATTCCGTCCTGTTGTCTCGGATGTATTTTCTCCATTGTTGATGGTATTCGTTCGACCTTGGATAAATAGTTCTGCCTGATAGATACTGGTTAAGACCTCTAAATTAGTTGATAGATACCCAACCAAAACAGATCGAAAATGCTCAAAAGTCTGGTACTTAATGACACGGTTCAGGAAAGTATTTAAAAAATCACGTTCAAACCGTAAGCGGTTACTGGTTAGTAAGTCCAGACCGTAGAAAATAGTATTTTCACAAGCTGAGATAATTTCTGGGTTAGTATATTTCGTGATACTGGACATTATCCGTCTTTCGTTATCAAAGACTGTTATCTGGTTATGGTTTTGTGATAAATACTCATTATATCCATTGTTCAAAAGCTCACTTTGAATGATGTAAAATAATGTTGTGGTAGTTTTAGACATTCGCTAGTACCTCCAATTTTTCCAAAGAAGAAATTTCCGATACCATACTATCCACATACTCCGCTTGAATATCTGTACCATACTTTTCATTTAACAATGTAAGCGGTTCATTTCGTCCACGAAGATATATATTTTCGTTTGACTTTTTGAATGAACGATTGCTTTCAGCTTCGGTCTTTGATACTCCGCTTTCTTTATCCACTCCTAGAGAATTTAACCCAAGCATTGAATTAAGTTCTGATAAGATATTTTGATAAGTTCGTTTTAATTCGGAAAGTGCGGAGACGAAAGCCACGTTAGAGATATTGACGATGTGGTCGTTTACATCAAATTTGGTGCTTGTCTTAATCCACGGCTGACCGTTATAAAGAGAGCTAGCCACGTTTTCCATATCATCCGAGTTAAATTCATCCCTAAGAAATGTGTTAATTTTTGCTTGCATGATGATGGAGAAGCGGGAAACTACGATTTCAGTTAGTTCAGTGGTATAGTGATTCACGACCTCAAAATCATTGACGAAAGCAAGGGGCTTATTATTGAGGACTACAAAGTTACCATTTTTATTATAGGGAGTGATTTCCCGATACTCTGGTTTCTTGAGTAGGTCAGAGATAATAAAATTGATGTCTTTTGATGTGCGAGGTACATTGTGAAAATAGATGGTGTTATACTGATATTGTTCACGGTTGTTGTCAATATAACCTAAGATACCAATTATACCTGTAGTCAGCTCACCGATTGCGACTGCATAGCCTTGACGAAGCATGATTTCTAGATTGATTTTATCTATGGAGACTTTTTTGGTGTCAGTATGTTCATAGGAAATGACAAGAGGAAGCAACTCAGCGTAGCGAGAGAATAGGATATTATAAAAGCGGTTTCGGTGATTTGAGATTTTGTCCGTTATCTTTTCAGTAAAAGATTGTTCAATCGGCATTTATTTTCCTTTCTACTTAAAAAATAGACTAGGCATATTTGCCTAGCCTTTTAGGAGAGAGCTATTACGCAGACTTAATAGTAACTTTGTTGTAGAATGGGCTAATTGATTTCATAGAGTAGTAGTGAATCCAATGTGTTGTTTCGTCAAACTCACCATTATAGAATGGCTCTTTTAACATACCCTTTGTACAACGTTTGTATCTGATACCACGCACATCATAGATGGCTGCAAAGTATTCACCTGATGGCTTCACTTCGGCATAGTCAGAAGTTTCAAAAATTGAGGTGATGTCAAAGGTGAAAATGGTAGAAGCTGGAATGATGTCGTCCTTTTCAACTTGGTAGTCACCCATTGCTTGAAGAAGCGGAAGCATAGCTGTAGTAACTTTGATGTCTTTATTTGTCTTGTATACACCACCCAATTCATCAAATGAAATGATGTGAGAAGACAAGTCAATACCATTTGCATGGAAGCTGTTGGCTAGTTTAGTGTCGAGAAGATACGCTTTAGCTTCATCTGATGTAATGATAAGTAGGTCGCTCAAAGATGAAATAGTAGTAAAGCGACCAATAGCACCACCTGAAGCTGTTGTAACTTCATTGTGTTTGTCAGAGTTGTTCTGCAAATTGAGAATAGCTTTTGAAATTTCTTGGAAAAGACCTTGCATTGATGTAACAGAGCGCTGGTCTTTAGTATGGTTCAAAGCATAGTCAAGTAACATGGCTTTCATTTCTTGTTCTTCTGCAATGTTGATGTCAGAAATTTTCTTCTTGTAGACAGAAATTGCATACTTAATACCGTCACCGATAGTCAAGAAATTCAAGCGAGCGTCATTATTATTAAGGGTAAATTTGACTTTTTTCAGAATACCTTGCTGATAGATTTTGCTTGCCAATCGAGGATAGTTGCGCTTGAGCATAAGTTCAGCGTTCTTGGTCAAGTCCATTGTGATTGGTACACTATCTAGGATAACATACTCTTCACTATATTGACCGATAAAGTCAATTTCTTGCGCTAACCAGTCAAAGCGGTTTCCATTTACAACTTCAACAATAAGTGTTTCATTCAGTTTAGGGAATAAATACTTGTTTACAAAGGTTTCAAAAGATGTACCTGAGTTATCCCAGTTTGCTCCGAAACTCCAAGAATTTTGGGTATCAGAATTAAATTGTAATAATGCGCCTTGTACAGCTTGGGCGATTGCTCTTTTTTGTGATGGCATTAGCTCATTACCCCCTTATTTTTTAATTCAAGTTCATCTGGTGAAGATGGCTTGATGGTCATAGAAGCATTAAGCTCATTTTCTTTTGATAACTTGTTAGGTTGGAAATGTTCCGTGGTAAAGTTAGGAACATTGTCATGTTGTTCGATTGGGTTCATTTAGATTAGTCCTCCAAAAATTTTTCAATATCATCAATTTCGGTATCCTGTTGCTTACCTTCTTCTGATGTTTCTTTAGGTTCTTCATCTTTTTCAGATGGTTGAGGATTTTCAAGCTTGTTGATACGTTCCTCAAAACTAGACAAAATAGAAATAAGTTCTTGCTTATCCTTTAGCTCCATGAATGTATTTCCTTTCATAATTTTATTTTACGAGTATATAGTAACATAAAATAAGAGGAATGTCAATAGATTTTTTTAGATATGTTATTAAGGATATTTTTAGATGTAATGTAATAAGTTAC
>ERZ773079.1232-NODE-1232-length-15662-cov-4.480490_pt1 | contig 15662 bp, 16 predicted proteins | sample MGYA00511355_ERZ773079 | MGnify/ENA primary metagenome ERZ773079 (study PRJEB29015, sample SAMEA2737979) | human oral metagenome | biome: human oral; feature: human-associated habitat; material: dental | place: China | collected 2117 ... | reverse complement strand
CGCAAAAGAGGTATAGACTCGCCCAAAACCATAATCTATGGAGTGCTAAATTCTGGCAAAAGCGCCGTGCTGAAAAATGAAATTTCAGAGCTTAAAAAAGATGAAATTTTGTATCTAAATTTAGCTGATCTACGCCTTGAGGGGGCAGTAGCGAGTGATGCAATTTTTGCAGCTAGAAATAGCGCAGGCGATACAAAGATTAGAGAAGCAAATGGGTATGAGATAAGCAGAAGAACTACACTTGGCGCGGATATTTCGGATATAGATAAATTTTATCGCGCCGCCGTAAAAAATACAGATACAAAAAACGCAAGCGCAAATGGCTCAAACAATGCAAAAAATGCGGAGTCCGACGGCGCGAAAAATAGGAGCGAGAATTTCTTCTGCGAGATCAAGGAATTCTTAACCACCAACGAGCAAATTTCATCGCTTTTTTTGGATAATTTCAGTAGCGCCGATTTTGAAATTTCATCGCTTCAAAGCTTCGCCGAGGGGCTAAATTTAAAGCGTTTTATCATCTCTACTCGCGATAGAGAGTTGGTCCTGCCGGGCTTTGAGCGGCTTGAGCTTTTGCCGCTTTCGTTTGAGGAATTTATTGCCTTCGACAAGCGCCACAATGAGATAAACTCGATGATTTCGGCATTTTTAGCCCAAGGCGGCGGCGCAAAAAACCCCTTCATAACCCCCGCCGAAATTTTAGAATTCGAGCAGAGTCTGCTTACGGCAAACTTTAGCCGCACGGAAATTTTAATCCTCAAAGAGTGCCTAAGCTTCGTCCACGCCGCATTTAGCGCAAATAAAATTTACACCGCGCTAAAGCCGCGCATTAAGATCTCTAAAGACGCTGTATACGGCACTATCGCCAAGCTTGAACGGGAAAATTTCATCAGATTTTTAAGCAAAGCGGGCGAGCCCGCGCGCGCAAAAAAGCTATATTTTTCACATTTTAACATGCGCGAAATTTTAACAAGTAAAAAGGACTTCTCCAAAAAATTTGCCAACGTCCTTTTCTGCGAGCTTTTGGGGCTAAATACGCCGATTTTTTACACAAAAGAGCTGGATTTTTACCTGCCTGCTCTAAAAATGGGGGTTCTCGTCATCCCATTCAGCGACGCAGACATTATCTTTTTAAAATTCCGCAAAATTTTAAGCGCGCTCAAGAAGCTCGGTATCACGAGCTTAAAAGCTATTTCTATGGCAAACTCCGGTAAGCTCGAGATTGAGGGTATCCGCTGCAATGTCGTGCCGTTTCATGAATTCGTGCTTAGCTTCTAATTATTGACACTTCATATCATAAAAATACAAATTTTATGATATAATTTTGGTAAACCCATATCAATTACATAAGGGAAAGCCGATGATCAAATTAAAAGATAAACTCATTTATGAAACGCTAAAACTGGTCGAATCGCAAGGCGAAGATGGGCTTTTGTGTCGCAATAAGCAAAGCGATGCAGAGTTTATGAGGCCCGTGAACGAATTCGCAGCCGCAAGCGGACGCAACTACACCTCGATCAAATCGACTCTTGACATCATCTATAAAAACTGGGGCTATCTGCAGCGCGAAAGCATTAAGGATACGGGACTTGATGCGGGCAAGGCGTCGAAGATTTTCATCTACCGCCTATGCGAGTCAGGGCGAAGCTTTATCGAAAAATACGAAAAGGCGCTCGTCCAAAACGCCGACAAATAGCCCAAAATTAAAAATTTTAAGCGCCGATTAGATAGAATTCTTTAATTTCACGTGGAGCGACAGAATTTCATTTTTATGCGACTCGCCTTAAAAAAAGGAGATGAAAATGCTGGATTTTATAGTAAAAATGTTCGCATGGAAAGCCGAGTGGGAGGTAAAAAAGGAATATGACAAAGAATTTGGCGATCTATCCTCCATACGCTCAATCTTGCGCTTTATAATACTTCTTATCATACTTAGTATTTTGATTAAATTTCAATTAAGCGTATGAAAGATACATTTTTAGATATTGCGCTCGTTTTATTTGGCATCGTCATGCTTGTCGCGATACGACAAAAATCTTTATTAAAATTTACAATCTTCGTCGTGATTTTAGCGCTCGCCAGACAGTTAATCATCAGGCTTTATGCCTAGTTTCGACGAAACCGACGCGGATGGAATTTAAAATTTAAACGGCAAAATGACGGCGCGGCGAAATTCGGCTGGTGCAAATTTTAAATTTCGCCGTAACCACACTATGCTTTTATCGTCGTTAGTAAATTCTACCGTGCTTCAAGAATTGCCGCATCTACAAATCCAGCCTTATCGTCAATGATAGATTTTACCCGCAGCGAGGATTTGCGCTTGATGCCGCGCTTTCTGCTATCAGTGGCGGAATTTCGCTCGTGCAAATGTGACGGAATTTCACTTGTGCGAACACGGCGGATTTTTTGCGGTGGCAGCAAAAATTATAAACCGAATGAGCGGGCTAGAGCGTAAATTTATAATACTAAATTCCGCAAAAGCCTAAATTAGCGCAATGCAAGTGCAGAATTCAATCAAAAAATTTCAAACTTAGTAGCAAAATTCCGCACGCCTAAATCTTAAAATTTTATTTCATAAAATTCCGAAATTTAGGAATTAAATTTTGCAGTGAAGCGACAAATTTTACCTCAAAATTAAAATTCTCACACAAACCATGCCCTGTAAATTTTAAAATTTCATCATCATAAAATTTTAAAATTCCAATGTCGTATTGCAAATCTATTATTTTATAAAACGGAGTGAAAAGCGAAATTTTGTATAAATTACACTCGAAAATTTGACGAATTCTCGCGCAAACCGGCTCGAAATTTCGCCCTGCCTACTCCACGTATCCAATAAATTCGCCATCGAATGTATGCCTAACGTCGCCGCGAAAGTAAATTTTGCCTCCATCCCCTAAGCGCAAATTTAGCATTTCGCCGCTTGCAGGTATCACGCGGATATCGGGAGCTAGCCCCATATTTTCAACGCCTGCGATGAAGCATGCTGCCATCCCCGTACCGCATGCGAGAGTTTCTGCCTCTACGCCACGCTCAAAGGTGCGCACCTTTAAAATTTTGCTTGCGAGGCGACTTTGAACTAACGCATAATTAACGTTAGCGTTATACTTCTCGCGCAGATCGCGGGCCAATGCGGCATCGAACTCATTTAAATCGCTAACAAAAGTTACTAAGTGCGGCACTCCTGTGTTATAAAAATACCACGTTAGCCCTGCCTCCTCAAAGCTTTCACCCAGGCGCTTAGGACGAGTTAACATTACCTCGACATTAGCTACTAACGCGTGAGCGTTAGGGCGAAGATTGAAAATCTCGCCAAAGCTTACATTGCGTAGCTCGCCGCGCATGTTCTCGCTCAAATTTCCGCCGAAAATACCGAAAATTTCGCCACTAATTACACCTGCGCCGCTTAGGAATTTCATACTCTGCGCGGCCAAAAAATTCTCATACGCATACATGCATACCGCTCGCGAGCCGTTGCCGCACATATCGGCGCTGCTGCCGTCGCTATTGTAAAATTCCCACTCGAAATTTATCCCCTCGATACCGTTAAATTTCGGTAGTACGACGATGAGCCCGTCGGCGCCCACCCCATCACGCCTATCGCATAGCTCGCGCGCTAGCTTGGATCTATCCGCCTTAACAGAATCCGTAAAAATCACGAAATCATTTCCGCTCGCATTATATTTTGAAATTTTCATCATTTACCTCGCAAATTTTTAAAATTACTAACGCTCACTAACGCTTTATTAAAATTTTACTTCTATCTAAATTTAAGCGCATCGCTTATTTATAGGCTTTACTAAGACTAAAGTTACTAACTATCTTCTTTCGTAAGCCCATTTTGTTATGCGTTTTTCGCGCTTGATGTTAGAGCCTACCTCATAGCCTTTAAATGCTCGCAAGCATCAAATCTTCCGAGCTTGCAAGCCTTTTCATAAAGCTCGCGCGCTCTCTTTTTATCTTTCGCTACGCCCCAGCCCTTTTCGTATTGATACGCTAAATTTGAGCAGGCTAGCGGCTCGTCGCTTTTTTCGCACGCTTCGCTAAAATACTTCGCAGCAAGCGCGTGATCCTTTTGCCCGCCGTCGCCCTTAAAATACGTAACGCCCAAATTTACGCACGAATCCGCGTGTCCTTGCTCGCAAGCCCTCGTAAAAAATATCCTAGCCCTGTCCGCATCTTTTTTCACGCCGTCGCCGAGAACATAGCTAAGCCCTAAGTTATGGCACGCCTCTACCTGCCCCATCTTGCAAGCATTGATCAAAAGCTCGATCGCCTTTTTCACGTCGGGATAGACGCCGAGCCCCTTTTTATAGTTGTACGCGAGGCTCGCACACCCCTCGCTACTGTTTTTCTTGCAGGCGTCGCTAAAAAGCTCATTCGCCCTCTTGCGATCCTGCGCCACCCCCTGCCCGTCGTTGTAGAGCAGCCCCAAATAGACGCAGCCCTTCTGCTCGCCGAGCTTGCACGCCCTGTCGTAATAGCGCGCGGCCTGCCTGAAGCTTCTATTTGAGTCGTATGCATAGCCCAAATTTGCGCAATCCAGCGCGTTTTCCTCGCCGCCGGCGTCGCAGTTGCGCTGCAGCTCATTTATCACGCGGCTTAGTTTTTTACAATCCATATCGCTCCCAGCGGCGCAGCCCTTCCTTAGATCGTCGATCTCCGCCGCAACGCCCGTCGCAAACAGCGCGGAGAGCAAAACCGCTCGCGCCGTAAATTTCAACCGTTCTTTAAGCGGCGTACTTTTAAAATTTTGAAATTTAGCGCCGCTTTGGGCAAAGCTACCGATTCTCATTGCTTTATCCTTTATTTTTAGTCTCATCTTAATTCGCAAGAAATTTTACGCAACCGCGCAAAGGGCTAAATTTTATCTTTTAGCTCTTTTAAAAATCTCTCCACCGCGGCCTTAAGCGCGGCAAGATCGCCGCTATTATCTATCACAAAATCCGCCATGGCACGCTTTTGCTCGATATCTATTTGCAGCTCCACGCGGTGCTTTGCAGCGGCATGATCGAGCCCGTTTCGCTTCATCACGCGCGAAATCAGCGTATCTTTTGGCGCATAAACGACTGCCACTTTGTCGAAAAACTCATATCTCTTGCCCTCGAAAAACAGCGGAATATCGACGAAATAAAGCCTTCCTTTCGCTTCCAAATCCCGCGCCTGCGATAAAATTTCAGCCGTTATCTTCGGATGCAGCAGCGCTTCTAGCTTTGCAAGCTCAGCAGGATTTTTAAACACCAGCTCGCCTAGTTTTTTGCGGTCTACCGAGGCGTAGGGGGCGGACGAAATTTCCTCATCACCGCTAGCGTTAAATTCCGCCTGCGGGTTCAAATTTGCAGCCTGTACAACGTATTGCGCGCCGAAAATTTCTGCCACCTGCGCGGCGCAGCGATCCAAAGCATCATGCGAAATCTTATCGGCGTCGATGATCTCAAATCCGCGATCACGAAGCAGCTCGCAAACCGCGCTCTTGCCGCTGCCGATGCTACCCGTGATGACGATGGCGTGTTTAAATTTCAAGGTGGGCCTTTATAGCGTTTTTATTCGATTTTAGCTAAAATCTGCGAAATTATACCATCTTGGAGGATAAAATTTGATAAGCTACAAAGACGCGGGCGTCGATATAGACGCGGGAAATGACTTCGTAAACGCGATAAAACCATTCGTCAAAGCTACGCAAACTCCGCATGTTTTGGGAGGTATCGGCTCGTTTAGCGGCGCGGTGAGACTGCCCGCAGGTTACAAAAAGCCCGCGATCCTGGGCGCCACCGACGGCGTGGGCACAAAGCTGCGACTCGCGATCGATGCGCGCAAATTTGACGGCGTAGGTCAAGACCTCGTCGCGATGTGCGTAAACGACCTCATCTGCAACTTTGCCGAGCCGCTATTTTTCCTCGACTACTACGCGACGGCAAAGCTTGAAATCGCAGATGCCAAAGAGGTCGTAAAAAGCATCGCTGAGGGCTGCAAACTCGCCCGCTGCGCGCTGATCGGCGGCGAGACGGCGGAGATGCCCTCGATGTATGAAAAGGGCGACTTCGACCTCGCCGGCTTTGCCGTGGGTATCGCCGAAGAGGACGAGATCGACCGCAGCAAATTTGTGCGTGAGGGCGACGTGCTCATCGCTCTTCCTAGCAGCGGCTTGCATTCAAACGGCTTCTCGCTCGCGCGAAAAGTAGTCGCCGAGCTGGGACTAAAATTTGACGACAAAGTGGACGGTCGCGCGCTCATCGACGTGCTTTTGGAGCCGACCAGGATTTACGTCAGCGACTTTTTAAATTTAAAAAACAAGATCCACGCACTAGCGCACATCACGGGCGGCGGTATCGTGGAAAATCTGCCGCGCGTATTTCCACAGGGACTAGGCGCAAAGATCGAACACGCCGCGATCCGCACGCCTGAAATCTTTAAAATCATCGCGCAAAAGGTAGAGCCTGCCGAGATGATGAGGACGTTTAATATGGGCGTTGGCATGATCGTCGTAGCTCCGAAAGAAAACGCGGACTTCGTGCTAGCAAATACCGACGGCTACGTTATCGGCGAGGTCGTAAAAGGCGCGGGCGCACAGCTCGTGTAAATTTTAAGCGGTAAAATTTGCCGCTTTTTGCCAAAGCAGAATTTATGTTTAGACTAAATTTTAAAGCAGGTATTGCAACCGCTTCCAAAAACAGCGCCGAGAATTATTATATGATAGGCCTAGCGGACGATAAGTATGACTATAAAAACTATCTGCCTTTCCAAAGACCGATCAAGCTCGGACGGTACGAGGACGCAGACGCACCGCATAACGGCTTATACGCCAAGTGTAGGCGACGCATGCTATAACGGCTGCAAGGCTGTGAAAATCACTAGCGAGCTTATCGTTTTTGAAGTCCAAGATAGCGTCATCGCCGTGGATATCAGCGGCGTTAAAATTCCCAAACGCTTCATTCAGTATTGTAAAGAAATTTTCGGCGATCTGCTTAGCATCGAGAGGCAAATTTAAATACGCAGCGGCACGCAAAAGCAAATTTCGCAATCACAAATATAAAGCCGAGATTAAAATTTAACGAGCGAATTTTTAGATAGCGCAGGATAAGGGCGTTTAAGCAAAGCCATTAAACGCGATAAAACTTCTCGCCGGAGTAAAATTTATTGTGAGATTTGCGCATCAAATTCGGTGCAAGTATTATGTGGCAAAATTTACCCTTCCAAACATAGCTAAATTTCGTGCTCGATCCGCCGCCGCCTGCGCTTTAAATCTAGACGCGCCGCTTATCGTCTCTACCTTCTCATAGCGAGCCCCGCGGATTTAAGGGACGCAAGACGATCATCTCGCTATCCGCGCAGCCGATTATTTTTTAGGAAGGATAATCGCTAGCGCGCCCACACTACCGCCTGCTTTTTTGAAAAAGGGCGATCGCTCGCCCCTTCGATTTAAATTTTATCTATGCGCTAGCGCCTTATTTTGCAAAATCTAAAATTTTAGCGATATTTTCGCGGCTGTAAAGCTCCGCCATATTCCACGCTTTGGCGTTTGTCGTGGCTACGTCTATGACCTCGTCTAGCACCTTGCCTTCGATGCCAAGCTGCGCGAGGCTGGTCGGCGTATCGATCTTATCAAACCACGCTTTAAGCGCCGTAATACCTTCATCTGCGCTTTTAAGGCCAAAAATTTCACGAGCGAAACACTCAAACGCGCTTAAATTCCTATCCTTATACCACCTCATCCACGCAGGCATTACCACGCTAAGACCGGCTCCGTGCGCACAGTCCACGACCGCACTCATCGCGTGCTCGATCATATGATTCGGATAGCCGAAGCCGCCCACACCCACGTAAGTTAGTCCGTTTAGCGCCATCGTCGCAGCCCACGCAAACTCGGCGCGCGCGTCGTAATCGCTCGGATCTGCAAGCAGAGCTTCGGTCGTGCGGATGACGGTTTTGATGTTTGCTTCGATATAGGCTCGTACGATCTCCGGGTGGACGCTAGCGGTAAAATACCCCTCGATGCTGTGCGCGATGATGTCGCTCGCACTATATACGAGATACTCGCGGCTGACGGTTGCTTGCAGCTGCGGGTTTATGACCGAGACCTTCGGGTATAGACACGGCGCGCTGATCGGGTATTTTTGCTTAGTCTGCTCCTTGGTCACCACGCCGCCGCAGTTCATCTCCGAGCCCGTCGCGGCAAGGGTGATGATATCAAAAATTTTAAGCGCGGCGCTTGGGCTTTTGCCGGTGAAAAAATCCCACACGTCGCCCTCGTAGCAAGCGCCTGCGGCTACGGCTTTTGCCGAGTCCAGCACGCTTCCGCCGCCCACAGCAAGCACGCTATCGGCGCCGAATTCTTTAGCGAGCTTGATCGCTTCGTTTACTTTGCTTAGCACGGGATTTGATTTTATGCCGCCAAGCTGGGTAAATTCTATACCGCTTGCCTTTAAGCTGCTCTCCACGACGCCCATCAGACCGCTCTTTCGTACGCGCTCGCTGCCGTATAGTACGAGAGCTTTTTTCGCGCCCGCTTCCTTCATATACTGCCCGATATGCTCCTCTTTACCCTTGCCAAATTCTATCCTCACGGGGTTGCAAAAACTAAAATTTGTCATCTTTTCTCCTTTAAATAAAGTTGCTAAATTATAGCCTTTTTTAAAATTTTGCGGTAGCACGATACTCCAAATTTCTTGCCTAATCGTGCAAATGTAAGTGTAATCTGCATAAATTTAAAGGAGCGAGCATGAACGAAGTAGATAAAATTTTAAAAGACGCTGCAAAGATCGCGGACGAGCTATATCTCGCCTACGGACACGTTCAGAAGCCTATAGAGGCGCTTAGCTTCTACCGTCAAAGAAAGCCCCAGACTTCATCGCGACGATCTATGAGCCCAGCGCGTGCTTGTGTCTGCGCGGCGGCAAAATGGTGGAATTTAACGGCAAACAGCATCACTACGATACGCAAAAATTCCTGCAATACTACGCCAAGCCCGCTTGATTTTCAAAAGCGCATTAGGTTGTAGGAAACTAGATATATCTTACAAAACGGCGGCACGAAAGCGTCGCAGGCGGCTTTTGACGTCGGATACGAAAGCTCGTCATAGTTCAGCAGGGAGTACGCGAGGATGTTTGGCATGCCACCTAAAGCTCACGCGCAAACATTTCGCGACTAAGAACGAGCAAAAATTTAAAGTGATCGGCTTGGGCAAGCTTTGTAAAATTTCAAAATTTCATTGCGCAATGCAAGCCGAAATAACTGCACAATAAACCAGCATCCGCAACCGACATAAACCGATCGCAAGGTGTTGCTTGCTATCAACGAGGCGGCGTCCGCTACCGAAACGAGGACTCAGTAGGGGAAAACGCGGTGCAAGAATACAGCCTAAACATAAGAAGATAGACATAATGCAAGAGACCGCTCCGCCGCAAGAAAAATGGATGCGCCCCAGCGATGATTGCCCCCCACTCGCTTGCCGCTGCGCTAAAAGTCATTGTTCATCTTCTTGCTAATTTTATAATTTCAATCGCGTGGCGTTTTATCACGCGACTCGCACAAGCAAAATCAGGCTAATCGAAATGCTTTAGATAAATTTAAATCAAGCTGAAATAGAAAAAATTTTCTTAAAAATAGCTATTTTAGTATCATGAAATTTCATAAAAATTTATTTATACTGATAAAAACATAATTTTTAATATACGTCTAATAAGCAAAATAGTAATATTTTTACGATATTAAATTTCAGTAAGAAAGGAGAAAATATGGAATTTTTAATGGTTCTGATGTTTTTCGTCGCGGGCCTTTTGTTGTGGTTTAGACCTGAGAAAAAGCGCGCGGTTATGGGCTTTGGTATTGCGGGTATCGCAATACTCGTCATCATGATGGCATGGGTGAATAAATTTGCCGTCGTGCCTATGGGGAATTTTTAGGAGCGAGCAATGAAAAGTTTGCAAGATAAAATGTCTCAAAGCCTCATTCGCGGCGCCGAGATTTCTGCGGGCTGGGACGAAGATGAAAAGCGGTTTTTTAATCTTTTCGCCCTTGCTGCCCTCGCCCTCATCGCCCTGCCCGTAGGTATCGCGTGTTTGGTTTTGGGCTTTGGCATGGGCGATAGCCCCTGCATCATGTGCTGGCACGAGAGATTTTGCATGGTAGCGATCTCGTTTATGGCGCTAGTTATCGTTAGATACGGCTTTAAGGTCAAATACCTCGCTGCAATCCTCTTTTTAGCGTGCCTCGGGCTATACGACGGCTTTTTACACTACAGCCTTGACGGCACCGGCGGCGGCTACCTCGACATCAAGCAGGGCTTCGGGCTTGAAATTTTAGGCGCACATACGCAGTTTTGGGTCGTAGTGGTGCATTTTTGCGTCATTATATTTTTGGGCGTGATTTTGCTGCTAAGCAAAAACGTAGGTAAAATAATGCAAAAAAGCGAAGAGGGCGCATACGGCGCGGTTCTGCCGAGCTTCGCGCTAGGTAAGATAGCCGTGGCAGCCTTTGCGATCATCATGGCTTTTAACTGCGTCCAGGCTTTCATCACCGCAGGCCCGCCGCCCTATCTAGCCTCCGCGACGCCTTCGCGCATGAGCATCGATCCGTCAAAGTGGTTTTGGGAGCTTGATCACTGGGAAGAGACCGAAATTGATTTTCGCGAAAGCTGGAATCCAAAACTACCGAATTTACCGAAGTGAGGCTGAAGATGAAAAGATTTCTAAATTTAACCCTATTGTGCGCCACACTGGCGTTTGGCGGCGAGTTTAATCTAAATCCTGCGGGCGGCGCAGTGACAAATTTAACGCCGTTACGCAAAAGCGGCGAGATAACGCCAAATTTAAACAACAATAATCCAGTCACGGGGCTTGACTACGACGCGGCAAGCGGAAGCTTCTTGCTCGGTACGCTAAAATTCGAGCTCTACGAAATGGACGGCGAGCTAAAAACCGTAAAAAGCTATCTACGAAGCACACCCGATTGGATAATGCAGATGGAAGAAACCGTCGCAGCGAGCTTTTTTAAAGGCTCGGTAGGGCTCATGAGCTATAATAAAACCTATGAGTTTTTCAAGCCCGCACCGAATCAAAGCAAAGAGGAAGCAAACAAGGCGTGGCGCTATCTGCACGACGGATACGAAAATTTCACGCTCGATTTCAAGGACCGCTACTCCACCGTGCGTGCCAAACAGCAGTATATCCTAAGCTGGGATCACTCGGATTTCTACGGCGAGTTTTTCGTCGCCAGCGTGCCCGACGACATCAAAGCGAGCTGGAGCATAGCGAGCTTTAGCGATGCCGATAATCTACTATCGAGCGAGTTCGTGCCGAGCTTCGATGAGGCTCTCGGCGTAAAAGACGGCAGGGATATAAACGACTACTACGTCACGGGTATGGATGCGAACGGCGAGTTTGTTTATCTGCTCTCGAAGCAATACTCAAGCATCCTAAAGCTCGATCCGCGCAGCAGAAAGATCGTGGAGGTTTATAGCTTTGAAGGTACGAGCGATGCCCATGCGCTCGCTATCAAAGAGGGTAAATTCTACGTCGCGTCCAGAGAAAACGGAACGAATAAAATTTTCGTTTTTGAGAGGTGAAATTTAAGCCGTCTTTGGCGGCTTAAATTTAATTGATTTAAACGCAAATTCCACATCTAAAATTATAAAATTTTGATTAAACATTGACTTCTAAAAAAATACATTAGTGCCGCTAAACTCCAGCGTCATTATATAGCGGATTATAAGCGTTGTGAAATTTTAAAGCTGCGAACGCCCAATATCGGCACGGCGATGCCCTCTTCTGTGACCGCGTCCCCGTGCTCGGTCTGCGTAAAATAAGCAAGAACGTCCCCGTTCGCAAGCCCGTGCTCATCCAGATAGCGCGCGAGCAGCGCGAGGACCCTTTATCACGAAGCCGCCCAGCTCGGAGAAAATTCGCCTTTTCATTCGCGCCTTTCTTTGATCGCCGTGCGCGTCGTACGCAGAAATTTTACCGCTCATTTGCCCTCTTTATCTTTGTTTTTGCAGCGCCGATGAAATTTTATCACAGTGTCCTCGGCAGGCTAAATTTTATCTCTGCAGTCGCGTCGCGGATGAAATTTAAACCCCCATTTCACGCTCAAATTTACAGCCCGCGGTTTTTGCCGTCCATGCCTTGGCACTTATCTACGAGCCAGCGCCCGTCCTTGCGCACTAGCAGGAAGCGGCGCGCAAAGCCGTGTTCGTCCTTGGCGTAGATGTAAATTTTATTTTTACTCTCGCATTCGGCGTCCGTTAGCTCGTACCCGCCGTAGGTGCCGCCCTCCATCATCGAAAATGAGATGCCCTCGGGGCGGAAGCCGCTGCGCCTAACGGGCGTGCAGTAGCGCGCAAAGAGCTCGTCGCATCTGCGCTGCACCTCGCCGTCGTCCGCGTCATCGATTCGCGAAGCGGCAAATTTCTCCCACTCGCTCATCGCCGTGAAAAATTCTAAAAGTGCACTCTGCGCCGCCGCAGCGTCCTGCGGATCAAGCTTCTTTTTGCTCTTTGCGGCGTCTCTTTGCGCCTGCTCAAACTCCGCAATCTGCTCCTTGCTAAAGCGCCCGCCGTCTAGATAAAACTGGATTTTCGTATCCGCCGCGGCTAGCAGCCCCGCAAAGCTCACGCGCGAATTGACCAGGCGCAGCGATTTTAGCTTTGGGATTTGCACGATCGCTTTTAGCCCCTCATCCGTGATGCTGACGTTCTCGATGCCGATGTGTTCGAGCTTGACGTGTGCTGCAAAGTATCTAAACCCCTCGCCGCTTATCTTATCGCTATCTTGCAAAAACAGATACGCAAGCTTCGGCAGCGTGGCTAGATGCTCTAGTGCCGCGTCCGTAATCGCCGTGGCTATAAAGCCCATATTTACGAGGCTTTTTACCTCGCAGATGCGGCGCACCATCTCATCGGTAAGTGCCACATTTTCGTAGTGATGGCCTTTGCAGTAGCGCTCGCTAACCGCGTCCAAAGCCTCCTGCATCGTGATCTGCCTCATCATCTATCCTTTAAATTTGATTTTAAAATTTTAGTGAAATTTTACGATTTGCGCAAGGCGCTGAAATTTACGCGCGGATTTGCACGCGCAACAAAATTAAATTTTGCGATAATAGCGCGGTTGAAATATACTTTCGTCGTTGAAATTCGGCACAGAATTTCGGCAACACTTTTTAAATTTTGCTCGCCGCGCAAAGCGGGCGAGCGGCGCCTTCACGATTAAATTTTACGCGTCATTTTTCTCGGCTGCGCTTTTCTTCGATGCCGCTTTTTCCTTGCCTGCGCGCTAGCTCGTCAAGCAGGGCGTCCGGATGGATATTGTGCGCTGCAAGTGCGAGCAGAAGGTGAAATAAAAGATCCGCTCCCTCGTAAATCACGTCGTATCGCGGCTCGCCCGCTCTGTGTTCGCCGAAGCCCTCGCGCGCGACGTCTGCGTAAAGCCCGCTGCGCGAGAGGTCCTTGCACGCTAGCGCGAACTCGCACGCCTCCTCGGCGATCTTTTTGAGATAGGCGTTTTCGCCCTTCGCGTAGAGCGAGGCGACGTAGGAGAGCGCGAACTCGCCGTTTAGCTTGCGATCCAAGCAGACGTGATAAATTTCGTCTAAAATGCCGTATGGGCTTTTTTCTGCGGAGTTTTCGAGCGCGGAATTTTGCGAAGAGGCGTCTAAATTTTGCTCGCTGCGCTCTGCGGCGGAATTCGTCGCGATGAAATTTGCTGCCGTAAAATTTTGTGTCGCAGAGCTTTGCCGATTGCAAGAGGCAGTGGAATTTTGAGGCATAAAATTTTGCGAGCCGTCACGGGCAATAGAATTTTGGGGCGCGTAATCCGCCGAGCCGTCGCAGGAAGCGGAATTCTGCTCTGTGCGAGAATTCGCGGAATTTTTCTGCACGAGAGAGGTTGCAGAGCCGTGCTCTGCAAAATTTATCGCGCCGCAAGCGATCAAGCTCCCCACATTTTCGCCGCATTTTTGCAGCGAAATCTCTTTGAAAAAACAGCTTCGCGCGCCCGTGTGGCAGGCGGATCCGCCGCATTGCTCTACCTTAAGTAGCAATGTGTCGTTGTCGCAGTCTAAAAACGCCTCTCGCACGAGCTGAACGTGACCGCTGCTCTCGCCCTTTTTCCAGATGCGCCCCTTGCTGCGCGAGAAGTAGTGCGCGTAGCCGGTGTTCAGCGTCAGGCTTAACGCCTCTTCGTTCATATACGCGAGCATCAAAACCGCGCCGTCACTTGTATCTTGCACGATCGCGGGGAGTAGTCCGCCCAGTTTTTGCCAATCTACCTTCATCTTTGATCCTTAGTTTGCAAAGTCGCGCACGCTTTAAATTTAGCCGCCGTACGCGGAATTTGAGTTATTGAAATTTACGAAGCGGCGCGCCTAGCTAGTAAATTTAAAGAGTAAACCTGGCGGCTAAATTTTAAGCGACCGCTAGGCTTAGGCTGCGACGAGCGCGAGTTCTGCTCGTCACGAGCTTTCACTCGCCGCTAAGCTTAACTCACAAAATCGCGAGTTAAGCTTATGCGCCCAAAGCAACTTGCTATCAAATTTATCTCGCGAAGTCGGGGCGCATAGCCGCCTGAAATTTTAATTTTCCCGCTCGATGGCGCTTTGCTTCGCCTTATCTTTCGTATCGACCCAGATATTAGGCACCGCGCCGCCCGGCGTTAGGAAAATTTTCGCGTCGCTGTTTTCGCGCAACGCCTCGTTAAATTTAGCCTGCGTCTCGATCTGCTTGAGGCTTAAAAGATTTGCATCCAAGCTCTTTGCGACCTCTTTGTTGGCGTAGGCTTGCGCGTCAGCCTCGATCTTAGCGGCATCGGCGCGGCCTTGAGCCTCGATTTTGACGGCGTCTGCGTTACCTTTGGCAAGAGCAGCCTTTTTAAGCGCCTCTTGATTTGCGCGCTCGACCTCGTATTTGGTGCGCTCAGCCTCCTGTTTGGCGATCTGTACGCTCTCGATCTGCTCCTTTACCTTCGCCGGCAGGATGATCTCGCGAAGCTGCACGGCTAGCAGATCTACGGGTGAATTCGGCAGTGCTTCGATATTTTTGCGGATGCCGTCGTCGATCGCTCTAGCGATCTCGTCGCGTTTGGTAGGTAGCTCCTCGGCGGCATAGTTGCCGATGACGCTACGCACGACGTCCTTTACGCGCGGATCGATGATCTTATCCTCCCACAAAAAGCCCCACTCGGCGATCGTGTTGGGCGCCGTGGCTTCATTGAGCCTGTATTGCACGGTGATGTCGATGCTGACGGGCAAATTTCGCGAGTCTAGCACCGAAAGCGAGTTTTTACTAATGATACCGCCTGCGGTGCCGCTTTTAGTAGCGATACCCGCGCTCATATCTTCGCTGCTAGTGTAGTTGATGATACGCGTACGAGTATCTACGACGAATACGTCCTGTATGAACGGCACGAAAAAGTGAAGTCCCGCGCCAAGAGGCGTCGGATCGTATTTGCCTAAATTTGACTTGATCCCCACCTCGCCGGATTGGATCGTGACGAAGGGTTTTGAGATCACGAGCAGCGCTATTATCGCGATTATCGCGTAAATCACGCCGCTAAACTTGCCCATCCCCCCGAAATTAGGAATTTTAAAATTTAAATTCCCGCCTTTTTTGTCGCTGTTTTTCTTATTAAAATAATCATTCAAATCCGCCGGCATGTGTGTCCTTATTTAACGTATGT
>ERZ773079.1229-NODE-1229-length-15667-cov-11.703754_pt1 | contig 15667 bp, 15 predicted proteins | sample MGYA00511355_ERZ773079 | MGnify/ENA primary metagenome ERZ773079 (study PRJEB29015, sample SAMEA2737979) | human oral metagenome | biome: human oral; feature: human-associated habitat; material: dental | place: China | collected 2117 ... | reverse complement strand
TCTCATCGTAACCTTCGTTCCAATGGCACTCAACTCATGGATGAGGACTCTAACCTTTTTCAATTCGTCCAAATCTAACATGTCTACTTCTATTACCGTGTCATGATCTTTTATTCTGGATTGGATTAAAGAGAAAGGCAAGGATGAATAATTTCTTAACAACTTATAGGTCCCTGACTTGTCACCTATAGAATCAATAAAAATAGCTAGCATCATTTTTACTCCTTTATACTTGAAAACATCAGTATCCCATGTCTACAAGGAAGAGATATAAACTTGAATCTCCTATCATACATCGATTTGTCGTTCTTGCTCTTATGGCTTGAAGCCATAAAGATAAAGCAAGCACAATAGCTTGCTTGAAAGTTAAGGAATTAAAAATTGATTTTCATAATCTTTTGGGAGCTCATAAGATATTTCTCCATTACTATTACCAAATCGACTTTGATTAAAAATTGGAAATAGCTTGGAGTCGTACACAGTTTTTATAACAAAACGTTCTCTTTCAAAACTAATAGTTGCAGCAACTGAGGGATCCTTAAAAACTGATTGTTCCCCTTGGGAATGCAAGCGAACGTCTATAGTAGCTACTTCTTCAGGATATTTCTCAAATCTAACATCAAAACGAATGTCGCTACCTGTCGAAGGAATGTACATTTGATATTCACTTACACTGATACTTTGAATCTTTCCTAATTTCTGTTCCAATTCTGGGTCTTTTCTATACAGATCTGTTTGGATAACTAGTTTGAAATTTTCCTCATGTTCTTGTAGCCATCTGTTAAGATTACGAATCATAATTTCTTTTTCAACTTGCCTGGAGGCATCCTTGCTCTTGCGATCAAGTTTATTCATAGTTTCAGTCAATTTATCTTGCTCTCGCTTCCAATCCCACGAGGGGTCACTTGATACCTCTACTACTGATAAGTACCATCTCCTCATAGTTTCAGGAGATTTATAAGGATTGGGTTTTATAAATGTAAAAGGACCTATACCAGCATCAGGAAAGTATAATTCTACTTTCATTGACTGCTTGCGATTATTATTAGCATAGGCTGTAAAGGAAATATGATAATTTCCACCTACATCTCCACCATTATCAAAGCCTCCCCTCGCAGAACCTGGTAAAAGCGTCACTGACTTTATATATTGCCCTTGACTATCTATGTCTGCAATAATTTCTCTCTTGATAGAATCCGCATGATCATGAATAAACTTACCAGTGTTCCCAATCGGTATCCTAATTAACAAATATGACAAACCAATAATAATAAAGGGAACGGAAATCGCAAGGAATATCCACTTGTTCGATTTTAACATATTACCTCCTGATGCTCATTAAAAATCAGTTATAAAACAGCTTTTATAGTGCTTTATCTTTCAACTCGGCGGTTGCTTTTTTCGATTTCGTTCATAAACTCCCCCTATTGTTTAAAGATTGTTAAATCTAGCTGAACTGTCTTAGCCTTCGAATTCAATTGGATTGTAATCCCATAAATCGTGCCACTAGAGTACCTTACTCTAATTCTACAGGTTGTATCCTCTAGTAAATCGTACTTGCTTTTGAGTTTTTTGAAGAACTCAGAGTGATTTTCAGGCTGGTAGATAATATCGCTCAATTCAGTTTCAGCACTCTTAAAGGTTTCTTTTATATTCAAGGAAGCGAAATAATCTCTTTGTACTACCAAATTAAGAATTTCTTCGTCAAACAAAGGTTCTAACTTCGATTCATACTGTAATCTCCCATTAGAGTAAGTAACAGGAACTGTTTCTTTATTATCCCCAATTTTTATTGTATAGTCACCCTTAATGTCAGATTGGCTAGTATCTAAGAATACTTCATAATCCTTTACTACGTTTCCACTCTCTATATAAATACTATTTTTGTAAAGCTTTAATCCCGTAAAATCCTTCTTGTCTTGCTCTAAAAATTTAAACATAGGTTCAAACGTTTTTTCAAATTCGTATTGTTCCTTTGTTCTGTTTTTAGGAATTGTTTCACTACTCAAACTACAGCCATTCAATGATAATAGTGATATCAGTGTGATGACCAAGCCAGAAAGCCATAATAAATGCTTATATTTTTTCATTTATATCTCCAAAATCACGAAACTTAAGTCTATTATAGCATGAACATACTGGAAATGACTTTCTATAACCATTTAGATTCATTCATAAAGTTCATTTAAAGACATTCGACCTATTGATAGGAAAATTTAATGGTTTAAAACCTTCAACCTTACTCTTATACAAAAAAAGACATTCAAGAAAATCTTAAATGTCTGTATAAATACGGTATCAAAGATATCGTTTGTTGAACTCTATCAATCTCATTTCCTAATCAGAATCGACATTAAGAAATCTTACTGTATAGCCATTATCGGTATATAGAAACTCTACTTGCAACATCATATCTACTAATTCAGAATTTGAAGTCAAATCATAATCAACAGCAAACCCAGTCTGGTCATCATAATCATAAATCTCCAATTGAGAATACTCATAGGGCGGATTGAAATGACATTCTACACCATACTCATCAATCGTGTCAAAATCATTTAATTCTAATGACTTTTCAACATAACCAAAGAATTCATTTAAATCATCAATCTCTGATTCGTCGACATAATTCATAATGTCTTCGTATTCTTTTAGGTGAATAGCCTTTAAAATATTTGTGATAACGTCTATAACTTTTTCTTTTTTATACTTATCAAGTAATTCCATAGGTGACACCTTTCTATTCAACTAAACAATCATTTTCCTGCTATGTAAAGCTCCCATCGACCAATGATATCCTTTAAGGGCTCATCTAGATAGGAATAAGCCCTCACCTTGATCCAATCAGGAATACCATATGCCGCCTCAGCTATGCTACCAGTTATTGCAGCAAGTGTATCACTATCGCCACCAAGGGAGATGGCATTTCTAATAGCATCTTCGAAGTCTCGACTTTCCAGAAATGCAATGATAGCCTGAGGTACGGTATCCTGACATGCTTCATTGAAACGATAGTTAGGACGAATTTCATCTAGAGTTTGAGATAGATTGTAGCCGTATTCCTGCTCAATATAATCCTTGATCCGTCTTTTGCACTCTGTAGGATTGTCGTTGATTGGTTGCTCATAATCCCCACAATAACCTCCAAAGTAATAACGACTCAGAAAGATAGCATCAGTTATCGCCATAGCTCCCTTGATACCTTCGGGATGATTATGAGTCACTTCTGCAGAAAGTCGTGCAAGCTCTCTAGTTGATGGCATCATACCAGTTCTCGCACAAAAGCCACAGTCCATAAGCCAAGCACAGGGAGAAACACGCATCGCAGAACCATTTCCAAAACTATAATAAGGTTCACGATTGTCACTATTGATCCACCTACTAAACCGAGCATCGTAGCCCGCATCGGGATACATCTTGCCGTATTTCTTCATGGCGTCAATAAAGTCATCCTTCCGACCACCATTCATAATAGCCTCAGCAACAGCACAGGTCATGACCGTATCATCCGTGAAAAAACAATCCTCACGAAATAAAGGAAAATCCTTCGTTTTGATATTGTTCCATTCATAAACAGAACCTACAATGTCTCCAACTATTGCTCCTAGCATAAGATTCCTCCTTATGACATAATAGGGGTGTGACTATCAATTATAAATTTTTATTTCTCTACTAACTATATTCATACAACTAAAATATACATATTTAGTGATATGAGAACTTTCTTTTTTATTATCAGACGAATAGATGTGAAAATAAATTTTAATTAATACTCTGAAACTGTACTACATTTCCCAAAATGGCATAACAATATTGGTAAAGTCATTATTCATACATCCTTTGGACTTATTACAATGTTCACAAGTAAGCTGCCAATTGGAAGGGTCATTATTTCCTCCATTTTGTAAGGGAATAATATGATCAAAATTTTCCTTTGTCACTGTTGTATGTGCCTTTGATAGGTCACAACCACAAATCGAACATCTATACTTATCTCTATAAATAATTGCATTCTTTAACCATACGGGTACATATTTCGCTCTATACAAAACCCCATTTTCTTTTAAAATTTTTGGATATTTGGCTTTTTCTATTTTACTGATATACTTAGCACACTGGAAATTAAACTCATACAAGAAATTTTTATTCCAGAATAAATTAGTAAACACATCATTAACAAATCTGTCAAGAACATCATCACAAAAAAGTTCAAACAATTGATAAGCATATTCTTCCAACTCTTCTGTGGATTCATCATCAGCAAATTCAGAAATATCTAATCTCACGATAGTTGAATATTCAATATCATAATTTTCAAAAACTGAAAACATTTCCTTAATTCCTATTACTGGAAAATGTTTATCAAGTAGATAATCTATACTATAAACAATAATATTCTTAATGTATTTATGTACCATTGTAACCTTCTGCGGCTTAGTCCAACACTCTATAACATCTTCATAATAATCATTTAACCAAAATAACACATCCATAGACTGTTCAATGTCCGTACATGATTTAATAACTAAAGAAGCATACTTCATTACCACATTTAAATTTGGATTAGTGATTTTACACATACTTTTCTCCAGAAATAATATATAATTCTTTTACAGAAACAGCATTGAAAACAAAGATCCCTACTCTTGTTTCTGCCCTATTAAATTTCCTCTGTAGTTTCAATTTCTCTACTAATTCTAATGATTATACAGTATAAAAATTAGATTATTTTACATTCTATCTCAATAATAAACATAAAATTAAATGAAATAAGCTCTTAATTTAAACGACTTGATAAAGCATGCTTTACTATCACGTTCAGTATTTCTGTATGTTCTCTATTAGAAATATCTCGATATGTTTCATAATCTTTGAAATTACAAAAATAATCTATAAATTTATAAAATAAAATTGCAATATCAAAATAGATACCAACTTGAGTTGTCCAATATATATTCTGGCGTGTCCTAAGTACACTACCTAATAATTTATAACATTCAAATCCTTCTTTTCTTACGTTGAACCACTCTTCATCAATATAAGTAATATTTGAAATATTAGCTGTTCTAATATCTAAGTCAAGATTTCTAATTATACGACCTATAAAATTTGATAAAAAATCAGCAACTCTAATCCCAACATGATTTTCCGATTCTTCTCGCAGTATTTCAGCAAAATGAAATCTTTCTACTGCTGCCTTGAACATTCCCTCTGTTCTCCAACTCTTCCCATCTAAAAACAATACAATATCTTTATCTGGGATATTTATTTCATTCAACAATCCCATTAGTCCATCAAATGACCAACTATAATCCCAATTGTAGCTATCTAAAGCAGATATAGTAAAAGAAAGCTTATTTAATAATTCCTTAAAGAGTTTTGCAGTATCCACCTCTCGAGATAGATGCGGGTAATGAACTTGCTCTGTAATAATTCTATCTAGTATTGAACCAATTTCAGATATTACCAATTTACTATCTGCATTCGTATCGAAGAGTAATTTGATTAACCTACTTGTCCTATGTCGATCAATAAGTTTTATTAAAGAGTATTTAATCAAAGGCAAATCATACTGATAGATTAAATTTTCAATTACAGCGAAGTATTCAGCAAAAACATTACTTATAAGAAGTTCTAACTTATTAGTTGTAGATAATTGAATAATTATATCATATTGATTAAGTAAATCGAAAAGATAACTATAAAAATTTATATATCTTAAATTCATAGAGGCTAATCCAAATTCAAAGTTTTTTGCTTTTATAGATTCACCTTTAAATTCATCCTCACTTTTTATTCCTAAATACTTCTTATTATCATTCTCCCATTCTCGGTATGATTCTTTAATATCTTTGTATATTTCATCTGAAAATCCCAAAAATACATTTACGAAATAAGGAGAAGCATCTAGATGATCAAAGTTTAATTCACCACCTTTCTCTGTAATCTTTAAATCGTGAAAAGATTCATCTTGAAAAAAATAGTACATAATACTTTACCCCTGTATGTCATAAAAAATTTAAAATTTTAAAATAGAAAAGTAAACTGATGTTTTTCCTACTAAACTAATTATGATAAAGTACCCATAGGAAACTTTTATCTTTCAGTATAAAGAGACACCAGCCTCTCTTTTAAACAATTTATATTTTACTATATAAGCAATAAATTTTTGAATTTTATTGCATTTACGGAATTATATTTAAAGTAATTAATGTGTTGTAATCGGAAAACTGAGCTGAAATAACATGTCTTTTCAAAACCTTTAAAAACCTTTTGAGGATTAGCCACATTTCTCTAACAAACTCACACACTCCACATGATGCGTCTGCGGAAATAGATCCACTGGCTGGACTTTCTTTAGTTCATAGCCCAGCTCTTGGTAGAGTTTGATATCACGCGCCATGGTGGCAGGATTGCAGGAGATGTAGACAATCCGCTGGGGCTCCATGCTGACACTAGAAGTGATAAAACTCTCTGTCAAGCCCTTGCGCGGCGGATCAACTAGGATGACATCCGCCTTGATTCCCTGATTCAGCCAAGTTTGGATGGCTTTTTCTGCAGGGGCGCAAACATAGCTAGCATTGGTGATGCCGTTGAGCTCTGCGTTTCGCTGACTATTTTCCACGGCCTCAGGAATAACTTCAACTCCATAGACCTGCTGGACTCGGTCAGCCAGCGACAGGCCAATGGTGCCAATACCCGAGTAAGCATCCAGCACAATATCTTCTTTTTTAAAATAAGCAAAGTCAAAGGCCGTCTGATACAGCTTCTCTGCCATCTCAGTATTGACTTGGTAAAAAGCTGGCGCAGCAATCTGGAATTGCTTGCCCAGCATGCTGTCAGTGATGAAATCTTGTCCGTAGAGTGTCCGAAACTCCCGACCGAAAATGGCATTTCCCGGCTGGTCGTTGATATTTTGCATGATAGACTTGATAGCTGGGAAGACCTCTGTCAAACGCTCAATTAGCTGATCCACTCGGAAAATCTTAGGCCGACTGGTCACCAAAATAACCATGATTTCACCCGAATAATGGCCTCGGCGAACAACCAGATTACGAATCAGACCAGTACCTTCCTTTTCATCATAAGGCTTGAGGTCAAAGCGGCGCAGCAAGTCGCGTACAAAGACGATGACTTGGTCGATAACTGGATCCTGAATATAAAAGTCCTCAATCGGCAGGAGATCATGAGAATTTTTCCGAAAAAAGCCAGTTTCCAGCTGTCCATTAACACGACGGACTGGCACCTGTGCTTTATTACGGTAGGCCAGTGGCTGATCCATGCCCAGTGTTTCCAGCACTTCAACATCCGAAATGCCAGCAATTTTATAAAGACAGTCCTGCACTTGCTTGCCCTTAAAAGCCAGCTGGGCTGGATAGGACAAGTGTCCCAAATCAGCAATTCCAGTCCGCAAATAGGCCAAATCGACATGCTCATTGCGCTGGTCAGACTTTTTCACAAATTCCTCAACTCGGCCAAAGCCGATTTTTTTATTGACCTTGAGGACGCGCATGCGAATCACTTCACTCGGAAGGGCATTTTCAATGAAAAAGACGCGGCCGTCTACCTTGGCTACACCTGCTCCCTCATGACTCAGATCCACAATTTCTACTTCAATAATATCGTTCTTTTTTAACATTTTTTACTTTCTAATCAATCCTGCGCTCAACTGCAATTATACTAAAGCAGAGAATAACAGGATTTTCTACTGTTTATTTCTTTCTTCCTATTGGAAAATTTGTTCACATTTCTGCTCTGCTATTTTCCAAAAAGAAAGGGAAGAGACAAAATCTGCCACTTCCCATTATATCATAAGAGCCCTATCTTAAGCCCATTTGTTGTAATCTTTCTTTATAGGCTTCAAAATCAATCAAGAGTCCTTGACCACCATACATATCATAGGTATCCGTCCAGTCACCTAGTTCTGGTATAGTGAGGCGCTCTATCCCATTGCGTGAATCAAGCACCAAGGACAAGCCCTGAGTCCAGAGAAAACTCTGGGGCACATTGGTTGAAGTCAAGGCAAAGACCTTTCCGATTGCTTCAGAGCCCGTAAAGAGCTTGGTAGGATCCTTTATCTGCTGCATGACAGCCGTCAAGACTTCTTGCTGGCGACGGGTACGGCCAAAGTCACCCTCATCGTCCTTACGGAAGCGGGCATAGTTTAAGAGCGTCCGTCCGTCCATATGCTGGCGGCCAACCTTGATGGTTTGAGTAGGGACGACGCCATCTTTCATGTTCAAATCATCTGGAACCTCGACTTCTGTGACTTTTTCACCATCAATGGTCGAAAACTTGGCATCCATAAATACACCATTTGGAAAGAGGGTATCAATCGCAGTCGCAAAGGTGTTAAAGTCCACTAGAGCGTAGTATTTAATATCAAGATCGAAGTTATCCTTCAAAGCTTGACGCACTGCTTCAGCTCCACGGTGATTGTCTTGCTCACCCAAAGTATAGGCAGCGTTCAACTTTTGATCATAATAATCATCATCTGTTGGCTCCGTGTAGGAATTGCTGACGCCATCGATATGAATCAGTGTATCACGCATAAAGCTGACCAATTTCATTTTATGATCTTTATTGCCGACGTTCAGGACCATAATCGAATCTGTCCGAGTCTCCGTTGACTTATCTCCGATTCGTCCATCTGTTCCCAAAACAAGGATATTGATGCCATCTCGAGTATCATGACCATCAAAGTACTCAACATCAGCTGCTTTAAGATTTCCTGGCCTCGATATATTTAAGCCTTTGAAGAACATGAAGAGCATACCAGAGACAACCAAAATCACAAAAATAAGGAACCACATAAGCACGCGCTTAAGATTAAATTTTGTATACGTTTTGGAGCTTGGCTTCTTTTTTTCTTGCTTCGAGGATGGACGGGAGTTCTTTTGACTTCTGCTGAGAGAGTTTTTCCCTGGGTATTTAGGTAGCAAGCCCGATGAATCTGTCCTCATCGACTCTGAAGAAGCCTGCATGCTCGCCTTTTTAGCCTGTTCCTCTTGCGAAGAAGTAGGCGATTGCTTTTGTTTTCTTCTAAAAGCGCCTTTTCCTGGGTATTTAGGTAACAAACCTGATGAATCTGTCCTAGAATCTTCTGAGGAAGCTTGTACAGTTGCCTTTGCAGACGCCTTTCTAGATGTCTGTTGCGCAATGCCCGACTGACCTCTTGCCTTTTGGCGGAGGTAATTATACTCCTCCTTCTCGTTTGCATTCAGATAGTAGTAATTTGTATGGAGATAATCTAGTCGCAGCTGCTCGTGTCGACTCAGATTTTCTGTTCTGCTCATATCTGCTCCAATCTATAATCCTGAATCAGAAAAACGGGATAACTGCCTAGAATTTTAAAAGTAATGCCAAGTGCAGTAAGCTCTTGGTAAGCAAAATCCACTAATTCTTTCCGTTCATTATCAATATCAATAATAAAGAAATATTCTCCTAGGGCTGTTTTAAGAGGGCGGCTCTCAATCTTTGTCAGGTCAATGCCACGCCAAGCAAAGGTTGATAAGGCCTTATACAAGGCACCAGGCAGATTGTCTGGCAAAGTCAAAGCCAAACTCTGTTTCTCCTCTTGCTTTTCAAGCCTAAGGGCGGGAGTAGTCTGCCCTAAAATCCAGAAACGAGTAAAATTTTCCTCCATTTCCTGAATATCTTTGGCCACCACTTGCAGACCATACTCGACTGCCGCAGTCCGCGGTGCAATAGCGGCAAAAGGTTGGTCAGGATGCGCAGCCACAAAACGAGCCGCATAGGCTGTACTAGCTGTAATTTCAATCGCTGCTTCTGGATAATGCTGGCGAATATAGCCCTTCCCCTGAGCAAGCGCCTGAGGATGAGAAAAGACTTTCTCAATGGGCTTATCTAAGCTAGTCGCCAATAACTGCTGCTTAATGGGCTGAACAATCTCTGCCACTGCTTGAATCTCAGCTTGATGGAAAAGATAATCCAAGGTCTCATGGACGCTTCCTTCAATCGAATTTTCCACGGGAACAACCGAATAATCCACCTCTTTCCCTTCATAAGCCTTCATCACTTCTGTGATATTTTGGTAGGGCACCAAGTCTGCTTGGGGAAAGGCTTCTTGGGCAACATGGTGGGAAAAGGAACCCTTGGGTCCTAAAAATGCAACTCTCATTGAATTTCCTCAATAATTTCTTGTGGCGTTTTTCCTACCACGTCAATTGTTTGTGTCGCGACCGCCTCATAGAGATCCTGCCTTTGTTCAAAAATCTCCTGCAAATCTGCCTTGCTCTTGGTCAGATACAAGGGACGCTGATTTTCCTGATCTTGCTCAATCCGACGAAAGAGGGTCTCAAAGTCAGCTTTCAGGTAAATATTTTGGGAATTTCTGGCTAATAAATCACGATTTTCTGCACTCAAGACGACACCGCCTCCCGTAGAAAGGACGACATCCTGCTGGATAAATTCAGCCAAGACTTCAGCTTCAATTTCCCGAAAGGCTGGCTCGCCGTATTTAGCAAAATACTCTTGGATGGACATGCCGATTTTTTGGACAATCAGATCGTCCATATCCAGAAAATCTGCTGACAAGACTCTCGCAATCGTTGATTTTCCCGCTCCCATGAAGCCAAGTAAAATCTTAGCCATTCACCAAGCCCTCCAAGTCTGAGAAGAAGCTAGGATAGCTGGTATTGATAGCCTCTGCCCGCTCCAGCTCCACCTGTCCATCCGAAACTAACAGGGCCGCAATGGCTGCCATCATTCCAATACGATGATCGCCAAACGTATTGATGCTTGCACCATGAAGAGGCGTTTTTCCATCGATAATCATACCATCTGCTGTAGGGGTAATGGCTGCTCCCATACTATTTAAGGCATCTGCGACAACCTGAATTCGATCGGTTTCTTTGACCTTTAACTCCTCGGCATCTCGGATCACCGTTCTGCCTTCAGCTTGGGTGGCTAAAAGGGCAATAATCGGAAGCTCGTCTATCAAGCGCGGAATAATCTCTCCGCCAATCTCCGTTCCCTTCAGCTCAGAAGTCTCAACGGTAATCGTGGCGGATTTAGCCACTTCATCTATATTAGAAAGGGTCATCTTACCGCCCATTGCCTTGATAACATCAAGAATCCCCGTCCGAGTTTCATTGATTCCAACATTTTCAAGGACGATTTTGGACTGGGGCACAATCAAGCCTGCAACCAGCCAGAAGGCTGCGCTGGAGATATCACCCGGCACTCTCACTTCTTGTCCAGTAAAGGTCTGACCACCCTGCACACGGATTACCTTGCCCTTGACCTCAATCTGACCGCCAAATTGGACAATCATGTCTTCTGTATGGTTACGGGTGATTTCCTTTTCAATAATGACCGACTCACCTTGAGCCTGCAAGGCCGCAAAAATCAAGGCCGACTTGACCTGAGCGGAAGCCACTGGCAACTGATAATGAATGGGTTTTAAATCTTTTCGGCCATGGATGTGAAGAGGCGGTAAATCTCGTTCTGTCTGCCCCCAAATATCCACACCCATTTGACTAAGAGGCAGGGTTACCCGATCCATCGGACGTTTGGATAAACTATCATCCCCAAACATCTCTGCTGCAAAGTCCTGACCTGCCAAGACACCTGAGATCAAGCGGATGGAGGTTCCTGAATTGCCCATGTCTAATTTATTGTGCGGCGCCTTGAGGCCATCAAAACCAACGCCGTGGATTTTGACAGTCTTTCCGTCATCTTCAATCTTGACGCCTAAATCACGAAAGACCTGCATTGTAGAAAGGACATCTTCACCTCGCAAAATATCGTGAACCACTGTAAGGCCCTTGGCCAAGCTCCCGAACATAATCGAACGGTGACTGATGGATTTGTCGCCCGGTACACGGATACGACCATTCAAACCTTTTGCCTTTGTTCTTAACTTCATAGATGCCCCTTTCAATTTGCTACTAACTTCTATTTTATCATAAAAATAGCAATTTTCTAAAAATTTATTGTATTCATTCCCACTTCTTAGTCTTTTTTGCCTTTTCCACATGATAAAAGAGGCTGCGACAATCATCTCTCAGCCTCCCTTTATTCCTTGTCAAAACCACGAGAGGACTAGATTTTTGCTCTAGTCAATCTCTGATTTAGCCATTATTTGTGTCCTAAATGCTTATCAATCTCATCCATAATCCGCCCCATGACATAGCTAATCTGCAGATTGCGACCAATCAAAATGGCCCAGAAAATAGCCATCAGATAGTTCTCAGACATGATTGCTTCATTAAAAAAATATGTTTCTAGGGCTGTAAAAGCCGCCATTACTATAAATTGTCGTCTATTCATTCTTCCATTATAGCATGAAAAACCATAAAAATCTAAATTCAATCATCTTGCACGGTGATTTTTTCCGCTAGAAAATCAAAGCCTTCAGGTATCAAGCTTTCTTCCTGCTTTTCAGCTGCTTCTGCTTTACTGCTACGACTTCTAGCTGAAAATTCTGCCCGTATCTGAGTCCAATCCTCTAGTGAAATAGCAAGAATATCTGGTGAAAAGCCAGCAGCATTGCTGAGCAGATTTCCAAACATAGTGTTGAGATTTTCTCTTTTCATGGTTTGCTCAGCATTGAAATGAGACTCAAAAGCTAAAATAGCATGGTTCTCATTGGCTGCAACTGGCTGCGAACCAATGAGCAGTGCCTTGTCAGCTCCTGCCAGACTCTCGATGATTTCACCCCAAGCATTTTGCAGCTTAGTCAAATTGCTGCGAGCCAAGTCAGGATTTTCCACCGCTTCTTCCAAGATAGCATTGACCTTATTGCGGTCTACTCGATAGGTCTTAGCCTTCTGAGGTCGTGCCTCTGATTTCTTAGCTGCTGGAGCTGGCTGACTGCCGACAGTGGCTAATTGCTGCTTGAGCTGCTGGATTTCCTGCTTGAGATTAGACAGTTCTTCTGCCAAATTATCAGGAATCTGATCCAAATCTGCTTTTTCCTCGGCCAGTCGAATGGTCATCATTTCTGTATAAATCTTAGGTTGCAGGCTATTCTTGATGTCTACTAGACTCTTGGTCGCCATCTCAATCATGGCAAAGAGAGTCTCCTGCGGTGTCTTGAGGTTTTCCAGAAAGAGCTCGCTAGCATGATGATTTTCCCCACCAGTTTTGACAACGAGCAAATCACGCAGGTATTGCAGGAGGTCCGTCACAAAACGAGCCATGTTTTTGCCACTGTCAAAAATCAGATTGAGATTATCCAAGGCTGCAACCGCATCATGAGCAATCAAGGCAGCCACGTAGGCATCCAAGGCTCCCAAACTGATAGAGCCAGTGATTTCTTCAGCAATGTCCGTAGTCAAACGATTTTCCTGAGTCAAGCTAAGAGCCTGATCGAGGATAGACAAGGCATCCCGCATACCACCTTCAGCTCGACGGGCAATAATCTGCACACCTTCTTGCTCAAAATCAATACCTTCCTGCTCCAAAATCCACTCAATATGGCCAATAATGTCCTGTGTCTTAATAGACTTAAACTCAAAACGCTGGACGCGGGAAAGAATAGTGGCTGGAATCTTATGCAGCTCTGTCGTTGCTAGGATAAAAACCACATTTTCTGTCGGTTCTTCCAAGGTCTTGAGCAAGGCGTTAAAGGCCCCAGTCGAGAGCATGTGCACTTCGTCAATGATATAGACCTTGTGCTTGGCTAGACTGGGCGCATAGGTGGACTTGTCCCGAATATCACGAATCTCATCTACCCCATTATTAGAAGCTGCGTCGATTTCGATGACGTCTTCAAGACTCCCCTCAGTGATAGCCTGACAGATATAGCAGTTATTGCAGGGCTCGCCGTCCTTTTGATTCGGACAGTTCATAGCCTTGGCAAAAACCTTGGCAACACTGGTCTTCCCTGTCCCACGTGGACCAGAGAACAGATAAGCGTGGCTGATTTTCCCTTGCTCAACAGCCTGCCGCAGAGTAGTGGCCACAACTTGTTGCCCCACCAGCTGACCAAAGGTCTGACTGCGGTACTTTCGATATAAAGCTTGATACATTAGGCTTTTTCTCCAAACATTTCAAAATTCCAAGTCGTTTTTTCAAGCAAAATCTGGACGAACTTTTCCAGATATTCCTGATCTACCTTATCATAATCACCCGTCAAGGCTGAGTCCAAATCCAACACTCCAAGCAGTCGGCCGTCTTTTACCATGGGCACCACAATTTCGCTCTTAGCCCGGCTATCGCAGGAGATATAGTTGGCATGCTGACTTACATCATTCACAATGACTGTCTGCTTTTTCTCAGCAGATTCACCACAGACACCCTTGCCTAGCGCAATATGGACACAGGAAACACCGCCCTGAAAAGGCCCCAAAATCAGCTCGCTCCCATCAAAAAGATAGAAACCAGTAAAAACAGAATTAGGCAGGGCTTGATTGAGCAGAGCGCTAGCATTCGACAGATTGGCCAAAGCATTGGTCTCCCCATCCAGCAAGGCTTCCAGCTGAGCCAGTAACAGTTGATAATTTGAAATTTTTTCCCTTTTATTCATACTTTCTATTATATCAAAAAGCCCGTCCTACAGAAGAAAAAATAAAATTTTTTTAGCTTCTTTTCTAGTTCGAAGCTCAAGTTGAAAGATATCTTCTTATTCTGGCCACTACAAAAGAGAGACCTAATCCTTATTTGTCCTTCTTCAAAAATAAGAAGCTGAGATTATCCATCCCAACCTCTTATTCCTATAGAAAGGCAAGCTATATTCAAATCATCTGTTTACAGCCAACCCATAAAGCGGATAAGGTACATATTTAGTCGCACCTGCCGTGAATAATAATAGTTTCCACCATTGATATAAAGCTTGGGGCCGTAAAAAATAGAAAGTACATTATAGTATGAATAGGTTTTTCCAGTTACATTGCCAAGACTCGGAGCAACCACTTCTTTTGAGTATTTTTTTGCTAGCTCAAGCGTATTCTCACCACCATTTTGCGCCACATAGTCGATATAGGCCTGACCAAAATTGTAGGCCTGAACCGCTGTCCAAACATCTACCTTTTTCTCGCTGGCCAGCTCTAGATTGTCCGATAAAGTCTGAATACCTTGCCGGACACTTTCTTTATTGTCTGTAATCGAATTGATTTCGCCTGTTGCACTCTCACTAGACTGCATGAGGTCGCTCTTTCTTCCCTTGGTTTCGGTGTAAATCATAGCCAGAACCAGCTCTTCATTGGCTGCAGTGTCCTGTTCCGCTAGCACTTCTCTAACCAAGTTTTGATAGGTCATAACTTGCTTGACATCACGATGGACTTGATAGCCTTTAAGCGCAATGGCAGCCAGAATGATGACCAAAATCAATCTTCTGATAAATTTAAACATTATTTACTTTGAATATCCTCGATATTTTTGATGAGAATAGAATAAGTTCCGTTATCATTCAGGATAAATTCCACGGATTCAGCATCCTGATAGACATTATTGGGAACGATCAGTTCTATTCCATTAGAGAGGGACAATTTTTGATTTTCGAACTTCTTTTTCTGGCGACTGCTGTCAATCTCGTCAAACTTGATTGGCTCTGGTACAGTTTCCTTGACCTGGTCGATAAAGGTAAGTCGGGCAGTCAGATTGCTGTCAAACAGCTCGTCCGCCAACTTCTCTGGTGACAACTCATCATTTTCTTCCAGATTTTTGAAAATACTGGATTTGAACTTGGACTGGAACTGAA
>ERZ773079.1215-NODE-1215-length-15755-cov-49.237197_pt1 | contig 15755 bp, 11 predicted proteins | sample MGYA00511355_ERZ773079 | MGnify/ENA primary metagenome ERZ773079 (study PRJEB29015, sample SAMEA2737979) | human oral metagenome | biome: human oral; feature: human-associated habitat; material: dental | place: China | collected 2117 ... | reverse complement strand
CGAAGCCGTCGAGGAGCTCGGCGAAGTACTGGACCATGTCGTTGCGCTCGGCCTCACCGTGAACGAGGACGTCCAGGCCGATCTCCTCCTGAAGGCGCACGACGCGTGCGATCTCGGCCCGCATGGCCGCCTCGTAGCCGGCGTCGTCGAACTCACCGCGGCGGTGGGCGGCGCGGGCGCTGCGGATCTCGGCGGTCTGCGGGAAGGACCCGATGGTCGTCGTCGGCAGGACGGGCAGGCCGAGCCGGGAGTCCTGGGCCGCCTTCCGCTCGGCGTAAGGGGCGCGGGTGCGGTCGGCCCGGGTGACGGCCAGGACGGCGGCGCGCACCTCGCCGCGGTTGACGCCGGGGTGGGCGGCGCGCTCGGCGCGCAGTCGGGCGTCCTCGGCGAGTTCGCCGGTGATGGCCTCGCGTCCCTCGGCCAGAGCGCGGGCGAGAACCCGGACCTCGGCGACCTTCTGATCGGCGAAGGCGAGCCAGGATCGGATGTCGTCGGGCATGCGGGTCTCGCGCTCGGCGTCGTGCGGCACGTGCTGGAGCGAGGTGGAGGTGCCCACGACGATGGGGACGGTCTCGGGCAGCGCGTCGCGCAGAGACTTCAGCGTGGCCAGGGCGACCTCCAGGTCGGTGCGCCAGATGTTGCGTCCGCAAACCACGCCGGCGACGACGCTCTTGCCGTCCAGTCCCGCCAGGTCGGCGGCGTCGGGCAGCTCGCCTGCGACGAGGTCGATGGCGAGGCCCTCGATGCCGGTGCTGGCGAGGACCGGCAGGGCATCCCCCAAAGACCCGTAGCTGCCGGCCACGAGCACTCGAGGGCGTTCGGTGATGGCGGAGATCCACGTGTAGGCGTCGGCGACGGCGGCCAGGACGTCCTCGCGCGGGGTGTCCCAGGCGTCGCAGACGAGGGCGGGCTCATCGAGCTGGACCCACTCGGCGCCGGCGGCCCACAGGTCGGCTAGAAGGTGGCCGTAGGCGGACAGGACGTCGTGCAGGCGGTCGAGGGGCCGGAAGCCGGGGGCTGCGCCGTCGGCGGCCTTGGCGAGCAGCAGGTAGGTGACGGGGCCGACGACGACGGGTCGCGGCACCGGTTCACCGGCGGCCAGTGCTTCCAGAACCTGTGAGACCGGACCGTCGGTGGGATCGACGGCACCGAAGCCGGGGATGTAATCGATGGGGGTGTCCTCGTCGAGCTCGGGGACGAGGTAGTGGTAGTTCGAGTCGAGCCACTTGGTCATCTCCAGGGCGGCGCGGTCGTCCTCGCCGCGGGCGGCGGCGAAGAAGCCGGGCAGGGAGGTGCCCGGGTGGCTTTCGGCGTCGGCGGAGGGGTCGGAGGCGGCGCCGGCCCCTCCGCGCAGGTCGGCGAAGCGCGGCGGCAGGGCACCGAAGGCGGTGGTGACCTGGAGGACCTGGTCGTAGTAGGTGAAGTCCGCCGGGACGGCCGAGGCCCCGGCCAGGCCCAGCTCGCGCAGGTGGGCGCGGGTGCCGGTGCGCAGGTCGGCGGCGCGCTCGCGCAGCCCGGAGACGTCGAGGGCTCCCTTCCAGTACGACTCGACGGCGCGCTTGAGCTCGCGGTCGGGGCCGATGCGGGGATAGCCGAGGATCGTGGCTGCCGGCAGGGGGGCTGTGGGGACGGTCATGTGTTCTCTTCCTTGGAGTTGACTGGCAGGAGCGCGGAGGCGACCGCGAGCGGGCGCCCGGTTCGGGGGCGACGAGGTGGCGGAGCGGCGCCTTACGGCCTCGTCGCCCCGGGCATTCGGCCGCTCGGTCCTCGGTCCCCGCCGGGGGTCGCGTTGAGGTAATCACGGCGGACTTCGCGCTGGACTGCGGTGTCCGGAGTGGATCCTGTGAGGATCCCGCCCAGGCGCAGGTGGGAGATGACGTCGAGCGCCGGGCGCACGCGGTTGAAGGTGTAGAGGTGGACGCCGGGGGCGCCGCCGTCGAGCACCGCGGAGGCGAGGTTGAGGGTGGCGTCGATACCGGCCGCGGCCGCGGCCGGGCCGTCGGCGCGCCCCAGGGTGCGCGCCAGGTCGGGCGGGACGGCCACACCGGTCAGGGCCTCCAGGCGGGTCAGTCTCCTGAGGTCGGTCAGCGGGATGATTCCGGGGAGGATGGGCATGGTGACCCCGGAGTAGAGGGCGGCGCGCCGCAGCGCCAGGTAGTCGTCCGGGTCGTAGAAGACCTGGGTGATGGCCAGGTCGGCCCCGGCGGCCTGTTTGGCGGACAGCACCTCGATGCCGGTGCCGTGGTCGATGTCGGCCGGGTAGGCGGCGACGGCGATCTGGATGTGCCGGGCGCCGTCGTCGAAGTACTCGGCCTCGACTTCGCGGATGACGCGCACGAGGTCGTCGGCGTGGGGTAGGTCGCCGACGACGTCGTCGGCGGCCAGACCCGGCGGCGGGTCGCCTCGCAGCGCCAGGAAGCGGCGCACGCCCATGTCGAGGAAGCGGTGCACGATCTCGATGACGTTGTCCTTGCGGTAGCCGATGCAGGTCAGGTGCGTCATGAGCGGGACGTCGGAGTGGGTGGCGACGTGAGTGATGACGTCCTCAGCGGGGTTGTGCCCGCGGTTGACGTGGATAGGGGGGCGCGCTGCGTGCGGCGCGCCCGGGGCGGGCACGGCGCTAAGCGCAGGGGCACGCGCGGAGTCGCCTGAGGGGGTGGTGGGTGTTGTCATCATTCGGTCTCCATCGGTCCTGGCGGAAGCACCCACCGCAAAGGGGTTGCTGCGGCATCGCCGAGCCAGGTCTCTCAGCCGCTCTGGATGGGACGGGCCGTACCCTAACGTCTCGCGACGTGCGGGGCAGCGAAGTCCAGCGATCGGGAAAACAACCAAAGGGTTGTTTGATTCCTCTATCCCGTCACGCTGGCAGCGCAATCGGAGCGCTCCCCATCCCGGGGTCGTGACCCTGGCAAGGCCCTGCCCTAGGTTTGCCACATGACGGATATCGGCATCGCCACGGTCCGCGGCGTCAACCTGGCCGCGACGCTGTGCGTTCCCGAGACCGCGGATCCGCTGGACCTCCCCGCTCTCGACGCCGCTCTGGAGGAGGACGAGGAGGTCCCCATCCGCACCGAGGGCGTCGTCATCCTGGCGCACGACTTCCTCACCGACCGGCACGGCCTGGCGCACCGCCTCGACGGCATCGCCGCTCGCTACCGGCGGGCGGGCCTGACCACCGTGCAATTCGACTTCTCCGGCCTGGGCGAGTCCGACGACGATGTCATCACCCTCGCCGGCGAGGTCGAGGATCTCCGGGCCGTCGTCGGCTGGCTGGCGGACCGGGGCTTCGCTCGGCAGGCCATCCACGCCAACGGTTTCGGAGCGACCGCGGCCCTGCTCGCCCGACCGATGCTGGTGCGCACCGTCGTCGTCGTGGGCGCGGTGGTGGGCCCGCAGTCCATCCTGTGGGAGAACGTCTTCTCCTCCGAGCAGCTCGACGAGCTCGACCGACACGGCCTGACGCGTCTGCCCGATGACAACCCCAACCCCCGCCGGTGGGATGTGCTGAGCAGGGAGACGCTGGCCGACGTGTCGCTGCAGTCGCCGAACACGACCATGGCGGATCTGCCGTGGCCGATCCTCATGCTCCACGGCGCCCTGACCGACGAGTTCCCGGATACCGCCGAGGCCGCCGCCGAGGGCTTCGCCCTGCTGCCCGACGGCAGCCGGCTCCAACAGGTGCACGGCGACGACGCCGACGCCGCGCAGGCCGAGGTGGCGCGGCTGGCGATCGAGTGGGTCACGCGTCGGCTGCGCTGACCCGACGGACGATCGCCCGCATCCGCGCCCGCCGCGGCCCGCGCACCCGGCCATCATTGGGCTTGCCTCAGCTCGACCAGCACGCCGCGGTGGTCTGAGCCGGAAATGCTCAGCACTCGCCCCGCCGAGGCCGTCCACACGGACTCATCGATCAGGATGTGGTCGAGGGTCGCGCCGAGCAGGTCGGTGCGAGAAGCTGTCGGCCAGGTGGCGAGCCCCCCGATACCGGACTGCGTACCGGCATCCGCGCATCCGCCGAGATCCTTCAGTGGTGCGTGGTCGAGGGTCGCGTTGAAGTCACCGGCGACGATCGTCCCGGGCACGAGCGTCTCCGGCGCGCACTGCCGCGCGGCGGCGGTGACGGTGCGCGACCAGTCCTCCATGGTTCCGGGCAACGGCGCGATCGTGTGCACGCCCAGGAGCGTGGGTCGCACGTATCCGGCCGGTGTCGTCACATCCCCCGCGGGTCTGAGCAGCACGGCCCCGTGTCCGATGTCGTCAACCGGGCGATCCTCCTCGTACTCACCGAGAATGGGGGAGATCAGCACGGTGGTCGGGGCGACGGCGTCGTCGGTCCCCTCGCTCTCGGCGGCCCCGGAGTCGCCGGCGGCCTCCTCGCCGGCGTTTCGGCCGCCTCCGCTGGCCGAGGAGTGAACCGCGTAGGGGAGGCCGTCCCGGCTGAGGAGGTCGGCCAGTTCCCGGCCCTCGTCGGCCCCGGTCTCGGGAAGTACGACCACCTGCGCACCGGCGTCGTCGATGTCGGCGGCCAGTCGGGAGCGGTCGGCTCGGCCCTGAAGCGTGTTGAAGGTCAGGATCCTGACGGTGCCGTCCCAGGCGGCGGAGTCGATCACGGCCGGGTCGGCGGCGGTGACGACCTGGCCGCTATCGAGCCCGCGGTGGGCGAGCGCACCGGTGTGCGCGCCGGCGACGAGCAGGAGGACCACGGCCAGCACGGCCATGCGGCGTCCGCCCGTGCGGCGTGCGCGGCGTACGAGGGCCGCCGCTCCGACGACGAGCCCGAGGACGGCGAACCCGAAGGCCAGCGGACTGCGCAGGGCGATGACCTGGGAGAAGGGAAAGCGCTGGGAGAGCCGCAGCGAGCCGTTGAGAGGACCGAGGGCGTCGGGCACCAGCGACAGGATGACCACCAGGCACAGGCACATGACGATGACCCAGCCGAGGAAAGAGCGCCCACGGCGCCGAGCCCGGTGCGGGGCACCGGACTTCGGGGTCCGGGGGGTGCCGTCGGACGGAGGGGCCATGGCCCCATGCTGCCCTACGACGGGACGCCTCCGGGGGAAGCGTCCGGCGGTGTCGAGCGGGACTCTCACACATCTTTCCGGCGCCCTCCCGCCCATGGCGCGAGCAGCCCCTGCCATCACGCGGTTCTCGTCCGCCCGGCCGGCGCGCAACGCATGACGGAGAAGATGCGTAGAGGAAGCCCTACGTCTCGAGCCGCTGACGCCATGCGCGCGTCCCGAAGACCTCGGTGGAGGTCGCGGCGATGACGCAGGCGCGCTCCACGGCCGCGGCGAGTCCGGCGCCGGTCAGCCGACCGGGCGTCACATGGGCCAGGGCGTGGGCGAGCGCCCCGTGGAAGACGTCGCCCGCGCCGAGGGTGTCGGCCACCTCGACCTGTGGCGGGATGACGGAGCCGTGGATCCCGTCATGGCCGCCAGTACGACTCTCAGCATGACCATCAGCATGGTCCGCGGTGCACCACCACAGGGCGGGTCGCGCCCCGCGGGTGATGACGACGCCGCCGGCTCCGGCCTCGCGCAGCCATCGAGCCGCCTCCGCAGGCCCCGTGAGGGGGCCCGCGGGTCCGGGAGGGTAGAAGCGGGCCGATGCGGCGACCACATCGCAGCGTCCGGGCAGGTCGGCTGCGTCGTCCTTCCAGGAGCCGGCGTCCATGACGGTGAACGCGTCCGCTCCCGCCGCCAGGTCGAGGGCGAGCGCGGCCAGGGCGGGGTTGTGCCCGTCGATGAGAACGACGTCGGGCGGGGGCTCTCGGCCGTCTCCCGCCCGTGAGGCGTACACGTCCAGCGCAGCGGGGTCGGTGGCGGTGCGGGCATTGGTGGAGACCACGGAGCGCGCCCCGGTGGAGGCGGTGATGGTGCACGAGGAGACCGACAGGCCGGGGGCGGGGGACGCGGTCGGATCGGGGGTGTCGGTCCCGGCGGGGCCGAGCGCAGCGCAGTCGATGAGCTCGACGCCGGCCGCGGCCAGGTCGGCGCGCACGAGGTCGGCCAGAGGGCCGACCCCGACGGGCGCCGCTAACAGGGCCCGCCCGCCCAACGCGGAGAAGGCGACGGCAGCGTTGGTGGCCGGACCGCCGGCGGCGACGAGCTGGTCGAGGGCGACGATCTTCTCGTCGGGTTCGGGCGGCGCCTCGACGAGCTGGATGACATCGACGACGGTCAAGCCGCAGAACAGGCCGACGGGGCGGGCGGACGATCGGAGAGCATTCACTCCCCCATCCGACCCCGGGGCACGACGGAGGAGCCCGCCCGGCGGGCCGGGCGTCATGCCGGCCGGTAGGCGGTGATGCCCCCGCCCCTGCTGTCGTAGACGTACAGCGTGCCGTCCTTGACGATGTAGTTGCCCCCGGCGGACTTTCCGAGAGGAATCGGCTCCGAGGCCCTGCCTGTGGTCATGTCGACGAGATGGAGGAAGGATTCATCTCCTGTCCCCCCGGAGAACTCGGCGATCTGGCCGCCCCCCGATAGGCGGATGGGCTGGATTTCGGTCCTCATGGAGCACTGACCGCCTCTATCTTCCTCTCTATCTGTGGTCGCCGAGTTATCCTTGCCGAGGTCGATCTCGTTGCCGTCGACGATAATGGACTGGCATGAGGGATCCGACTGCGAAACGGAGTAGGTGCCCTGAGCCCAGGACAGGTCCCCGTCCCGGAGCCACGCGCGCGCCTGGTCGAGGGTGAAAGGAGTGGGGGACCAGGGGTATGTGGTGACGGTCTCATCGACGCCGGTGTTGAACGACTCCTTGAGGGTGCCGTCGGCCTCGTAAAGGTAGTAGTAGTGGTAGACGTTACCCGCGTGATAGTCGGTGCCAGCGCTGAACCACCCGTCGGCGAGCTCGTAAGGGGGATTGACTTCTTCTTCTCCCTCGACCGGTACGGTCTCCCCGGAGGTGAGGTCGAGGAAGAAATAATCCGGCTCCTTCTCCGAGGTGCGGACCAGGGTGTGATCGCCCACGACCTGGCTCGTCTGAGGGATCAGAGAAGAGCTCGCCGGAATTTCTGTTTCCCATTTCTTGTCCGTCATGGACGTCCACAGCTCGCACGTCGTGCCGGAGCAGGCGACCACGCCGTCCTTCACTCTGCCCACCGAGGCGTCCGGATTCCACGGAGCTGTGGCGTGCTCCTGGGAGTCGATATTGACAAGGGTGTTCCCTACAACAATCTGCCCCTCCCAGATGTTGAGCCAGTACGTTTCATTAATCCCGAACTCCTCCTCCCAGAGCTGCTCGGGCGTCCCGTCCCCCAGACGGAACACCGTGATGGTGGCGGAACCATTGCCGTTCATCACGCGGATGAGCTTATCTTTCACGACCTTGATGGTGCTCATCCCGCCGGCGCCGGCCGGAGCGTCCAGGCTCCACACCTCCTCGGCCCCGTCCAGCCAGGCGCTCGACCAGCGATCGCGCGAGTCCGCGGCGCTCCGGTCGCCCCGATCGCGCAGCACCCAGACGGCGAGACCGCCTCCGGCGGCCAGGACGAGCGCCGCCACCAGCGCGATCACGAGGACTGTCCGTCTCTTCCTCCCTGCGGGCGCAGGACCGCCGCGAGCGGAGGGGTCACCGCCGTAGGCCGAGGGCACGATGCCGTAACCGGGCGACAGCCCGTAACCCGCCGCATCCTGGCCGCCGGCGGTGGAGTGCCGCTCCGCCGGGAATGACGTCGGGGCCGGTTGGGCGGGCCGATTCGTTCGCTCCGGCCGGCCCGGCGAGGCCGGCCGGCCCATGGGGTCCGGCTGAGGCATTCTGCCGTAGGGAACCGGTTGGGATTGACCAGGAACCGTCATACGGTCGAGCATGGCACACGTGCCCGCTCCGCGTGTGTTCTAGGCCTCATCAAGTTCTCCCGATCGAGCGAGGGCGGCGACGGTCAGCGGCCATTCGGAGGCGCACTCCCAGGCGCGCAGGCGGGCGCCGCTGTCAGCGTCCACTAGCTCGACCGGGTGAGCGCGCTCCCAGGCGCGCAGGCGGGCGCCGCTGCTCCGCGACCGGTCGCGGCCCGTGCCGAGGTGGGCCGGTCGCGGCCCGTGCCGAGGTGGGCCGGTCGCGGGTCTCGTAGGGCTCGGCGGGCCGGCCCGGGGAGGTCGCGAGCTCACGGCCGGCCTAGGAGGCGGTGAGGCCGAGGAGGCCCGCCGCATTGAGGCCGAGGAGGCGGTCGCGAACGGCGGGGGCGCTCACAGCGGCCTCAACAGTGCTCCTGGAGGCGAGAGGGTCCCCGTAGGGGGAGTTCGAGCCGAACAGGCACTGCTCGGGCACTGTCGCCGCGGCGGCGCGGACCATGAAGACCTGCAGGGCGCTGGACAGGTCCAGGTACAGGTTGGGGCGCTGCGCGGCGAGCTCGACGAGGGTCATGGCCGACATGCCGCCGAAGGCGCCGACGATGAGCGGCACGCGCGGGTAGCGGGCGGCCAGGTCGGCGTAGGTCCTGATGTCCTGGACGGTGTTGGGCGCGAAGCCGTGGGCGAGCACGGGCAGGCCCGCATGGTCGGAGGCGATCTGGAGAAAGGGTTCGAGGTCGGCGCCGTGTCCTCCTGCGGGGGTGATCTCCCCGATCCCGACGATGCTCGGGTTGAGCAGCTGGTTTTCGATGAGCTCACGCGCACCGGCGGGGTCCGCCGTGGGGCCGGCGGCGAAACCGACCGCTCCGGCGGGAGCGGCGTCCAGCGCGGCGATCAGCTCGGCGGTGCTGCGCACGTACGAGTCGGCAGGATCCGACTGCCCGTTCGCGCCGCCGTCGAGACCGCTGAGTAGACGGGCGAATTCACGTCGCAGCCCGTCCAATGCGACGGCGGACTCGGGGTGGAATCGGGTCGATAGCAGGACGGTGGTGTCGACGCCGGCGACGGCGGCGCGAGCGCGCTGCGCCGCCGGGTCGGCCCACAGGTGGGCGTGGATGTCGATGATCATGGTGGTGCTCCTTACGCGGATGCGGGCGTGCGCAGCAGGTGCCGCGCATTGCGACCCGCCGAGTGATTCGCCATGACCGTAGAGGTGCACACCAGTGTCAAGGTCAAGAATGCGGCTGAGCGGGGCCCGGCGGACGCGTGAGGAACCGGTCACCGGGCTCGCGACTCGCCGGACCCGGCGTCGGCAGGACCTCGGGCAGGCCGCAGACGTCGGTATCGAGTCCCGTCGGGCCCGAGAGCGGGGATGACGAGGGGGACGGCGGGGTGTCGTCGGATATGCGGCGGAGCCCGCCGCGATTGAAGTCCCCGAGTGCGGCGACAGTTGCGGACGGCGAGCCGCCCTGCAATAATTGACGGCCATTCGAGCTTTATCGTGTAAAAGGATTGATTATCGTGATTATTCGTGCACGACGGACCCACGATCACAGCCTCCAGCGCGTTCAGGCCGATAGTGACAGACGAACCGAAGAATCCGCGGCCTTGAGTGAGGCTCGTGAATACCTTGAAGAATACGAGAGGCTTGTCGAGCATCTTAAAAAACACATTCCGGAGGACTTCTTCAAAAAACAACGTATTTCATTTTCCCGAACATCATTGAATCTACTCGACTTCATCGCAGTCAGCGCCTTGCTTGCGGTAGCTCTCGGCATTGTATCGAACTTCCACTATAGTATCGATCATCTATCAGATGAGACTTCCTGGGGCTTCGTCGCTTCATTAATCGGCATCGTCTGGCGGGGATTCGCCCACTCATACCATTCCGTCTCTGAAGCAACATCTATGGGAGCCTCCTTCTTGACAATTGGATTCGCATTATTCTTCGGAATCCAATTCAAGGAGTCGAAATCGATTCCCGATGACGAGGAGAGACTGCTTCTGAGCATCACCACGGGTGTGAACACCGTCGGGGCGGCCATATCGTGGTCGATCTTCCCGGCCGCATGCGGGAGCGGGAACGTCGGTACTACGCTGTTTCTGATCACAATCATCGTTGTTCAGTGCATGTTAGCATCATTAACGCGCTTGCCGAAGAAGCAGACGGTGGCCTCGTTATCAGAGGCCTGCTCCATGGCCAGAAAGGCGGCGGAGAAACGACAGGACTTTATCGAGTCCGGCGGCTCCGAGTCGGGTTCCACAATAAAGGGTTATCAGAGTTGGCGGAGCACCTACGGCTGCCTTCTATTGTTAAGTTTTATAGTAGCATTCATCGTAATATTACTAGCCGCGGCAGACCTATGTTGCGTATCTCACGCGTCTCATTCGAGCGGGTTCATGAGCTATCGCACCCTCATCACGTTTGTGCTATTTTTTCTCTTTTTCTTCGCAGTTCATCTAATAAGTGAGCTCAGGTACAAGAACTACCGCGCGGACCGCTGCCTACGCCTAGGATCACGACTGTATTTAGTGTGCTCGAACCTCATTCTTCTGACACCAATTATCACTGCAACATTAATTATTATGATAAAAACATATTTTGAATGCCATTTCGTCCTTCTGCTATGTGAAATATTCTGGCTTCTTTCGGTCGTTTTTCTAGCTTTTCCAATAATATCCTGGAACAAAACTCTGCTTTCACGCATGATCTGCCGCTCTCTCACTATAGAGGTGATATGTCGCTATCGTACTGCGACCTACTTCAAGGACGAACTCTCACGCTACAATTAGATGAAGAGCCGGCAAGCATAACACCATCATTCTTCGGCGTACGGGCCCGTTGCAAGCGCCGCCGGCCGTCCGCCGGTGCGCACTGGCGGGTGAAAGACCGGACGGCTCCCTCCCCGGCCACGGGGCGCGAACATAGAGCAACATAAAGGAAGGAGGACCGGATGCTCGTCGGCGAGCTGGCGCGGCGCACGGGGTGCACGCCGCGGATGATCCGCCATTACGAGAGGCACGGTCTGCTGGCGGGGCGGCGGCTGCTCAACGGCTACCGGGACTTCCCGCCCGAGGCGGTCGAGCAGGTCCGACGCATCCGCACCCTGCTCGACGCCGGCATGGATGTGGCGGCGGCGCGACCGCTGCTGGGATGCGTCGCCGACGACGGACGCCCCGCCGCCTGCGACGCGCTGCGCCGCCGAGTCGGCGAGGAGATCGCGGCGATCGACGAGCACCAGCAGCGGCTCGCGCGCACCCGCGCCGCGCTCCTGGCGCTCATCGGGCCGATCACGCCCAGCAGTCCGCCCGCCCCGTCCACCGTCCTCGACGTCCCCGACCCGACCGGCCAGGCGCACGCAGAACAGACGCGTGGGGGACAATGGACGGCCTATGAGGACCGCCGACACTGCCGAGAGCCCTGAGGACATGCCGCTGCCCGCGGCCGTCGGAGAACTCGACGATGACGCGGGCGCGGACGGCCCCGACGATGACGCGGGCGACCGCCATCCCGACCGCTCCGATGCGAGCCGGCGCCGCCCCGCCAGGCGCTCCGGGCGCCGCAACCACGGACGACGCGGCCGCCGTCGCGCTTGGGAGGGCTTCACCGACGAGCAGCTGGCCGCACGCGCCGCCGGCGTCCCCGCCCTCGTCTACCCCGACGAGCTGCCGGTCTCCACCCGTCGTGACGAGATCGCCGAGGCGATCCGCGATAACCAGGTCGTCATCGTCGCCGGCGAGACTGGGTCGGGCAAGACCACCCAGCTGCCCAAAATCTGCCTGGGGCTGGGTCGCGGCGTCACCGGCATGATCGGCCACACCCAGCCGCGGCGTATCGCGGCCCGCTCCGTCGCCGAGCGCATCGCCGGCGAACTGGGCACCCCCATCGGCCGCAACGGCGTCGTCGGCTACCAGGTGCGCTTCACCGAGGAGACCGGCCCCGCCACCCTGGTCAAGCTCATGACCGACGGCATCCTGCTCGCCGAGATCCAGTCCGACCCGATGCTGCGTCGCTACGACACGATCATCGTCGACGAGGCCCACGAGCGCAGCCTCACCATCGATTTCATCCTCGGCTACCTGGCCCGGCTTCTGCCCGCCCGCCCGGATCTCAAGGTGATCATCACCTCCGCCACCATCGACTCCGAGCGCTTCGCCGACCACTTCGGGCGCACGGCCGACCCGGACGCGGGCTCCGACGGCGTCACCGGCGGCAACGGCTCCCCCGGTGCACGCGTCCCCGCCCCCGTCATCGAGGTCTCGGGACGCACCTACCCCGTCGAGGTCCGCTACCGCCCCCTGCTCGCCGACGACGCCGAGCCGGCCCAGGCGCCTCCCGCGCACGCCCCGGGCGGGGAAGGACCCTCCCCCGCCCCGCCGACGGGCCCCGCCCCCGCGGGAGAGCTCACCGACGCCGAGCTGGAGGCCCTGACCTCCCCCGACCCGGCCGTGCGCGCCGCGGCCCGGGCCCGCCGTCCGGCGACGGCGCGGGTGCGGGGCGGGCTCGGTGGCCCGCTGGGACAGGAACCACAGCCCCCCGCCCGTCTGGAGGGCCATGGCGGCGATCCAGCCGCTGGTGACCGGCAGCGCCGGCGTCGTGCACAGGGCGGTGGCCAGGACGGGGCCGATCATGAAGGCCGTCTCGTCCAGGGCCGCCTCCAGGGAGAAGGCCGTGTGGATGTCGTCGGGCGACTCCAGCAGCGCCGTCCAGCGCGAACGCACCAGCGAGCCCATGGACCCCGACAGCGCGCCGGTCAGGGCGGACAGCGCGATGAGCGACCACAGTGCCGCACGGTGCTGCGCGGCCACGGCCAGGGCGAGCAGCGAGGCGCTCGAAGCCACCAGGGCCGGTGCCATGACCCGCGCCTGCCCGTGGGCGTCGACCATGCGGGCCAGCAGGGGCGCGCCGACGGCGGCCGCGACGATATTGGCGGCGCTGACCGCCCCGGCCGCCGAGTAGGAGCCGTACAGGTCCTGGACCGCCAGGATGGTGGAGATGCCCACCATGGACATGGGGAAGCGGGCCAGGAGCCCCGCGGCGGAGAAGCGCAGGGCCCCCGGCCTGCTCAGAATGCGGCCGTAGGCGGTGGGCATATGCGGTTTTCGCGGTCCCCGCTCAGTGGCCCTTGGTGACCTGGCTGTCCCGCGAGAGCTTGAAGCCCTGCCCGGTGACCTGGCTCCAGCACTCGACGCCGTCGTCCTTGGAGGTGCAGGCGAAGGAGTCGCTCTTGGCGCTGGCGTCGTAGGACAGGACGGCCCCGGAGGCGGAGAAGCCCGTGTCGCAGCTGATGGAGACCTCCCCGTTCTTGCCCACGGCCATGGTCAGGGGCTTGCCCGTGGCGTCCGGGCAGCTGCCCTGGGCCCCGGTCGTGTTGTGCTGGTTGATCGTGCACGAGACGGAGTTCTTGCTCAGGGTGCAGCTGACATTGCCGCTCGGGGTGGTGAACCCGCTCAGCTCGATGGCGTTGCTCGGGGCGGGGGCCTTGAAGCTGGGCGTCGCCGTGGGCGTGGGAGTGGGCGTGGGAGTGGGCGTCGCCGTGGGCGTGGGGGTCTTGCTGGGCTTGGCGGACGAGGTCGCGGTCGGCGTCCCCCCCGGCGTCTGGGGTGCGGTCGAGGCCGTGGCCGCAGTAGTCGACGCGGCGTCGGACTTGTCGCCGTCTTTGTCGCTCATCACGGCGAACCACCAGTAGGCGAGGGCGACGACGAGTATGAAGGCGATGGCCGCCAGGACCAGCAGCCAGGTGTTCGAGGGACGCGAGGTCTCCTCCTGATCGTCCTCGCCGACGCCGAACACGCCTTGATCGACCGGGGCCCCCCAGGCCTGCTGGGGTTGGGCGGCCTGGGCCTGGTACTGGGGCTGGGGCTGGTACTGGGGTTGGGGCTGGTACTGGGGTTGGGGCTGGGCCTGATACTGGTACTGGGGCTGAGCCTGGGGTTGGGGCTGGTACTGGGGTTGAGCCTGGGGCTGGGGCTGATACTGCGTCTGGTACTGGGGGTCGGCGGGCTGGGCCTGGAGGGGCGGCTGGGCCTGGTACTGCGTCGGGGCCTCCGCCGGCACGCTCTGCAGGGGCGCCGTGTCGCCCGGGGCGGAGGCCGCGGAGACGGGGACGGCGAAGGTCTTCATCTCCTCGGTGGCGGGCTGTCCGCCGGGGAGGGCCTGGGTGGCGGTCGCGTCCTGGACCGCCGTGGTGAACGCGCCGTTCGTCTGCGCCTGGGTGCGGGCCGCGAGCGCGGCGTCGACGGCGGGGTCGCCCAGCGTCCCCAACCAGTTCAGCAGATCCGGATAGGTGCGGGGGTTGGCGGCGATGTACGGGCGCAGACCGGGATAGTTCTGGGCGAGCTCGTGCAGGGTGGTGAGCTCGGCATTGGGGTCCGTCGCCCGTGCGACAAGGTCGTCCTGAGCCTGAGACATGCTGAGTCCTCCGGAGAATGGTGCCCCGACGCAGGCAAATGGGGCGTCCGGTTCTCCGGTTCCCCTGACTCGAATGGTCGTGCGCGGGTGTCGGCGGGTACCGACTGCCGAGAGCCTACCCGAGGCCCCGCCCTTGCGCCCGGGCCGTTAGTATGGTGGCCGTAGCGCGGTCGTTACCGGCCGGGCGATCGGCCGCCGGTCGGCTCGCCGGTTATCCGGCCCCGGTCGCGCGGCCCCCGGCCCCGTCGATCACTCGGCGATCACTCGGCCGCCGGCCGGCCCCCGGCCGCCCGCCGGGTACTTCTTCCCCTCGTCCGAGCCGGTCGTCGGGGCGGGGCTACACTCCGATGACGCCCTGGGCCGGTATCGTCGGTGGAGCCGGTTCGAGCCCTCCCGCACCGTGCGGCGGGGGCGCGGGCGCCGACCATGGACGCGAGGGAGAATCGATGATCGAGTCGCACGACGCCGTCGGGGCAGCCACCATGAATGCTCCTTCGGCGCCGTGCGTCGTGCCCGTTCCCAGATTCGGGGCGGCGACCGACGTCGGCCGTCTGCGCTCGGTCAACGAGGACGGCTACCTCGCCACCGCCCCCGCCTTCATCGTCGTCGACGGCATGGGCGGGCACGCCGCCGGGCGCTCGGCCACCCGCGCCGCCCTCGGGGCGCTCGGGGCGCTGACCTCCACGCGCGTGACCGACGTCGACACCGTCGTCGACATTGTGCGCGCCGCGGGCGCCGCCGTCACCGCCATCCCCTCCCACGCCCTGTACCGGCCCGGGGCCACGGTCGCCGGGGTCGTCCTGGCTTCCCTCGCCGAGGGGCCGACCTGGATCGCCTTCAATATCGGTGACGCCCGCGTCTATCTGCTGCGCGAGGGCCTGCTGGAGCAGGTCACCAAGGACCACTCCCACGTCCAGGCCCTCATTGACGCCCACCGCCTCACCCCCCAGGAGGCCCGCACCGATCCGCGGCGCAATGTCGTCACCCGGGCCCTGGGCGGCGGCATCAACGACGCGGGCGTGCCCGACACCCACCTTCTGCCCGTGCGCGGCGGGGACCGCATCCTCGTGTGCTCCGACGGCCTGAGCGACGAGCTCGACGACGAGGCCCTCGCCACGGTCCTGGGCGCGGGCCTGCCGCCGCAGCGCACCGCCGAGATGTGCATTGCCGCGGCCCTGGAGGCCGGCGGTCACGACAATGCGACGGCCCTCGTCGTGGACATGCCCCCCTGGGAGGGCGCGTGATCGGAGCGAGTGCCGGGGTCATCGAGCTGCGTGGGCGCTATGGCGTCGCGCAGTTGCGTGCCGACGCCCCCGCGGACCTCGTGGCGCGCCTGCGCGAGCTGCTGGGGGACGACGGCGCCGTCGGAGAGTCCGGGGCAGACGCCGTCGACGATCCCGGGGCAGACGCCGTCGACGAGCCCGGGGGCGGAGCCGCCCGGGACGACGCCCCCGGGCCCACCGCCCCGCTCTGCCCCGACGCCGAGGCGGACGCCTGGGCCGCCGCCGTCCTGTACGCCTCCGCCTCCACCGCCGACGCCCCGCAGGAGG
>ERZ773079.1214-NODE-1214-length-15758-cov-2.971088_pt1 | contig 15758 bp, 12 predicted proteins | sample MGYA00511355_ERZ773079 | MGnify/ENA primary metagenome ERZ773079 (study PRJEB29015, sample SAMEA2737979) | human oral metagenome | biome: human oral; feature: human-associated habitat; material: dental | place: China | collected 2117 ... | reverse complement strand
TAAATGGCGCATCATAACTGAAATCCACAAACTCCACTGTATGGCGCGTGGTTCTTTGATCCTGTAAAAAATCCTGTGTGAGTCCTGCCTTGTCCGCAATGCCGTCAAGATTACCTAGGCGTATGGGCAGGGCATTCTTTGTATAAGCAACAACAGTTTCCGGCATGGTAATGTTGATCTCAGAAAGCTGTGCAACTTCCGTATAGTCGATTTTACGAAGAAATGCCAGTACCTTTTCAATTTGAGGACTGGTATTATCGTCGCCGATATAAAGATCATGCAGCTTTACACCGGTAATGATCGGAATATCCGCTCCCTTTAAGGTGCGATAGCCTGCGATAACCTTGCCCTGTCGGTCAAAATCCAAATAGCCATAATCACAGGCAACGGTAGCAAGGGGAACCCGCTCCACAATCTCCATTTCAATCTTGTTGGGAAGCTGACGCCGTACGACAGCAGATTCAATACGCAGGTCATGGAGCAAATTCGCTGTCATCGCATCAGTCTTAAGTGCAAAAAGCCGTTCTCCATATCGAATGCGAGCAATTTCACAGAGCTCCTCTGCACCAAGCTGTACAGAACCATGCACAACGAGCTGCTGAAACGTAAACAGCGGGGAGTAGATCAGCCCGGCCAAAACACCACCGATGCAAAAGAGATAGCATGCTCCTTTTAGAACGCGGCGCGAACTCATCTGCGATACCCCGCCATGGAAAGGATCTTCTCACATAATGCGGGAAATGATAGACCTATCGCGCGTGCTGCATCTGGAACAAGAGAAGTCTCCGTCATTCCGGGTACCGAATTGACCTCAATGGCATATGGCACCTCATCCTCACTAAGCATAACATCGACGCGGGCAACACCACTGCACCCACATACTGAAAAAGCACGAACTGCAAGCTGCTGCACCGCTGCCGTACACGCTGGAGAAAGATGTGCGGGCACAATGTGTGTGGAAGCACCGGGCGTATATTTGCTCTCATAGTCATAGCGTCCCGACTCCGTTGTAATCTCAATAACAGGAAGCGCCTCTGCCGCCGTCCGATCCCCCCATACCACAACAGTCAGTTCCCGCCCACGAATAAACTCCTCAACAAGCACCTCATCGCCATAGGTAAACGCTTCATCAATTGCACTTTGCACTTCATCGGCAGACATGACGATATGTACCCCGATGCTTGATCCTTGTTCTGCAGCCTTGATAACGAGTGGCGGCGGGAACTGCGAGAGAATCCGCTTAGATAGCTGATCATCTCTTTCACAAGCATAAAAAACATGAGAACGTGGTGTTGAAATCCCCTCTGCACGAAATATGCGTTTTGTCGCGGCCTTATCCATCGTGAGTGCCGCCGCATACACACCGGAACCCGTGTAGGGAATGCCGAGCATGTCGAGTGTCCCCTGCAGAACGCCATCCTCTCCGTATTTCCCATGAAGAGCATTAAACACAATGGCAGGGTCATATTTTTTTATATCCTCTGCAAAGGACTGCGGGCTTAGTTCAAGGCCTACGGCCGGATAATCAAGTGACTGAAGTGCACGCAGAATGGCTCCCCCAGAACGACGTGATACCTCAGCCTCTGTAGAAGGTCCCCCCATGACGACGACAATCTGCCCGCTGTTGGCCGGTGTCAAGGCACGGTCTTTCAAATGTTGTACCAGCACTTCCCCCACTTCAAGAATATCTCCGGCTCCCATGGTGATGACCAGATCACCGCTTAAAACATGCTGCATTAAATACCGTTCAAGATCCGCACGCTCTGGAAGATATACCGTATCCTGTCCTGTCTGACGCGCAACCTCCTCCAGAATTGTTTCACCGCTGATGCCGGGAATCGGAGCCTCCCCTGCTGCATAAATATCAGCGATGAGGAGGAGATCTGCTGCCTCAAAGGCGCGGCCAAACTCTGCACGCAAAAGCTGTGTACGGGAGTAGCGATGTGGCTGAAAGACGCAGATGAGGCGCTTTGGATTCGTCTGTCGTGCTGCTGCAAGCGTTACCGCAATCTCGGTCGGGTGGTGTGCATAGTCATCTACGACCCAGACACCGCCGACCTTCCCCTTTGTCTGAAAGCGTCTCTTGGCACCATGAAAATGTGCCAGCGCATCACAGATGCATGTGAAATCAATTCCGGCCAGACGTGCAACGGCAATACAGGCAAGTGCATTGAGAACGTTATGGCGTCCGGGAATATGAAGCGCAATGTGCCCCATCTCCTCACCACGCTCCACAGCGGTAAAGGAGATCAAAGAACCGCTCGTTTCAATATCGCGTGCCTGATAATCCGCAGGCCCATCAATGGCATAGGAAACAACCCTGCGCGTTGTCTGAGCGGCAATACGGCGCAGAATATCGCTTTCAAAGCACAGCACCGCTGTCCCATCGTCATCTACCTGTCCAATGAATGTCTGAAAGGCCTCGACGATCTTCTCCATCGTCCCGTAGTGATCCATATGATCGTCTTCGACATTGGTCACAACAGCAATATGGGGGCGCAGTTTAAGAAAAGAACCGTCGCTTTCATCTGCCTCAGAAACGAGATAGCGCCCTGTCCCAAGTTTGGCATTGGTCCCAAGATCCGGCACCTCACCGCCGACAATAATGGTCGGCGATATGCCGGCAGCATCCAGTGTCACGCCAATCATCGAAGTGGTCGTCGTCTTTCCATGGGATCCCGCAACTGCAATCCCATCATAGGCGTTGACAAGTGCGGCGTTGACATCTGAACGATGGAGCTTTGGAATACGCAGGTCCCATGCCGCAATGACCTCCGGATTATCATAGGGAATCGCTGTCGAAACAACGATCGCATCTGCACCGCGTACATTCTCTGCGTGTTGTCCATCTGTCTTGATGTGTGCACCGAGGCGAATGAGTTCCTCGATGATGGGCGAGGTCTCTTGATCGGACCCTGAAACCTCATAACCAAGGAGGAGAAGAACCTTAGCGAGCGGACTCATCCCCGCTCCGCCAATACCAACAAAATGAATTTTATGAATGCCCTGCAAATCCTTTAGCAATTCGCTCCCCCATCTCCTTCGCAAATACGCAGTGCAAGCGCTGCAATCTCATCAGCCGCCTCTGGTTTTCCGAGACGTTTCATCGCCGTCGCCATCGCCAAGCGGCGGGCATCATCCGCGAGCAGTGCATGCAGTGCACCTTCAAGTACCTCCGCACTGATGTCGCTATTGCGTATGACCTTTGCCGCTCCGGCGGCCTCAAGTGCACGTGCATTCTTTTCCTGGTGATTCTCCGCTGCGTAGGGATATGGAATGAGAATCGCGGGCACGCCACGTGCAGCAAGTTCGGCAAGCCCTGTCGCCCCCGCACGAAACACGGCCAGATCTGCCATTGCCATCGCCTGCGGCATATTGTAAAGATACGGCAGCACGCGGATGTGCGGACTATCCTCAAGACGCACACCGCGCGCATGGAGGCGTGCCAGCGTATCTGCATGCTCATCTGCCCCCGTCACATGCAGGTACTGCACATCTGTCTGCCCTGCCGCATGCGCGAGTACATCAATCATAGCACGATTGATAGAGCGCGCACCGCGGCTGCCGCCCGAAACGAGCACCGTCTTTTTCCCGGACGAAAGCCCAAAGACCCGTGCCCCCTCCTCCCTGGTCGCTGTACACACCTCAGCGCGAATGGGATTCCCCGTGACAAAGGTTTTTTGCTTCGGGAACACCCCCGTCGCATCCTCCATACCAACGGCGATTGCCGTCGCAAATCTAGCAAGAATCCGGTTCGTCACACCCGCAAAAACGTTCTGCTCCTGCACCAGAGTCGGCACACCTGCAAGACTTGCTGCAAGAAGAATCGGCCCTGCAACATAGCCGCCTGTTCCAATGGCGACATGGGGGCGAAAAGACCGCACGATGCTGCGCGCCTGCCATACGGCATACAGTGCCCGCCCTGCACGAAGAATATTAGAAAGCGTCAGCCGCCGTTCGAATCCGGAAAGCTCCATCGCTGCAAAGTCAATGCCCTCACGTGGGACAATATCTGCCTCCAGCCCATGTGGCGTACCCACGTAGAGAATCTTCGCCGATGGGGTACGCCGCTCAATCGCCCGAATGATCGTGAGTGCGGGGTAGATATGACCACCTGTGCCGCCGCCGGATACGATAATATTCATAGTCCGTTCACAATCCTCTTAAAGTCACGCCCACGTTCCTCATAGCCGCTGTACATATCAAAGCTCGCACATGCCGGTGAAAGGAGAACTGTTTGCGGTGGAGCAGCAAGCCGATATGCTGCACGAACGGCCGCCTCCATGTCATATCCTGCATGGTGAATCTGCGCGGCTTCCATTCCGGCATCTGCTGCCGCAGCAGCAAAGCGTTCTGCGGCAGCACCGACCAGAATGAGTGCATCGTGCGCGAACAAGTGCCATAAACTCTGTCAAATCAGTCAGCTTATCATCACCGCCCGCAATCAGCACAATATGTCCATCAAATGCCTCAAGCGCCTTGATCGCAGAATCTGTATTCGTCGCCTTCGAATCGTTATAATAGGGAACGCCCTCCAGATTGCGTACAAATTCAATGCGATGCTCCACACCCTTAAATCCACGCAGAACAGGAAGCATCTTTTCCGGCGGAACGTCTGCAAAAAATGCCATTGCCAAGGCCGCCAGCGCATTTTCAACGTTATGCCCGCCGCGCATGCCAAGCTCAGATACATGTACAAATTCGTACTCTTTGCCATCCCAGCGCATGACAAGAAGCCCTTCCCGCACAAAGGCTCCGGCTTCCAGCGGAGCCTTTCGGCTAAAGAAGCATATGCGCCCATGGGCACGCTCCGCCATGGAGCGCGTCCGCACATCATCGTAGTTGAGGACGAGGAAATCTTCCACCGTTTGTGCGGCAAAGAGTTTTTCCTTCATGGCCTGATAGACCTCCATCGAGCCGTGGCGTACGATATGATCCGGTGTCACATTGAGTTCGGCAGCAATATGGACATGAAAATGCTGCGTTGCTTCCATCTGATAACTCGAAATCTCTGCTGCAATGATACCACTCTCAGGAACTTCCTGCACGACATCAATCAGCGGTACGCCAATGTTGCCGCCGACACCGACAAGAGGATAATGCGTGCGCAAGAGTGCACCGAGCAGAGTCGTTGTCGTCGTCTTTCCATTCGTCCCTGTAACAGCGCATAGCGGCGCACGAGCGATTTCCCCCGCAATCTCGACTTCTGTTGTCACACGAATGGAGCGCTCACGCGCAGCACGAACAAGTGGAATACGCTCCGGCACGGCGGGAGAAAGTACGAGCAGTGAGACCCCATCTAAGAGTTCCTCCCCTTGTGCGCCAAAAACGCAGGAGATCCCCTGCGCCCTAAGCTCCTTTATATGATCCCGTATCTGTGCATCTTTTGCGAGCTGCTGCTCTGCCTTGACATCCGAAAGAACGACGTGCATACCTGCATCCGCCATATACCGCGCCACGGCAAAGCCGCTGATGCCCGCGCCGATGACAAGCACCTTTTTTCTCTGATCGGACAACGGTATCCCCCTTACATGTAGGATATAGCCGCGATGCACCACGCCGCAAATGCAGCTGCCGCACCGACCGCCCAAAAGGTATAAACGACACGTGTCTCGCACCAACCGCCCAGTTCAAAATGATGGTGGATGGGACTCATGCGGAATATGCGCCTTCCCGTTGTCTGAAACGAAATCACCTGCAAGATGACAGACAGCGCCTCGCAGAAGAAAACGAATCCCACAATCGGCAGGAGGAGCTCCGTCCGAGAGAGCACGGAAATAGCAGCAAGTGCACCGCCAAGCGCAAGAGAACCTGTGTCTCCCATAAAGATACGCGCCGGATGATGATTATACCACAAAAAACCGATGCATGCACCCAGAATTGCGACGGAAAACACCATCAAACCGTTATCTGTTCCACAAAGCAGCACCGCATAGAATACGGCTGCTGCTGCAACCGTTCCCGCAGCAAGACCATCGAGCCCATCCGTCAAGTTGACCGCATTGGATGTGCCGACAAGTACAAAAACAATCAGCAGATAGTAAAGTATTCCTAGATCGAATGTCCCTCCCGCAATGGGAAGCCAGACCTTTGTATCGTGCCCGAGCATCTGCTGTCCGATGATGATTGTGACAAGTGCGATGGCACATTGTCCGAGGAGCTTCTGATAGGCACGCAGTCCGAGATTTCGTTTCTTAACGACTTTGATATAGTCATCGGCAAAACCAAGCGCGAAATGACCGAGAAAGATAAAGAGGGCAAGGAGCGTCGTCGCTGTCATCGGTGCGAAAAGGAGTGTTGCAGCCGTCACTGCAAGTACAATCATTACTCCTCCCATCGTCGGTGTCCCACTCTTTTGCTGATGGCTCTTAGGTCCTTCCTCCCGAATGCTTTGCCCATATTTCAGCCGATGGAGAAAAGGGAGAAAGAATACTCCGCTAAAGAGTACAATGCCAAGCGCCGTGAATACCGTCAGCAAAATACGCAGCCCGATCGGCAGCGGCTCCAAAATAACATCCATTAAGCCTCTGTCCCCTCCTCTGCAACAAGCGCGATGATCTTTTCCATCTGCATGCTGCGAGATCCTTTGAAAAGAACAGTATCACCATCTGAAAGAAGCGCACGCAGCTGTCCGGCAGCATCCTCATGTGTCTGTACATGATGACACAGTACACAGCCGGCCTCCCGGGCTGCTGCATGGATGCGCTGCGCGTTTGCGCCATAGGTGATGATTGCAGCAAATCCCTGCTGCACTGCGATACGGCCGATCTCCGCATGCATCTCATCCGCCGCCGCGCCAAGTTCCAGCATGTCCCCCAAAACAGCGATCCGCCGCCCCGGATAAAGCGTCGCTGTTGTTTCAAGAGCAGCACGCATCGAGGTTGGGCTTGCATTGTACGCATCATTGATAAATGTCCACGGGCCGACTTTATGCACCTCATAGCGCATCTTCGGCGGCACCAAATGCGTCAGGCCCCTCTGCATCTCCTGCGGGCTATATCCAAGTGCAAACCCCGCCGCAAGTGCCGCGAGTGCATTATAGACATTATGTCTGCCGCACAGCGGAATGGCATAATCGTGCCGCTCTTGATCGCGCGTTACCATAAAGCGTGTCATATTTCCATCCATGCGAAGTGCCTGCGCACGCACATCGGCAGCGGATGAGATCCCATAAGTCAAGATGCGCACATGCTCTACTGCCTTGGTACACATCGCCGCGACGCGTGCATCATCTGCATTGAGAATCACGGTTCCACCTGCCGGGATCGCTTCCACAAGCTCTGCTTTTGCCTTTGCAATATGCTCGATGGAGCCAAGCAGCTCCATATGCACCTCTCCTACATTCGTTACAATCCCAATCGTCGGCGCAGCAATCTGCGCGAGTGCAGCAATCTGTCCCAAACCGCGCATGCCCATCTCAACGACTGCGGCTGTATCCTTCTCCGTTATTCGGAGCAGTGTCATCGGAAGGCCTATCTCATTGTTATAGTTCGCTTCCGTCCGGCAAACTGCACCGCGTTCTGATAGAACCGCTGCCACAAGCTCTTTTGTCGTCGTTTTTCCATTTGAGCCTGTGATCGCAATGAGCGGAATATCGAATTTCATGCGCCACGCATGTGACAAATCCTGATAGGCACGCAGTGTATCTTTCACCGTAAAAACAAACCCATGAGTCTCTTTCAGTGCGGCTTCCACGGATGGTGCAGCCGATTCACTGAGCATCACCGCCGATGCACCTTTTCTCAGTGCTTCACCAGCAAAGTCCGCGCCGTCAAAATGCGCCCCACGCAGTGCGATAAAGAGACTGCCTGCCGAAATCTGCCGCGTATCCGTTGTAATTCCGGTCGGCGGCTGTTTGCTGTGCAGATCCCCGCCATGCAGGACAGCGCCCGTCACCGCTAGGATCTCATCCCAAGTAAAGCCACGCATCATAGCACACTCCTTATTGCCTCTGCGGCTATTTCACGATCATCAAAATGAATCGTTCCATCCTTTAGGATCTGATATGTCTCGTGTCCCTTCCCAAGAATGATGACACTGTCCCCTGGTGCTGCTGCACGGACGGCATGGAAAATCGCTGTGCGACGATCGACAAGTTCTCATAGGTTTTGCCGCCCAACACCGGCAGAACCCCCGTCTCCACCTCATCCAGAATACGTGCAGGGTCCTCCGTACGGGGATTATCTGAGGTCAGCACAATGATGTCTGCCAGTTTTGCCGCCATCTGTCCCATGATGGGACGCTTCGTCCGGTCACGATCGCCGCCGCAGCCAAATACTGCGATGATCCGCCCCGGTGTAACGGCACGCGCCGTACGCAGAACATTTTCCATACCATCCGGCGTATGCGCATAGTCCACGATGACTGAAAAATCTTGCCCGGCACGTACGAATTCAAAACGCCCCGGCACACCGCTGAACGCCTCCAGCGCCGTCAAACTATCCTCGATTGAGACATGCTCTGCGAGCGCTGCCCCTACTGCGGCAAGCACATTATAGACATTAAACAGTCCCGTAAGACCAATCGTCAGCGTGCGTGCTCCGAAATGCGTATGCACGAGCGAAAAACGCATTCTGTCCTGCGCGAGATGGATGTTTTGTGCCATGAGTGCCGCCGGTGCATCCACACCATAGGAGAGCACAGGACAATGACTGTTTGCACGCATGATCTCCCCGGCTGCATCATCGGCATTGATGACAGCAGTCTTACAGGTCTTGCAGCCGGCCTCTGACAGGAGTGCGAAAAGCTGTGCCTTGGCATGTGCATAGCACTCCATTGTCTTATGGTAGTCGAGATGATCTTGACTAAGGTTCGTAAATACTGCCGTATCAAACTCAATCCCCGCAACGCGCCCCTCCGCAAGCGCATGAGAGGATACCTCCATGATGACCGTATCTATGCCGCGTGCACGCATTCTGGCGAGAAGCTGCTGCAAAACGATAACATCCGGTGTTGTATTCTCAGTCGGAAATACATCGTCTTCTATCATCACCTGGATGGTTCCAATAAGGCCAACACGCCTGCCTGCCTGCCGCAGTATCGCACGCAAAAGATAACTCGTCGTCGTTTTGCCATTGGTTCCGGTGATGCCGACAATGCGCAGGGCGCGTGCAGGATAACCGTAAAAAATCGGAACAACTGTATCAAGTGCTGCCCGCAGATCCGTCACATGCAGCACCGATACCCCGGACGGAACATCCACTGCGGTCCGCTCTGTCAAAACAGCGCGAGCTCCTGCCCGCGCCGCATCCGGTATGAATCTATGTGCATCCACATGAGCACCACAAATGCAGACAAAAATCGCGCCTGCTTCTATTTTTCTCGAATCGCGTTCGATCTGCGTAATTTCCGCAGTGCCGTCCCCTGTTATCCATGCACCCGGAATATGGGCGGCAAGTTCCTCCAATCGCATCGTCATATCGGCTCCTCACTGCCCTTCATGGGAAAAATACGTATTCTGTGGCACCTGCATATTGAGTTCCTGCACAGCGATTGACTCAATCCGCGCAGGAGACTTCATCTGTGCAATCTCGATTTTAAGGCGTTCATTCTCCTGCTCAAGCTGCTCTGCTGTCTGCTGTGTAGCAAGCAGCGTATAGCCATTTTTCGCACCGATTCCGCCAAGCAGTGTAACGATCATCGCACCAAATGCCACAGAAAAGAAAATTGCCCGCAGACAGTTGCGAAGCTCTGTGTCCAATCGCCTGCGCATGAGCGGTTCCTGCGGGATCTCCACCATTTGTGTGGGCGCAGATTCCGCAAACGATTCATACGTATCATACGGCTCTTTTCTATGGGCCAGCATATGGACACCTCCTTTGGGCTTACTTCTCTATAATTTCTCTGCAATGCGCAGTTTTGCGCTGTGTGCTCTTGGATTCTCCTCACACTCTTTCGCACGCGCCGTTTGTGCACGCCCAATCAGCCTGACCTCCGGTTGATGTCCGCAGATACAAACAGGGGTACGCGGCGGACAAATACACCCGGCAGCAAAGTTTCGCAGCGTGCGCTTGACGATGCGATCCTCAAGTGAATGGAACGTGATGACCGCGATACGCCCTCCGGGGCAGAGTACCCCCACAGCTGCTTTCAATGCCTCCTCCAAAATGGAAAGTTCCTCGTTGACCTCTATGCGAAGTGCCTGAAACACACGTCTGGCAGGATGTCCGCCCCTCATGCGTACCTCTTTGGGTACGGCACTGTCAATCACAGCAACGAGCTGCCCCGTCGTCTCGATGGGATGGGTGCGCCGCCTCGCATCAATAAAGGAAGCGATACGCTTTGCCCAACGCTCCTCTCCATAGGTATAAAAGATCTCTGTCAAGCGCGCAGGACTATATTCATTCACAATAGTGCGTGCTGTACGCGCCCTCCGTTGATCCATGCGCATATCGAGCGGTGCATCCTGCATATAGGAAAAACCGCGTTCTGCCACATCAATCTGAGGCGAGGATACGCCAAGGTCAAAGAGTACACCATCTGCCGCAGGGACATGCTGTGCCGCAAGAATATCTTTCAAGTGCCGAAAGTTATCATGAACAAGCGATATTTGACAGGAAGCATCTGCAAGCCGCTCCTGCGCCGCCTGAATTGCTGCCGCATCCTGATCAATGCCAATCAGTCTGCCGGCCGCAGAGAGCTTTGCAGCAATGCGCCCGGCATGCCCCGCGCCGCCAAGCGTACAGTCCACATATGTCCCATCCGGCTGAACGCATAATGCCTCCAGTGTCTCAGCGGGCATGACGCTCACATGATGAAAATCCATCGCACTCCTTTCTAAGGAACTACTGATAAATTCAGCCGCACCATCTTAACGCATCTTTTTTGCCCGCACTTCAGCGAAAAATCTACGCCAATCTGACGAGCTTCATTATTATCAATGCTTCCCTAAATGGAAATCCCATATCCTGCCAGCTGCGTTGAAATCTCTGTGATATTGGGGTCTACTTCTGCGGCATAATTTTGCCACTTCTCCTTGTCCCAGACCTCAATACGTGTGTCAGCGCCCGTCAGAATGACATCCTGTTTAAGACCAATATTTGCATAAGTGCGCAGATTGGCAGGAACAAGGAAGCGCCCCTGTTTATCACATTCGAGCGTGCGCGCACCTGCAATAAAGAAGCGCGCGAATGCGCGTGCATTCGGATCGACAAGAGAGAGCGTGCGAAGCTTTGCCGCAAATTCGTCCCATGCAGCCTGTGGAAAGAGAAAAAGACTTCTGTCAAGCCCCTTTGTGATGATGAATGAGACACCGAGTTCCTGCCGAAAATCAGCAGGCAGAATGACACGGCCTTTCGCATCGATGCTGTGGGTATATTCGCCCATAAACATCCGACCGCACCACCTCTCGCGCTATGCACACCACAATTCGCCACAATTCACCACTTTCTTTACAGTTATAGCAAAAATACTCTATATTTTCAAGGAAACGCATATTCTCTTTTCTGAATGAATATGGCTAAAAGATGCATCAGCTCCCGAAAGACACGGTAAGCGGGCATATTTATGTATACAAAAAAGACTGCTGCACAAAAGATTTTTCCACAACATGCGGTGTCTCACACGAAATTGATCTCCTACATGTTGTAAAAAATACGTATGTACAACAGCCTCTTGACAACATACTTCAGATGAGCTGCTCTGCAATCATATGCTCCGCAATCTGAAGTGCATTGAGCGCAGCCCCTTTGCGAATCTGATCACCGCACACCCAGAAATTCAGCGCATGCTCCGTTGACTCATCCTTGCGCAGGCGGCCGACTTCGACTTCGGTCTTTCCGGAGGTATAGAGCGGCATTGGATATACTTGCGCCGCGGGGTCATCACGGAGGACGACGCCGGGAAATGCTGCAATCGCTGCACGCGCGGATGCAAGGGAAACCTCATCAGCAAACGCAACGTTGACAGACTCTGCATGACTGCGATAAACGGGAACGCGCACTGTTGTCGCCGTAATACGCAGGTCGTCATCCTCTAAAATCTTCTTTGTTTCATTGACCATCTTCATTTCTTCCTTTGTATAGAGATTGTCCATGAAGACATCAATCTGCGGAATAAGATTGAAGGCGATCGGATAGTGCTGCGGCAGTTTACTGACAGGCAGGATATGCGCCTCAGCCTGCTTTCCTGCTGCAAGGGCCGCGACCTGTTCCTCCAGCTCTGCCATGCCCTCCTTGCCTGCGCCGGAAACTGCCTGATATGTCGATACGACAATGCGCCGAATCTTAGCTAGATCGTAGAGGGGTTTCAGTGCCATTACCATGATGATGGTCGAACAGTTCGGATTTGCGATGATCCCTTTATGGCGGCGAATCGCGCCAGGGTTTACCTCGGGTACGACGAGGGGAACATCGGGATCCATACGAAACGCACTGGAGTTGTCGATCACCACTGCGCCCGCGCGCACCGCACACGGTGCAAAGTCCTTGCTCGCTGCGCCGCCCGCAAAGAGCGCAATATCAATGCCCTCAAACGAATCTGCCGTCGTTTCCTGCACCGTGTATTCCTTGCCCATGAAAGCAATCTTTTTGCCTGCCGAACGGCTTGATGCAAGAAGACGCAACTCCGAAAACGGGAATTTTCGTTCCTCAATGAGATTCAAAAATTCCTGCCCAACGGCACCTGTCGCGCCGAGAATGGCAACGCGATACTTTTTCATGATAATGCCCCTCTCTTTTTACAGCAGTTTATCGAGTCCAATTGTCAGCGACCTAAGTCCGCGCACCTTTTTCGCTGCAAGTACGACGCCGGGCATGAATGACTCGCGGTTCAGTGAATCATGGCGAATGGAGAGCGTCTGCCCAAGCCCGCCGAAGATGACCTCCTGATGAGCGACATAGCCGGGCAGACGAACGCTGTGAATGCGCATCCCATCATACTGTGCGCCGCGTGCCCCCATAATCTTTTCCTCCTCATCCGGATGCCCCTGCACATGCTGTGCCCGCACCTCGGCAATCATCGCAGCCGTCTGCACGGCCGTCCCTGATGGCGCATCCAGTTTATTGTCATGGTGCATCTCAATGATCTCGACATCCGGAAGGTACTGCGCCGCCATACGGCTCATCAACATCATGAGAACAGCACCAATTGCAAAATTGGGCGCAATGAATGCCGGTGTATCGTTTGTCTCTGCTGCGCGTCTAATCTCCTCTTTCTGTGCATCTGTAAGTCCCGTTGTTCCGACCACAGGCGAAACCTTGTGAGAAAGCGCTGTCAGTACGTTCTGGAATACAACATCCGGACGCGTGAAATCAATCATCACATCAGGACGCAGACGAGAAAGCGCTGTGGAAAGATCTGTTTCCACTGTGATGCCATTTTTCGCCAGGCCCGCAAGTTCTCCTGTATCGGCGCCGCCGTGTACATCAACAGCACCGACAAGTGTAAGCTCCGTATCATCTGCCACGGCCTTTAGTACGGCACGTCCCATGCGCCCACAGGCGCCGTTTACCAAAATTTTAGTCAAGGAATTTCCCTCCTCGAAATTCAATGTCACGTTATTCTATCGCAGAGGCTCTTGCTCTGTCAAGGAATACAAACAAACCTCCTTGCTCTCCTCAAACCTCCAAGATATGTTTGAATCGGTCTTGGTACTGCCGCATCAGCGTCGGCAGCAAGAATGCCCGGCTCTCCGGATCCTCGATGGAAGACAGGGCGGCGCGGCGTGCAAGCAGCAGAAGATCCATATCAGCGAGCACATCGGCAATTCTGAGATCTCCAAGTCCATGCTGCATGGCACCAAAGAACTGTCCGGGACCGCGCAGGCGCAGATCCTCCTCGGCAAGTCGAAAACCGTCACTTGTCTGCTCAATGACCTTGAGCCGCTGCTCGTTCCTGCCATTTTTTCCGCCGGCGATGAGAATACAATAGGCGTCATAGCCTCCGCGTCCCACGCGTCCGCGCAGCTGATGAAGCTGGGCAAGGCCAAACCGCTCCGCATGCTCGACAACAAGGATGCTTGCGTTCGGAACATTGACGCCGACTTCAATGACGGTAGTGGAGACAAGAAGCTTTATTTTGTTCTCATAGAAGCCGCGCATAACGGACTCCTTCTCTGCCGCTTTCAGCCGCCCATGCAAAAGCCCGCAGGGAATCCCATGGAAACTGCCGTGCGTAAACTCCTCATAAACCTCCTGTGCAGAGGGCAGATCACGCTCCTCGTTCGCCTCAATCAACGGACAAACGACATAGGCTTGGCGTCCGCGTTCAATCTCTTTGCGCACAAAAGCATAGATCTTGTCACGTGCACTCTCATCCCGCAAAAAGGTGCGAATGGGCCGCCGTCCCGGCGGCAGATGCTCGATGCGCGAGACATCGAGGTCACCGTAAACGGTGAGTGTCATCGTCCGTGGGATTGGCGTTGCCGTCATCACGAGTACGTCGGGCATGACTTTTCCCTTTCTTTCAAGGGCTGCACGCTGTGATACACCAAAGCGATGCTGTTCATCGGTGATGACGAGCCCCAATGTGGAAAAAATAACATGTTCCTCAATCAATGCATGGGTACCAACCACAATATCCACTGCATGTGATGCAATTGCCGCATATATTTCAGCACGTGCGTTTTTCGTGAGACTTCCCGAAAGAAATCCTATGCGCAGACCAAACGGAGACAAAAACTCCTCTAAATATACATAATGTTGACGTGCGAGAATTTCCGTGGGCGCCATGAGTGCACCTTGGCAGCCGCTCTCTGCCGCCTTGACGAGGGCAAATAGTGCAATCACAGTCTTGCCGGAGCCAACATCGCCCTGTACAAGCCGCCGCATCGGCAGCGGCGATTCCATATCCAAGGAAACTTCTTTCCATACCTTTTGCTGATCTTCGGTAAGCGCAAACGGAAGAGATTGCACTACCCTGCGTAAGAGCGCTCCGTTTTTCGCATGTGCAATCCCCTCTTGCTCCTCTGTACTGCGCTTTTTGAGGGCAAGCAGCCCACATTGAATCAAATAGAGTTCTTCAAAGGCAAGCCGCCGCCGTGCCGCATGCAAATCCTGTGTGCATTTGGGAAAATGAATGCTGCGAAACGCCTCCATACGGCCAACGAGTTCATATGTCTGCAAGACGCGCATAGGCATCGTTTCGGCAATACGGTCCGCTGTCTGCACGAGTACATGTTCCATAAGCTGCCGCAGATATTTTTGTGTCAGGCCCTCAGTCGCGGCATAGACAGGCAAAATACCAAGCACATCCTCCGCCTGTTTTTTTCCAAGCAGTTCAAAAGAACTGATCTGCGTAATCGCAAACTGGCCCCTAGCATTATACGCATAATCCGCTTTACCGGTGAGGAGAATACGCTCTCCCTCACGCAGTTTTCGCTTCAAGAAAGATTGGTTGAACCACGTCGCCTGAGCACATCCTGTATCATCTGCGATGAGTGCCGTTAGAACCGTAAAACCGCGCCGCCGTGTCGGGCGGTCCATGACCGTTCGGATCACCCCCATGACTGTCACACGCGCCCCCGGCTGCAAGTCAGCAATATGTGTTACGCGGCTCTGGTCCTCATAGGCACGCGGGTAATAGGTGAGGAGATCATAGACTGTCACAATGCCGAGACGGGCAAGCGCTGCTTCCTTTTTGACGCCGACGCCGCGCACCTGTTTGAAATAATGCTCGACGCCCCAAAAGCAGCCGCCGGCGAAGTAAATGATATGTAAATCTTGAGCTTTCATTGGATCTCGTTTGTGTTAAATGTAAGGGCCGATGTCCGCGTTTTGAGGCAATGCCTACGGCTTTTCGCCGCTTGCGCCTACGTTTTG
>ERZ773079.1212-NODE-1212-length-15785-cov-9.138716_pt1 | contig 15785 bp, 16 predicted proteins | sample MGYA00511355_ERZ773079 | MGnify/ENA primary metagenome ERZ773079 (study PRJEB29015, sample SAMEA2737979) | human oral metagenome | biome: human oral; feature: human-associated habitat; material: dental | place: China | collected 2117 ... | reverse complement strand
CAAAGAGGTGACATCATGGATTGAACTCTGTTACAATCAGACCAGGCTTCATTCCGCGATCGGGTACCGTACCCCGAACGAAGTCCATCAGGAATGGGGGAAAACCAAGACGGCAGCCTAAACCATAATTCAAGTTTTTCACTGCCGTCCACAAAACTTATGGCAGTCCACCCCCACCAAAAACCACCACCCAGCCCCAGCTCGCGGGCCACATGCGCGATCGGCCTGCCAGGCTCGATCACCAACCTCGCAGCCTCAGTCCGATGCCCCGGCATCAACGACGGCTGAGCCTTCCTCTCTGCCACACCAGTGCCCTTCCCGCGGAGCCCCGATCCCGCTATCCCAGGTGTCCACAAATTCAGGGTAACCGCACTGGATTCTAGGGAGATGCCCTATAAACTTGAGGTCCGGGTGACCGATGCCCGGGTGCCCACAGGCAAGGGAGCCTTGAGTATGGAACGGATGTTCGGCCCTGAGGACGGTGCCACTTCGAGTGTGTCATGTCCCCGTCGACCCTTCGGCGAGGAGCAGCGATGAGTTTTCACAAGAGTGGCAGCCCGGCGGCCATAGCGACGGAGGTCACGAGCCTGTTCTGGCTGGCCGGTGCCGTGGGCGGCGCGGCCGTCGCCGAAGTTGTGAACCGCGGTCAGTCGTGGCTGGAGACCCGTCGCCTCGCCCACGGAACCCCGAGCCTTGAGGACGCCGCCCGGTTCGGGCGGCGTCTAGCCCGCACCCACGCGGCGGGCGCGCCGCACTGGGGCGCTCCACCACCGGGGCTGCGTGACGTCGATGCGCGGCTGTCGGAGCTGCCGGCCCCCGTCAGTGGCGCCCCCCGCTGGGGCAGCTGGGGCGAGTTTTACGCCGAGGCCAGGCTGCGTCCCTACCTGCGGCTGGCGGAGGTTCCCAGAGAGGCCAGGTTGGTGCTGCACCGGGCCATCGACCTGGTGGCGGAGGGACGCTTCGACGCCCCCCAGCCCGCGCTGGTCAAGAGTGTGGCCAGGATCCACGGGGATCTCTGGGCGGGGAACGTGATGTGGGCCGTCGTACCCGGCGGCGCGGGCACCACTGGCACGCTGCTCGACCCGTCTGCCCACGGTGGCCACGCCGAGACGGATCTGGCCGAGCTGGCGCTCTTCGGTGCGCCCCACCTGGACGCCATCATTGCCGGATACCAGGAGGTCAGCCCGCTGGCGGACGGGTGGCGGTACCGGGTGGCCGTGCACCAGTTCCACATGGTGCTGGTGCACGCGGCTCTCTACTCCGGAAACTACGTGCCCCAGGCCCTCACCTTGGCGCGGCGGCTCAGGGGTGACGCGGAACGCAGCAGACAGCCCGTCAGGATCAGGGCCGGCCTGGCCAGTTGATCACCGGATCCGGGGGTAGTCCTCGGGTGGAATGCCGACCCCGACGGGGAACTCCTCGCCAAGGTCTTCCATGACGGCGATGCTCTCGTCGATGGGATCGACGAGAGTGTAGTCCTCCTCGAGGCTGATCGAGAGCTGGTCCCCCTTGGGGTCGAGGGGGCTGTGTGGGACCCCATCGTGCTGCCCGGCCATGCCGAACTGGGGTGCGACGATGTGCCCCTCGTTGACGCTCGGTTCCGCCACCGGTCCCGGTTCGGGAAGCCCGGCTACTACGGGAACCTCGTCGACCTCGGTCTCGTCGATCAGCAGATCGGTTGCCTCCGACGAGCTGTCGGTGGCTTTTGGCTGGCTGGTGTCGGGCGTCATCGTGCGCCGCCAACCGGATGTGTCCTCCTCCGTTCCGAAGGGCTGGGCGATCGGCGCGGTGATCCGCGGAATGTCGGGGATGGTCGCGTCGTCGTGGTGTGCCGTGACGGGGTAGACCGGTGCCGTTGGGACGAGATGCTCCGTCTCGGGGAGGTCCATGGGGGTGGGGTCCTCTGGCGCCGGTCCGGGCGCGACGAGCTTGGCGAAGCTGCCGGTGTCGGTGAGAGCCGACAGGTCGGTGGTTTCCTCCTGCGCCGCGGGTTCCTGTTCCGGTTCCTCCCGATTCTCGGTCTCCTGAGAATCTTCTTGGTCCTCGTCCTCCTGGTCCTTGGTCTTCTCCTCAGGGGCCGGGAGTTCCACCTCGTGCTCCACGACGGCGGTGGGGGCGAGCTGTTCGGGGGCGCGAACCTCCTCTTCGACCTCGGGTTTCTCTTCGCCCTCGAGTTTCTCTTTGTCCCCGGGTTCCTCTTCGACCGCGGCTTCCTCGTCGGGGGTCTTCTCGTCCTTGGTTTCTTCGTCCTTGGTTTCCTCGTCGGGCTCGACCTCGTCCACGGGCTCCCCGGGCTGCTCGGGCTGCTCGAGCTGCTCGGGGTCCTGATCCTTCGCATCCTCTTCAGGGGTGCTGGGGGCGAAAGTGATCGGGGTTTCCTGCGCGACCCCGGCGCCGATCGCCTGCCAGGGTTCTTCCTTGATGATCTCGGTCTGTGGAACCTCGGGCCGTTCGTCCTGTTCGGGCTGTTCGGGTTGTTCGTCCTGTTCGAGCTGCTCGGCCTGATCGGTTGCCGAGGCCGGAGTTGCCTGGTCGCGTTCGGCGGCGAGCAGCGCCTGGAGTTCGGCGGCCTCGCGGCGGGCCTGCGACAGATCACCCTCCAGGGATTCGATCCGCTCGATGAGGTTTGGCATCGTCTTGTCCCAAGCGGCGGTGGCGCGGTTCTCCAGGCGGGCCATGTCGATCTCCTGCTTGTTGATCCGCTCCTCCAGCTCGACCACTTGGCGACGGGCCTGCTCGGCGTCGCTGATGTGCTGGTCGACCTGCTGGGCGCGGGCCTCCGCCTCCGCGGCGCGGGCCTCGGCTTCGGAGACGCGCAGGTCGGCCTGCGTGACCTGCTGTCCCGCCTCCTCGATCTTCGCCTCCGCCTCCTGGGCCTTGACTTCGGCCTCGAGGGCGCGTTGGTTGGCCTCCTCGATCCTGGCCTCGGCCTCGCGGGCCTTGGCCTCGGCGTCGTTGGCGCGGCTCTCCGCCTCCAGCAGCCGCGGATCGGGTTCGGCGGCGGTGGGTGTGGGGGGCGGGGTCTGGCCGGTGATCCGGGGGATCATGTGGGTGTCGATGGTGGACTCGTCGGAGACGGTGTGATCGTTGAGAAGGTCGGGTTGGGGTTCTCCTGCCGGTTTCGCCTCGGCCGGTTTCGCTTCAGCGGGGATTCCCCTGGCCGACGGGTCGGTGGAGGCGGAGGGCCCGGCGTACAGCGACGGATCGGGCGCGAAGGGCGAAGGGATCGACACCGGCTGGGCCTCGGCCTTCGGCCGTGAATCGGGGGTGGAGGCCACCGCGATCGGAGACGGGGGCTGCGAGGCGACGGGCTGGGCTTCGACCGGAACCGCCCGGGACGCCAGGGACACGGGTTCCTTCTCGTCGTCCTTGAGGACCGCCATCGCCTCCAGCTCGGGCGTCGGCCTTGTCGGTCGTGTTTCCTGTTCGGCGGCCAGCTTGGCCCGGGCGGAGCGCTTTCCAAGCACCCAGCCCAAGAACAATGCCAAACCAACAAGCACGACAAGAATTGCCGCCAGTTCGATGACCAGCAGAACATATCCGGTCATGGTCTACCTTTCCCCTCGTTGCACGAACGTCACTCGCCGGTTCTTTGCCTGACCTTCCGGAGTCGAATTAGATTCCGCCGGTTCCGTGTCGGCTTTTCCGACTGCTACCAGTTGGTCGCGATTCGCCCCCGCCGCGACGAGGGCGTCGACCACACGCCGGGCGCGTTTCTCCGACAACTCTTTCCGGAAAGCCGGGGAGCGGCCGTTGTCCGTGTGCCCGTCAACCTCGACGGTGACATCCGGATTGGCCTGGAGCCAGACCGCCAGCTCTATGATCTTGGTGCGTTCACTGGAGGGGAAATCGGATTCCCCACCCTCGAATTTCACCACTGATTTCGGCATCTCGCCGGAGGCAGGGCTGGGCGAGGGGCTCGGGGACGGGCTGGGTGAGGCCGCCGGTTCGGAGGGACTCGGCTTGGGGGACGGCGTCGAAGTGGGGGTCGGTGTGGATGTAGTGGGTTGTGAAGTGGATGCGGTGGGCAGCGACGAACGATCCGCCTCGGCCCGGACAACGCCCGGGACGTCCAACACCAGGCGCAGCGCCGTCGGCAACTGCTCCGGATTCGCGGCGGACACGGTGGCGGTCAACCCCGAGAAGGTGACGTGGGCGTCCACACCCTCCGCCGCCAGTGCCCGGGTGGCCTCCTCGGTGAGTGTCCGCTCCACCAGCAGGGCGCCACCTGCCGCTCCGACGGCCACGAGCGCGGCCAACCCAGTGACCACGGCCACCACGGTTCCCTTCACGGTACCTCCATACTCTTGCGAACCGACCTTATATCCCGACTCGCTGCATCTGGGTATCCACCCCAGTTTCGTCGAACGTTTTTTCGTTCACGTACTAACTTTCGTCTTGAATCATCTAGTATTCCACCTTGGGGGAAGACCTACAAAAAGGGGATAACATGTCCGCGAGTGTCCTCGGAAGGTGCCCCAGCTCCGAGGCGCCCGGGCGTGACATATCCAACGAGGGCGGAAGGAAGCGCAATGGACGGAAAATACGGCAGCAGCAAGCACAGTGACCTCAAGCTGGTGCTCAGCGCCATCAGGCGGGCCATCCCGGAGCTCCATGGTGTCATGATCGCCTCGCAGGACGGCTTGGCCATTGCCCACGACTTCCCGGAGGCGGACGCGGAGCGCATAGCCGCGATGGCCGCCACCGCGCTGGGGCTCGGTAAACGCATCTCCGAGCGCACCAACATGGGTGATCTGGCGGAGTCCGTGATCCACGGCAGGAACGGTTACCTGGTGGTCTACGGCGCGGGTGAGGACGCGGTGCTGGTGATGCAGGGACCCATCGAGTCGAACCTCGGCCTGATGCGGATCGAGGCCCGCGTCGCGGCTGTCGAGATCAAGCAGCTGCTGACGACGGCCTGAACATGGAGACAATGCACGCGATGGCGCGGGACGCGGCCGGGCAGATTCCCCCGCAGCGGTTGCTGCGCGACGGGGACCGCGAGGTCATCCAGCGCCACCGGGGCCGGCTGCTGGCCCTCGGGCCGGAGGTGGTGGGGGCCTTGGAGGAGGTCCTGTACGGCAGGCTGCCCGAGGGAGCCGGGGCGTCGCGGGAGAGCTTGGAATACTGGTGGGCGCGGACAGTGACCGGGCCGTGGGACGACGACTATCTGGCCCGGATGGCTCTCGTCGGGCTGATGCACGTCGCCAAACGGGTCACGAACCCGATGATGCTGGCGGCCTCCGACCACGTGGTGCAGTTGGTCGCGGACGCGTCGGTTGCCTTCGGGATCCCCGACGAGGAGCGGCGGGCGCTGCTGGATGCCGTCGGTAGGGTGGCCGGCACCGTTCGGGTGGTAATCGCGTGGAGCCACGAGCGCGCGGTCAGTGCCGCCCTGTACGAGGCGGCTGGGATGCCGGAGGGGCTGCTGGTCAGGCTGCGCGACCAGGAGGTCGGCGCGTTTCTCGAACGGGCCCGCGCCGAACTGAGCCTGTAGCGTGATGCCATGATGCGACTGCGAAGCGACGTGCGTGCCTGGCTGACCGACATGGACGGGGTCCTGGTGCACGAGGAACAGGCGCTTCCCGGGGCCCAGGAGTTGATCTCCCAGTGGACCCGCACGGAAACGCCGTTCCTGGTGCTGACGAACAACTCGATCTTCACCCCCCGCGACCTCTCGGCACGGCTGCGGGACTCCGGGCTGGAGGTGCCCGAGGACCACATCTGGACCTCGGCCCTGGCCACCGCCACCTTCCTGGAGCAGCAGCAGCCGGGGGCGTCGGTGTACGTGATCGGCGAGGCCGGCACCATAACCGCTCTTCACGAGGCCGGTTTCGTGCTCACCGACCGCAATCCGGATTTCGTGGTCATCGGGGAAACCCGGACCTATTCGTTCGAGTCGATCACTCGCGCAATCCGGTTGATCGACGCGGGGTCGCGTTTCATCGTCACCAATCCCGATGCCACCGGGCCCAGCAACGACGGGATATTGCCCGCCACCGGTGCAATCGCCGCTCTCGTGAGCGAGGCGACGCAGAAGAAACCCTATGTGGTGGGGAAACCGAATCCGATGATGTTCCGTTCCGCGCTGAACCGGATAGGCGTGCACAGCGAGCACACGGGAATGATCGGCGACCGGATGGACACCGACATCGTCGCCGGAATGGAGGCCGGCCTCCACACCGTCCTGGTGCTCACTGGGATCACCACCCGTGAATCTGCCAAGAAGTTCCCCTTCCGCCCGAGCGAGATAGTGGAGGGCGTGCACGAACTCGTCGAAAAGGACTCAACCGACGGCGGCTGAGGATATTCCTGAAGCACTTCGTTCGACCGAGATGGTCACAACGCAGAGAAGTGGTTACGAAGCGGGGCTGTTCTGTTCTGCGGTGTCGAGTTCTTTCTCTTCCAATGCTCTGGCTGCCCATTCTCTGTACTCGCGCCCGAGGTCGCGCCAGTTTTCATTCCATGCTTTCTCGTCGTGTGCGGGCGAGGTCGGTTCATCTGCGAGGATTTGGATTGTGATCCAGCCAAATCTTGTCTCTCCGTGTTCATGGGCGAGTTGGTCCAATGCTTTCCAAGCATCTGACTCACCCAGAACGGAGCCGGACATCAATGCGATATGCCAGCACGCACGAAGCTCATCAGAGGCGACGGATGAATCCACCGAGTCCAATGAATCACCGCGCGTCAGGTCGGCCGGGATCGGGCCGCGAACCTTGGTCATGTGGCAGCCTCGACACAGGCCCCGCAGGTTGGATGGATCCTCTGAGCCTCCCGAAATGTGGTCGATCTCCGTTGCCTCCGCATCGTTGCAGATCACGCAGAGCCCATCATTGCGCTCCAAGACTGCTTGCCGCAGGTCGCCTTTGATGCGTGGGCGCAGGTAGGCGAGATCCAGGGAGAGAAATGGGATGTGGTTGCTCAAGATCGTGAACAGAACATCAGGTCTCAAGCAGCGCCCATCGCGTATGATGCTTCTCAGGTATCTGACGAACATGGCCTGCTGCTGGCAGTGGCCGGAACAGAAGGCTGAATGCTTGCGACCGATTTCAGTCGGGTCCAGAGGGGTCAAGCAATGGGAGCAGAGCCCCATTCGCCACTTCCATTCGAGCGCCATGGAGACATTCCTTCCTGTCGGAAGCCGTGACTTATTGCTGATCTTATCGCGAATGATATCGCATGTGTGAAGGCTCAACTGATCTCGGGCGCCGCCAAGGCTTGTAAGTCAGCTCGATCGACGGGGAGCAGGGGTTAATAACCCGGTTTCAACACCGTCACAGCGTATCGATGAGTTCACGCATCAGCTGTGATGGTGCTGCCCCATCCGGTCTCGCTCAACGCTGATGGGACGTCCAGGTACCGAGGGGCCGAGATGCTTCCCGGTGTAGCCTTGTTCGGATTCGGCCTCGGCGGCCCATCTCTCAATGTCTTGGTCCGTGAACGGAGTGCCGTTCACGTCGGTGTGCGTGCTCATGTGCCTATTCTCCCAAGGCTTAACCGGCGGCGATGGCGAGGAGCGGTAGGGCGGCGGAGGCCAGGGTCAGGAGGGTGTCGCGCCAGGTCCAGTGGAGGTCGTGCAGGCGGGTTGGGTGGCGGGTGATGCCGTAGCCGCGGGAGATCATCGCCGCCGACAGGTCCTCCGACATGCGGATTCCGCTGGTCAACAGCGGCACCATGATGGTGGCGTGGGCCAGGACGCGGCGCACCGGGCCGCGTGAGTCGATGTGCGCGCCCCGGACCTGCTGGGCCTCGGTGATCTGGCGGGAACGCCGCCGCAGGGTGGGGATGAAACGCAGCGCCGTCGTGCACACGAACACCAGCGGGTTCGGCAGCCGGAGGGTGCGCATCAGGGTGGTGAAGCGTTCGGCGGGGGTGGTGGCCAGCAGCGCCGCCGTCGAGCACAGCATCGTCACCAGCCGCAGCACCAGGGTGGAGGCGTACCCGATTCCGCCTGGGGTGAAGGCGGCGAAACCGAAGATCAGGGCCAGCACGGGGACCATCGGGGCCAGGAGACCCCAGAGCCCACGGATCCCGCGCACCCGCACCAGGGTCCCGGCGGTGAGCGCGGCCAGCCCGAGGTGGGCCAGGGGGTTGGAGGTCAGGAAGGTCGCGGTGACGGCGGCTGTCAGCGCCACCAGCTTCGAACGCACATCGAAGCCGTTCCCGCGTGTAGTCGCATCCCCGGAGCGTTCCGGCCCGGCCGTCTCCGGGACGGGGGCGGTCAGCGTCACGGTACGGGAGGCGTGGCGGGCAGCCAGGGGGAGGTCGTGGGTGATCATGACGATCGTGGTGCCGTCGCGGTTCAGGTCCGCCAGCAGCCCCATCAGCGCCTCGGTGCCCCGCCAGTCCAGGCCGGTGGTGGGTTCGTCGAGGATCAGGACGTCGGGGTTCATCGCCAGGGCGGAGGCCACCGCCAGTCGCTGCCGGTCCCCGCGTCCGAGCCGCAGCGGATGCAGCCCGGCGAAATCCCCCAGCCCCACCCGTTCCAGGGCCCGGCCGGCCCGCACCGCCACCTCCGGGTCCGGTAGTCCCGCGTTGCGCGGCCCGAAGGCGGCCTCGTCGAAGACGGTGTTCGCGAAGATCTGATGGTCGGGGTTCTGGAAGACGAACCCCACCCGCTCGGCGTGGCTGCGGAGCGTCCCGGAGGTCGGTTCCAGCAGCCCGGCGAAATGTTTCGCCAGGGTGGTCTTGCCCGCGCCGTTGCCGCCCAGCAGCGCGACGAACTCGCCGCGGTGGATGGTGACGTCGACCCCGTCGAGGGCCAGCACCCCCGACGGGTAGCGGTGGGTCAGGTCGATGGCCTCCAGGACGGGGGGAGTCTCCGGTTCGGGTCGCTCCGGCACCTCGCCGCGGCACCGGTTGCGGGGGCGGATTCCGGCCGCCGCGACCCGCCGTTCGTCGTCGAGGAACGGGTCGGGCGCGCCGAAATACGCGAGTCTGCCCTCCTCCAGCACCAGGAGCAGATCCGCCCAGGCGGCCACGGCATCCGGGTCGTGATCCACCATGACCACGGTGCGTCCCGCAGCGCTCAGATCCGCGACGATGCGCCGCACCGTCGCCGCCCCCTCCGGGTCGAGGGCCGAGGTGGGTTCGTCGAGGACCAAGATCTGCGGTTCCATCGCGAGTACTCCGGCGATCGCGAGCCGCTGGAGCTGCCCGCCGGACAGGGTGGCCGTCTCGCGATCCGCCAGGCCCGCCAGCCCGACCTCTTCCAGGGCTCGCCGGGCCCTGGAGAGCACCTCGTCGCGGCCCAGCCCCAGGTTCGCGGGACCGGCGGTGACGTCGTCGATCACCAGGCGCTCCATCACCTGGGCCTCCGGGTTCTGCGAGACCAGGCCGACGACGCGCACCAGGTGGGGCGGCGTCGTCTCGTGGGTGGCGATGCCCGCGACCCGCAGCTGCCCGTAGAGGTCGCCGGGATGGTGGTGGGGAACCAGGCCGTTCAGGGCCATGGCGAATGTCGACTTGCCCGCACCCGCGGCGCCCATCACCGCGACGCGGCTCCCGGCGGGGATGTCGCAGGTGATGCCGGCAAGCTGCCGGGTTCCGGTGCCGCGGTGGGAGAAACCGAGCCCTCGGGCCTCGATCACCGGGCTGTTGGTTTCGCAGTCAGTTCCGCCACCGGATGCCACGGGACATGTCCGGGAACCGCATTTCGCAGGTCGGCGACGGAGGCCGGATCGCAGGCGAGGAGCACGCAGCTGGCGGGGCCGCCCGAGGCGTCGAGGGGAAGGGGGTGGGGCAGCCATGTGAGAGTGCACCCGGCGGATCCGGCGAGCTGCCCGGCCTCGTAGCCGATGCCCCGCGACCCAACTGGCAGGGCGTCGTGGACCGCTCCAGTGGTGACGAGGGCCTGCACGGTGGACAGCGGCACGATGTCCGGATGGCCGATGAAGACCTCGTCGTGCGGGGCGGAACGCGGCCAGCCGACGCAGATCACCACGTCGCCGGGGCGGCCCCCACCGATCAGCAGGTCACCTGTCAGGGTGCCGATCACCGTCACCCCGACCCCCGTCGCGGGTGAGGGCACGTTCTCCTCCGTGCTGCCCGTCACCGCTTCGGGCCGGATGCCGACCTCCGATGCGACCGCCCGGAAGGTGTCGATGAAAACGGTGGCCTCGGCCATGTCGTGGCAGAGGGTGTTGATCAACGCGACGGGTCGCGCCCCGGAGCACAGCACCTCCAGCAGCGGCACCCGGGCCGCGAAGTGCGCCACCACGTCGGCGGGCACCCGCACCAGATCGGCGGGTCGCGGTCCGATGCCGCCCACCGAGTCGCAGGCGATCACCAAGGGCGGGGAGCCGTCGACGATCAGGAGGTCGCGGACGGGACGAACCGGGTCCGTCACGATTTCCCGGGAACCGTGAGTCGTACGGGACGGTCGGCGAGCCCGGCCGCCGCCAGGGCGATCCCCGCGATCACGGCCACGGCAATGTTGATGGCGGAACCCACCAGCAGCGGCACCACCTGCGCGGCATACATCCCGAGGCCGCCGATGGGAAGCAGGACCGCGGGGGCCAGCAGGCCGTTCAGGAGAACCGCCACCGCGGCGGCCACCAGGGCGCCCAGGGGCCGGGCCAGCAGACCGAAGAGCCAGGCGAACACGAACATCTCCGCCGCGATGATCAGGTGGATCGGAAGGCCCAGCGGGAAACCGGCGGTCGCGGCGGAGATCAGGTGCCCGAGCGCCCCCACGACGCCACCCTCCAGCGGGGAGAAGGCGACCGCTGCCAGGTATCCGGGGGCCGCGTCGAGGGCGACGGTGCCCGTCGGGCTCGGGATCTTGATGAATGCCCCCACCCCCGACAGCGCCACCAGGATCGCGACCCGCGCCACCCGTCGCGGTGAGAAGAACCCGTTCGAACCGGAGGTGGACAGGGTGGGTTGCTCGCTCATGGGACCTTCCTCGTGATGGACGTGAACCGGTCCTGAACATAGCGGAGTGGGGAGTGCGATTTCGACACGGGCCACTCCTTCGCCGCAATGTGGTGGGATGGATGCATGACCACTCAAGTTGATTTCTGGTTCGATCCGACGTGTCCGTGGGCGTGGATGACCTCCCGCTGGATCCTGGAGGTGGAGAAGGTCCGCGACGTGAAGGTCACCTTCCACACCATGAGCCTCTACATCCTCAACGAGGGACGCGACCTCGACCCCGGCTACCGGGAACGCATCGACGCCACCCTCGTCGCCTCGCGTGCGGCGGCCGCGGTTCAGAAACTCCACGGCCACGACGTCCTGCGTGACTTCTACACCGCACTCGGCACCCGTCTCCATCCCGGGGGCGAACCGGTCACCGTCGAGACCGTCGCCGCGGCCCTCGCCGACTGCGGCCTGGAAGCCGGCATTGCTGAGCGCGTCACCACCGACGAGTTCGACACCGACCTGCGCGCCTACCAGAAGGTGGCCCAGGACCTCGTCGGAACGGATGTCGGCACCCCGGTCATCCGCGTCAACGGCATGGCGCTGTTCGGTCCCGTCATCTCGCCCGCCCCGAAGGGCGAGGCCGCGGGTGAGCTGTTCGACGGTTTCGTGAAGGTCACCGCCTACCCGGGATTCTTTGAGCTCAAGCGGTCCCGCGACGTCGGTCCGATCTTCGACTGAGAAAGTAACGACGCCGGTTGTCCACAGCTCGTGGCGTGAAGCCACGGGCAGGGCAACCGGCGTCGTCTGGGAAAAGGGTCAGCTGCGGATCTGGCTCGCCATCTGGGAGTCGGTCTCGCGCATGGCGTTTGCCATGGAACGCAGACCGTTGGCGATTCCGTCGAGGGACGAGATGGTGTTGCTGGCCGAGGTCGTGAAATTCTGGTACATCTCGTTGAACGCACCAGAGGCCTGGTCGGTCACGAAACCATTGGACACCAGGTTGTCGATGCGGGTTTTCAGGGCACTCAGCTTCTGGGTGATCTCTTCTTTACCGCTGACCAGTGCAGAAGCCTCGCTCTCCATCGCTTCGTAGGAGACATTGAGATTCGCTGCCATGAGTCGTCCTTCCTTTCTTGCGTGGGGATGTTGCTATAGGTTGGCGGCGGTTCCCCACCGTGCCTCCGCCAAGTCTTGTGTCAGGCGTTCTCGCCGAGCTGAATGAGCTGAGGTAGGAGGTCGCCGACGAGGAACGAGGTCAGCGGCCAGAACGCGGTGGTCAGGTTGCCGATCTCGATGCCGGTGAAGTAGAGACACACGTCGCGTTCAACGCCGTTCACCGGACGAGTGCCCGCCAAGGCGCCCCGGAGGAACAATTTGTTCTCCCCGTTCTCGAACGAGGACACCACCCGTGATGCCTGGAAGACCCGGATGCCGAGCGCATCCACCGTCTCGTCGGCACGTTTGATGACAGTATCTCCCGGGGTGTCATCGACGAGCAGGCTGGGCAGCATCGCTGCCTCGCCCGCATCCGGTGAGGCGAACACCGCGACCAGCAGCGGCATGGTGTTGGGAAGCAGCAGGGCGCAGCACGCTACCGCAGGCTCAGGGATGCCAAACGCCGTCATTTCCAGGAGCACGGCTGCCGTGCCCTCGGGATCCGAGACGATGCCGGTCTGCATCAGATCGGGGAACACCTCATTCAGCCACGCCGGTGCCTGCTCCTGCGGCATGTTGGGCGGCAGCGGCAGCACCACGGGTGTCGGTTCACTCATCGGGCTTTTCCTCCTCGGTGGACTCGTCCGCGTCATCCTCGTCGACCCAGCTCACGGCAGTCACCCAGGCGTCGAAGAACTCCTCCACCCCGTCGAGGGCCGTGGAGGCCTCCTCGGCCAGCATGCAGCTGACGGATGCCTCGATCGCCATCCAGCGGTTCCGGTCTGAGGGGTCGCCGATGATGTACTGGACGCGGCGCGACAACCGGGTGGTCTCGGCAGCCGCCGCCAGCAGCTCGTCGCGGGTGGTCAACTCGAGGATGTCCTCGGGAACCTCGGCGAGCGAATCGAGCAGGGCCTTCTCCGGATCCTCCGGCATCCGGATCTTCAAACCCACCATGTTCTGGGGCTCGATCGTCGAGAACTCCCCGTCCGAGTCCGCGGCCAACGCGACGAGTACCTCCATGGGATCGGAATCCGTGGTTGTCATGTCGAAGGGGCGGGTCACGATCATGGGCCGTACCGGGGAGAGCCGGGGATCCTCGGCAGGCAGGTAGGCAGCCCAGGCCCCCTGGCTCGAGATCTCCTCGAGCTGGGTCGTCATCCGGCTGGTGACCCAGCCGGAGACGCGGACGCGTGTCACCTCGTCATCGATGTCCGCGAACATCCGATCAGTCAACTGTTTGACCGACGAACGATCCAGCGGATCCAGTCGCACCTGGACCCAGTCATCCGGGAGAAGATAGTTGTATGTCACCATGTGATCACCTCAGTTCTCAGGACCAGCAGGTCAGGCGTGCTGCGGCTTCTTCGATTTGAACATACCTACGATCGTGGACTTGCCCCACTCGATCGCCTTGCTCTTCGCTTTGTTGAGCACTGTCTCCGAGGTCTTGAAGACAGTCCGGCCGACACCGGCTGGCAAGCTTTTGGCGAGGCCGGGCATGGCTTTGGAGAAATCCTTCATCGTGTTGGAGAAACCTTTCTTCCCCTTCAATAGTTTATCTGCATAAGCCCCCGCTTTGCCTCCCAGTGTTTTCTTCGCGAATTTCGTGATTTTTTTCCCTGCGTAGTCGCTCAGAAGGGTGCCTCCCACCTCTGTGACTGCTGTCGCAATGTTCTCCCCGGTCGGGTTTTTGATGGCTTTCAGAACGGCCTTAGCGTTGTTGGTCCAAGCCTTCGCCTTGCTGAGGAGCTTTGCCACCATCGTCAACGTCTTGAGGGCGCCTGCTATTGCATTTAGCCCTGGTATGAAGGCCAATACGAAGCTGACGATGTCCAGCACCGTACAGATCTCGTCGATGTGATCCCAGATCCACTTGCCGATCTTGACGACTATGTTGACGACCTTCGAGACGAAGTCCTTCAACTTGTCGAACCAGGAATCATCCAACCCGGCGTTGTCGCTGGCCGTGACGAGTTTCGAGCACGCGTCCTTGTTGGCCTCCTGGACCCGGCTGGCGGCGTCCTGGATGATCTTGACCTCTTTCTGGTAATCACAATCCGCCGCCTTGTGTTGTTCCACCGCCTTGGTCGCATGGTCCACTGCGGTTTTCTGGGCGTCCTTGTCGAAGGTCCGGGCCGCTTTGCGTGCATTCTCGTAGTCCTGCTTGGCGGCATCCCTACGCTGTTTCGCTGCCTGGGCGCGTTGTACGGCTGCCCGCGCCTTGCGCTGCTCCTCCTCCAAAACCCCTGCGAACTCCTGCAGCGCGCGAGCCATTCCCTGATATCGCATGCCCGCGGCCCGCAGCTGTTGGGTGGCGACGACCCCCTTCTCGCCGATTGCCTTGAAAGCATCCGAGGTGATCTCATCACTGCTGTTGACCAGCTTGTCCACGGCGTGACTCGCGTCGATCAGCTGGTTGCCGGCGGTCGTCATGCGCTTGGCGCCATCCTGGATCTCACTGGGTTCGCCGTCCAGGTTGTTGCCGACACCGGCGAATGAAACGTCACAGCCCAGACCCATCTGAGCCCTCCCCTCGGAATTGATCATCATCAAGCAGGACGTTGGCCGCCTCCTGCCGCTCCGTGCGGCGGTCGAATCCTGCCGCCTCCTGTGCCGCTACCGAGACATCGGAGGAGGACGAGCCGCCTCCTGAGCCGCCCGATCCCATGCTGCCCATGCCGCCCATCATCATCGGCGCACCCGCCATGGTGCTGCGGTTCTCGGGCTTGCTGTCGAGACTGGGCAGCGTGCTGGTCGTCACGGAAGACGTGGTTGCCGCCGATTCGGTGGCAGTCAGGCTGGGCAATTCGGGCGACGGCGTGCTCGTACCGCTGTTGGCTGCCGTGCCCGAGTCGCCGGAACCCAGATCGGGAAGAGGATCCGGGGAAGACATCCCACCGCCGATGTCGTCGCTGCCCGTGAGTGGCGGCAGATCGGCCATGCCGCTGCCCGTCGACCCGGAAGACCCGCTGTTCGGATCTTCCAGACTGCCGAGTGACTGATCGGGCTCGAGGTCGGGGATCTCGGGTGAGGTACCCGGGTCACTGCCCGGTGGCGACGCAGGGTCGCTACCCTGGGGGAGCCCATCCTGGGGAAGTCCGTCCTGGGTCGGTGCCGGGGATTCGGCGCCCAACGACGGAAAGGCGGGAACGTTGTCGGTGCCGGAGACGCCCGAGTCCTGGGGTGAGCCATCGGGCCCCAGCTCGGGGAAGGTCCCGGTGTTTCCTCGATCATCCAGGGAGATCCCGGATCCGATTCCACCGGAGCTTCCGGGCTGTCCAGGCATCGGGCCGGTCCCCTTGGCGCCGGCGGCCACGCCGAGGGACGCCAGGGCGCCGGCGCCGAGCAGACCACCCATGACGCTGAGCACCGTACCCACCGGCTGTCCGGTGAGCTCGGCCCAGCGCTGAGCGAAGTCGTTGATCAGCTGCCCCAGCTGGCGGTTTCGTTCAGGATCGGTCCCGATGGATCCCGCAGCACCCGGCGATATGAAGCCATGCAGGCCGTCGGACGCGTTGGTTCCCGAATCGGTTCCTTCCAGCGGGGGAATCTCGGGATTGACATCGGTCGGCGAGGAAGCATCGCCGGAGCCCTCGGTGCCCGGGGCCAGGGGGGAACCAGAACCGCCAGTGACGTCGCCCAGCGGGGGGACACTCGCGTCGGAATCGCTGCCCAGGTGAGGAACGTTTACGCCGCTGCCACCACCGCTGATGTCGCCGCCACCGAAGCCGCCACCACCGCCACCACCGGCGTCACTTGGA
>ERZ773079.1211-NODE-1211-length-15787-cov-8.442474_pt1 | contig 15787 bp, 8 predicted proteins | sample MGYA00511355_ERZ773079 | MGnify/ENA primary metagenome ERZ773079 (study PRJEB29015, sample SAMEA2737979) | human oral metagenome | biome: human oral; feature: human-associated habitat; material: dental | place: China | collected 2117 ... | reverse complement strand
GTGTACAATTCAACGCAAAAGTAAACGATCGCACTGATGCAGTTGTTCGTTTGACATCTGGTAACTTCGAATTGGGTGACTCCAGAACTGAAGGTAAAGCAGACGCTCAAATCGACCGCGCTTATGTTAACCACAAATTCGGCGAACGCGTATCCTTGAAAGCTGGTCGTTTTAACCAAGTTATTGGTGGCGGCTTAGCATTTGATGGTACTTTCGACGGTGCTCAATTGAACGTTGGTAACGACAAAATTATGGCTCAAGCTGCATACGGTTACATGGTATCTGGCGATGCAGCTGGCTTGACTAAAGAGGAAAATGTTACTGATCTTATCGTAAATGTTAATGGTAAAGTTGGTAAACATGCTATGGTTGGTGGTTTCTATGACCGTATTAACCAAGATGATGATGTTAGAAACGTATATGGTTTCAATGCTGATGCTAACTTCGATAAAATTTGGATTGGTGGCGAATGGTTGAAAGCTTCTAGCCTTGAAGAATCTCAAGCTTGGACAGCAGGCGTAGGTTATGGTAACTACGACATCAAAAAACAAGGTACTTGGGGCGTAAAAGGTCAATACTTCAACGCAAAAGAAAATGCTCCTATCATTGATACTACTTACAACCACATCTACACTACAGATGCTAAAGGTTGGATGGCAACTGTTGACTATGCATTGCAAAACAACGTAGGCTTAACAGCTAACTACGGTTTTGATTGGAAAGATCAAAACGGTAATGATAAAGCTGACTTCTACCGTGCAGACCTTAACTACAAATTCTAATTTGATAGTTACTCATACGAAAGAGACTCCTTCGGGAGTCTCTTTTTGTGTTTAATATAAAATAATATGAGGCTTTTTATATAGTGTTTCATTAATGCCGTCTATTTAATTAATATAGAATGATTTATCGAAAATAGATGATTTTTCATTTAATGGAAATTTCATGAGTAAACTTTCTTGTCATTATTAGGGTTATTACCGCTAATTTCTATCTATATAGCCACTATTAATGGTATAATAAAGAGTATTTAAAATTTCTATAAAGGAGGCAAACATGAATCCTTCTTTTTCTCATATTAAAATGGTTGCCATCGATTGTGATGAAACCTTGGTACGCAGTGATAATACTGTATCTGACTATACAGTAGATGTGTTACATCGTTTACAGCAAAGGGGCATCGTTGTTACCATTGCTACGGGACGGATGTATCAAACGGCAAAGCCTATTGGTTCTGCTTTAAAGCTTGGTAATGTACCCATGATTTTGTTCTCTGGAGGACTCATTCAAGAATTAGAAACAGGGTGTAAACTATTTGAGCAGACCGTTTCTGTTGAGGCTGTACAGCGTATTTATGAATTAGCAAAACAATATGATTGGCATATACAATCTTATATAGATGATCATTTGCTATGTCATCATAAAACGTGGCAGTCCGATCTCTATGAAGTTCAAACGGGAGCGAAAGCAGAGTTTTTAGGTGATGGGTTATATACTTTAGAGTCTGAACCAAATAAGCTAATCGCTATTGATACAGTAGAGGGGATTGATCAAATTATTGATACTTTGACTCCTGAAGTGGGCGATTTGGTTAATCTAGTTCGTAGCCAAAAAGACTTTTTAGAAATCGTTGCCCTTAATGTGTCAAAGGGGCGTGCTTTGACACAACTAGCTTTAGATAATCATATTAGTTTAGAACATATCGTTTCTTTTGGTAATGCAGAAAATGATATTTCTATGCTACGTAAAACAGGTTACTCTGTAGCTGTTGAAAACGCTACAGATCATGTAAAATCTGTGGCTCATACAATTTGTGGCCATCATAATGACGATGGAGTAGCCCATTGGATTGAAGATAATCTTTTATAATGGAGTAAAACTATGGAAGCATTTCGTTTGTTAATAGTTACAGGTATGTCAGGTGCCGGCAAAACTCAAGTATTGCAAGCTTTAGAAGATATGGGGTATTTATGTATTGATAATATTCCCCCTGTGCTGATTCCTAAATTAAGTGAAATTTGCCGACAAGGTGGAGAACGGACTAATCGCGTTGCTCTTGTTGTAGATATTCGGGGGGGCGAATTTTTTGAAGCTCTTTCTTCATCTTTAGATACATTAAAAGATATGAAGGTAGATTTTGAAATTGTATTTATGGATGCTACAGATGAGACTTTGATTCGTCGATATAAGGAAAGTCGACGGAGTCATCCATTGGCTCCTAATGGGCTAATTACAACAGGGCTAAAAAAAGAACGCCAAATTCTTAACTCTGTGCGCCATAAAGCAGATTTTATTATTGATACCACTAATATGAAGACGGCTAGCTTGAAAGAGTATTTAAAAACGCGCTTTGCTCAAGTTGATGAAGCTCATGGTATGGCTATTACTGTAGTGAGCTTTGGTTTTAAATATGGTATTCCTCTCGATGCAGATATGGTATGGGATGTTCGTTTTCTACCTAATCCATTTTATATTCCTGAGTTTCGTCATAAAACAGGTCGTGTGAAAGCAGTGAATGAATATATCCATTCCTTTGAAGTAACCGAGGAATTTAAAAAACGTTACTTTGATACCATGGACTTCCTTGTGCCAAATTATGAACAAGAAGGGAAATCTCAGTTTATTGTGGCAGTAGGTTGCACAGGTGGTATGCATAGATCTGTAGCTATGGCAGAGGCTCTATACTCCCACTTGTTAGAAAAAGGATATCGTGTAACTGTTGAACATAGAGATATGATGAAAAATAATGTAGAAGAAGATTATAATCCTCATGAAATTATAACACTTGATAACTAGATAGGGGGGATTATGTTGCGAAAAGGATGGTTCCGGTGGCTAATTCCGGGTCTAAATATAAAACGTTGGCTTGCCCTATTTAGTTGTGGTGTAGGTCTTTTAATTATTGGTATTTCTTTGATTTTTAACTATCAATGGCTTGCGGTTCTTGAAGATATTGTACTTGCCTTTTCCTATAATATGACGGGCTTTTACAATTATAATGTACTCATTGCTGTAGGGGCTGTACTATTATCGATTGGTGCTGTATTAATGCTCATCGGTACGAGTAAAGTTATTAAAACGATTATTCGTGCGGTACTACCTAATCCTGACAGCAAGGTATCGGATATTATTTTTCAAAATATCCGACTCGATAAGGGCCCAAAAATTGTAGTAATCGGTGGTGGTACGGGCTTATCAAATTTATTGCGTGGTTTGAAATCACATACATCAAACCTATCTGCGATTGTAACTGTCGCTGATGATGGAGGTTCTTCTGGTCGCTTGCGAGAAGACTTTCAAATGATAGCTCCTGGTGATTTGCGAAACTGTTTAGTATCACTAGCTGAACAAGAAGGAGTAATGGAGAACTTATTCCGTTATCGTTTCGATGGTGAAAATGAGCTTTCTGGGCACAGTTTTGGTAATCTCTTTATCACTGCGCTTGCTCAAGTTTATGATGGAGATATTGAAGAAGCTCTTGAAGCGGCTAGTAAATTGTTGCGTGTCCGTGGTCGTGTAATTCCTTCCTCTACAGAGTTCATTAAATTGCGTGCAGAGATGACAGATGGCACTATTGTAGAAGGTGAAAGTAATATACCACACTCGGGTAAACGAATTCGCCATATCTATAGTGATCCAGCATTGCCTAAGCCAGAGGGGGCTGCATTACGTGCCATTGATGAAGCGGATGTAATTATTTTAGGTCCTGGTAGTTTATATACAAGTATTATCCCAAATTTACTAACTGATAAGTTGGCCTCTCATGTACGTGCCAGTAAGGCTAATAAAATCTATATTGCTAATGTTATGACACAACCGGGTGAAACCACAGGCTACACATTAAATGACCATGTAGAGGCTTTAATTGCTCATGGCGGAGAAGGAATTATAGATACTGTTCTTGCCAATGATGGGCCGTTGCCAATTCAAATGGTTGAACAATATAGTGCTGTAGGATCTGAACCATTGGTATTAGATACTAAAAAGTTACAAGACAAAGGAATCCGCACTATACGAGCTACCTTAATTAACCCTCAAAAACCAGCTGTTCACGATCCTGAACGGTTAGGTAAAGTTATTATGGATATCATTCATGCTATGCAATCTAACACTGAACCGCATATCTTAGAATATTATCTTCAACGAGATGATCATTAATGAGAAGGGATGTCCATGTCATTTGCAGAAGATGTAAAAAATGAATTATGCCAATATGAAGCCTCTAGTGATGCGGATGTGGCCATGAAAATTGAAGCGTCTTGCTTATTGCGTATGAGCGGATCTATCATTTTGGGGATGAAAGGTGCCGTTGGCATTCGTTTAGCTACGGCTAATAATGCAGTAGCTCGTCGGTTGCTTGGTATTTTGAAAAAGCAATACGAATTACCTACAAATGTATTAGTACGACAAGGTTTAAACCTGCGTAAAAAAAATATGTATACGCTCTCTGTGGAACCTTCTATAGAGGGGAGACAGGCTTTAGAGGATCTCGCTTTATGGCCTGTAACCGAACAAATTCCTCGCAGTTGGCTCAAATCAATGGAAGCACGACGTGCCTTTTTAAGGGGAGCTTTTTTAGGGGGAGGCTCTGTTAATAAACCACAAAGTGATTACCATCTTGAGTTTATGACGGGAAACGAGATTTTTGCGAGGGAAATTATCCATGTATTACGGCTCTTTCACATTCATGCGGGCTTAACGGAGCGGAAGGAAGAGTATGTAGTATATCTTAAAGAAGGGGATGCAGTAACAAACTGTTTGCAAATCATGGGGGCTCAATCGGCGCTTATGGAATTTGAAAACGTGCGGATTATGAAAACCGTACGGAATCAAATTAATCGTCAAGTCAACTGTGAGACTGCAAATTTACAGAAGGTTGTGGATGCAGCAGTTCGTCAGGTAAAAGCAATCCGTATTATTGATAGAGAAATCGGCATTGAAGAATTACCAGAAAAGTTGCGCGTCGTTGCAAGACTTCGGTGGGAGAATCCTGAAGCGAGTTTAAAAGAACTTGAAGAGTTGATGGAGGGGAAACTATCTAAATCTGGAATTGGCCATCGACTAAAGAAGATTGAAGCATTAGCACTTACGTATGACCCGTTGGGGCTCGAAGAAGTATAGAGGTAATAATATATGTTTTCCTATAAATCAAGATATTGTGTAGCTGCGGCTATGGCCGCCATGGCTGCCCTTACAGGCCATGTAGAAGCTCGTGATATAGATTTACAATCAATTGGATATTTTCAGTTTTCTCCGTTGCCACCATCGTTGGTGTCTCAAACGGATACATTGCTCCTATCGGATAGTCCTGAATATGTAGGACCTGTAGGAGGTACGTTAAGTGCAGGTACAATTAATGGCAATGGTCGTATCTATTTCTATCATGTAAATGAAATGGATTTACCTCACAAGATTGCTATCGTCTTAGAAAACCAAACGGCTTATCCAACTTCAGTACATGTCATGAGACAATTAAAATCTGTAGCTACACCTGATTATTTTGCAGCAGGTCGTGATTTGTCTCGAAAGGATTTGGAGCAACCTCTTAATGAAAGCCCAGATGCAAGACCATTATATTCTCTTAGCATCCCACCACAAGGGCGCCAATTAATCTTTAGTGACTTAGAAAATACACCGGTAAATCGAGATGCATTATTTACGGGTATTGTAGATATTAAAACAGAAGGGCCTATATTTGCGCGTGTCATGATGTTGCCTATGGGGATGGACCCTGTAGATGCGTCACATTGGGTGAAAAACCTTCCTATTGATGAAATACAATTACGCGGTACTTATACTGGTGCTAAACGTAATATGGAGGTTACTACACCATTCGATACCGCTTTAGGTGGTGCCTTTGTAGAAATTGGTAATGACCGCGAAGATACGTTTATCAATGGTGTAGACGAAATGCAAAATAAAGCATTTGTTCGTGACCGTGGTAACTACGGCGTATCGTATACGTTAAAAATTCCTACAAAGGGGAATGAACCGTTTAGACTGTATTTTAACCCTCTTGGAGGACCTTATTCTGGTTCCTTTATGGTAAAAGCATTGCATCAACAAGGTGCTAGACGGGGACAGACCGATACACGAACTTATCACATTGGTGGTGAAGATGGTATTTCCGCATTAGGGGAAGGTACTATATTAGATAGTCGTCTATTAGGGAATTATAATGCGGGCGATTTATTAACATTAAACTTTATGCCAGCCGGTGCATCGAATTTGCCAATTCGTTTCTTGTTAATTCCTGAATCTCTTGCAAATCCACAAAAACATCAAACTATTGCTGTTAATGTGCCGAAAGATGTTAAAGATATTTTAGGGCATCCAACTCAAGGGGGCACACAAATACCTGTAGGCCCTGTAGGTGGTAAAGATGGAGATAAAGGAGCAGTAGATACTAAAAAATCTACTATTGAAAGTCCAGCTAAGCGGGCAGAAACAATTGCTCATGAAGAAACTAAAAAGCTGAGCGATAAAGCTGTAGCAGATGTAAAAAAAGAAGCGCAACTTAAAAAAGCAAAAGACGAGAAAGAAGCCTTAGCTCGTAAAAAAGCCGAAGAGGCTCGACTAGCTGCAGAAAAAGCCGAAATGTTGCGAAAGGCTGCAGAGGCCAAGCATGCTGAAATTGAGCGTAAGATGGCTGAAAAAGCCGAAGCAGAGCGTAAAGCAGAGGAAGCTCGCAAGGCGGAAGCGGCTCGTAAAGCTGAAATGGCACGTATCGAGGCAGCGAGAAAAGCGGAAGCGGATCGACTAGAGGCGGCTCGTAAAGCAGAAAAAGCTCGACTAGCAGCGGAAGCAAAACGTCTTGAAGAAGAACGTAGAATTGAAGCTGCTCGTATTGAGGCCGCACGCAAAGCGGAGGAAGAAAGAAAAGCGGCCGAAGCTAAGGCTCGCTTTGAAGCGCAACGAGCAGCAGAAAAAGCTGCTTTAGAAGCCAAAAAGGCCGAAGCGGAACGCTTGGCTGCTGAGGCTAGAGTTCGTTTAGAAGCACAACGTAAAGCTGAGCAGGAAGCATTGGAAGCAAGACGTGCCGAAGAAGCTCGTAAAGCAGCAGAAGCGAAAGCTGCTTTAGAAGCACAACGTGCTGCCGAGCAAGCCGCTCTTGAAGCGAAGCGCCAAGAAGACGCTCGTAGAGCGGCAGAGGCTAAGGCTGCATTGGAAGCACAACAAATGGAAGCAGCAAGAAAAGCAGAAGAGGCTCGTCGTGCGGAGGAAGCGCGTAGAGCAGAAGAAGCTCGAATTGAAGCGGAACGTAAAGCTGAGGCCGCTCGCGTAGCAGCAGAAGCAAAACGAGCAGAGGAAGCACGCAAAGCTGAAGCAGCTCGAATTGAAGCAGCGCGTAAAGCTGAACAAGCTCGTTTAGCAGCAGAAGCACGTAGAGCAGAAGAAGCTCGGAAAGCAGAAGCAGCTAGACTTGAGGCACAACGTAGAGCTGAACAGGAACGTCTTGAAGCTGCGCGCCGTGCAGAAGAAGCTCGAATTGTTGCAGAGGCTAAACGTGCTGAAGAAGCGCGTAGAGCCGAAGAAGCTCGTCGCATAGAAGAAGCAAGACGTGCCGAAGAGGCTCGTAAAGCAGAGGCGGCTCGTATAGTGGCGGAAGCTCGTAAGGCAGAGCAAGAGCGACTTGCTGCAGAACGAGCTGAAGCAGAACGTCAAGCCGCAGAGGCACGACGTATTGCTGAGGAACGATATAAAGCGCAACTAGAAGCAGAGCGTAAAGCTGAAGCTGCTCGTCAACAAGCGTTGGCTCAAGCTGAAATCGAGCGTAAAGCAAAAGAGCGTGCTGAAGCTATTCAACTTGTCCGAGATCAACAAGAGAGTGCTCGTCGTCGTGCAGAACTTGCACGTCAACAACTTGAAGCCGAACATAAGGCTGCTCAAGCATCTAAGAGGACTCCTTCCTTCAGTGAACTTGATGATATTCATGGGGATACATCAAATGTAACTATTCCAAATGCTGTATCCATTGATGAGTTGACAAAACCTAGACCGACTGCATCTCAAAATACACGTCGTCGTGAGCAACGTCAACCTCAATTGTCGCCAAATCAGCAATATGTGCAGATAAATCCTGTAGCGAATGAGCCGCAACAAGATCAAATGCCATATACTCCACAAAATGAACAGCAAAATGATGAAGAAAACCCACCAAGATTATATCCATTAGGTTAAGACCCTTAATTTCTAAAAAAAATTTTAGATTAAAGTTTAAGATATAGAAGTGGATTAATAGCTGTTTAAATATAGAGAGGACAAGCAATTTTATATGCTTGTCCTCTTTTTAAAATCCATATGAATTTTGTGTTTTACATTGACTTTCAAAGGTGGATTCAGTACAATAAATAAAGAAATGCATATATGGTACGAGAGACCATTGCATAATACAATACCTTTTAATTTAGTCCAGAGAGGCTGAGAAAGGAATATAGTTGAAGTGCCCATAGGGGCTTCTTTGTGCAAACTATTTGACCTTTTGCCCTGGGCAAAAGGTCTTTTTTGTTACGTGAGTTAGGAGGAAATCATGGGACAAGTTAGCCTAAAAGGCAAAGATTTATTGGGTTTGCAAAATGTGTCACCTGAAGAAATCAAATTGATTTTAGATGTGGCAAAGAAAATGAAGAAAATCGTTCTTTCTGATGACAAGAAGGTTCCACTATTAAAGGGGAAATCCATTATCAACCTTTTTATGGAACCAAGTACTCGTACCCGTAGTTCCTTTGAGTTAGCCGGCAAATACTTAGGGGCTGACGTAATCAATCTTTCTCCTAGTGGATCTTCCATGGGTAAAGGTGAAAGTTTCCGCGATACATTATTAACTATGTCCTACATGGGTACAGATGCTATCGTAATGCGGCACAGCGCAGAAGGTGCACCTTTATACGCTACGAAAGCCGTAGATCCGATTATCATTAACGCAGGTGATGGCGCTCATGAGCATCCAACACAAGCATTACTAGACATGTATTCTATCTTAGAGAAAAAGAAATCTATTGAGGGGTTAAAGGTGGTTATCCTTGGCGATATAATGCATAGTCGCGTAGCACGCTCCAACATTTATGGACTTACAAAAATGGGGGCTGATGTACATTTAGCTGGTCCTCGTACAATGGTATATCCAGAACTTGAAAAATTAGGTGTTACCGTACACCACGATATTCGTGAAGCCGTTGCTGATGCAGATGTGGTAAACGTACTTCGCATTCAATTAGAACGCATTCACTCTGCACTATATCCTACAAACAGAGAATATGCACGTATCTTTGGCATCAATAGCGATGTATTGAAATTAGCTAAAGACGATGTAATGGTTATGCATCCAGGTCCAATGAACCGTGGCCTAGAAATCGCACCAGATGTTGCGTATTCTGATCAATCAGTAATTCAAGAACAAGTGCGTAATGGCGTAGCTATACGTATGGCTGTATTGTACTTAACTATTATCGGAGGTGACGGTAGTGAGCTTGCTTATTAAAAATGGTACGGTAGTTAATCCGGCAAAAAAACAAAACGAAGTAGCAGATGTTCTCGTAAAAGATGGTAAAATTGCAGCCATCGGTCAAAACTTGAGTGCTGAAGGTGCTGAAGTTTATGATGCAACAGGGCTTATCGTAGCACCTGGTCTTATCGATATTCACACACATTTGCGCGAACCAGGCCAAGAAGCTAAAGAAGATTTCCACTCTGGTACACAAGCGGCTGCTGCAGGTGGTTTCACACGTGTTGTAACTATGGCTAATACAAATCCTGTGGTAGATAATGCTGCGCTCGTAAGAGGGTTGCAAAAGCAAGCCGAACTTACTGGTGTTGTTAAGGTAGAATTTATTGGTGCTGTATCAAAAGGTCTTGAAGGTAAGGAACTTGCTGAAATGGGGGATATGGCAGAAGCTGGTGTAGTAGCTTTCTCTGATGATGGCCACTATGTAGAAAATGCTGCATTTATGCGTCGTGCTTTAGAATACTCATCCATGTTTAATAAGATGGTTATCGACCATGCAGAAGATATTACATTGACTAAAAATGGCCATATGCATGAAGGTATTGTTTCTTATGAATTAGGTGTTATTGGTCGTCCTGCAGTAGCTGAAGATTTGGCTGTTGCTCGTGATATCTTGTTATCTGAAATGACAGGTGGTCATATCCATATTGCTCACGTAAGTAGTAAAAATACTGTAGATATGGTGCGCCGTGCGAAGGCTAAAGGTCTTAATGTAACCTGTGAAGTTACAAGCCAACATTTGTCTTTCACAGATGAATACCTACGCGAATATAATCCAGCATTTAAAATGGCTCCTCCAATTCGCTCAGAAGATCATCGCCAAGCATTATTAGAAGGCTTGAAAGATGGCACAATCGATGCGATTATTACAGACCATGCACCACATGCATATGAAGAAAAAGACCATGAATTCTGCTGTGCACCAAATGGTTTCAGTGGCCTCGAAACATCTTTGGCAGCGGTTATTACAAATGCATATGGTCCTGATAAACTTAGCATTGATCAAGTTGTGTACTATATGAGTACTCGACCAGCTGAGTTGATGCACCTTGATGCAGGTGTTCTTGAAGTTGGCAAGCCAGCAGATATTACCGTATTCTCCACGACTGAAGAATGGACAGTAGATCGAAATAAATTCTATACAAAAGGTAAAGTTAGCCCATTTGATGGTATGACTGTTACAGGTAAAGCTAAACTCACAGTAGTTGATGGCAAAATTGTTATGAAGGAGGGCGTAGTCTTATAATGAAAGGCAAGTTAGTTCTTGAAGATGGTTCCGTGTTTGAAGGTTCCTTATTAGGTGGCGCCCCAACGGTAGGCGAAGTTGTATTTAACACAGGTATGACAGGGTATCAAGAAATCTTGACTGATCCATCCTATGCGGATCAAATTATTACATTAACCTATCCTTTAATTGGTAATTATGGTACTTTAAATTCTATTACTCAAGGTCCTAAACCATATTGTAAAGGTTTTATTGTAGGTGAACTGTGTGACTTCCCATCTAACTGGCAAAATGAGGGGTTATTTAGTGAGTATCTTCGTTTGCACGGCATCCCTTGCCTTTATGATGTAGATACACGTGCGATTACACGTGTTCTTCGTAACCATGGTGTAATGAAGGGCGTACTCGTACGCTCTGATTACCCTATGGAGGATATTCAAAAATTGTTTAAACAAGACTTGCCAACAGATCAAGTTATGCGTGTAACTACAAAATGGCAAGGTATGCGTGGCGATAAAAATGCTGAATTCCACGTAGCGGTAATGGATTATGGTGTAAAGGAAAATATCCTTCGCTCTCTAGAAGCTGCAGGCTGTCGTCTTACTGTATTTCCTGCAGATGCTAAGGCTGAAGATGTGTTGGCAGCAAATCCAGATGGTATTTTTTTATCTAATGGCCCTGGAGACCCTCAAGATCTTGGCTATGCAGTAGAAGAAGTAAAGAAAATGTTTGGTAAGAAACCAATCTTTGGCATCTGTATGGGGCATCAAGTATTGGCACAAGCTTATGGTGGCACCACATTCAAATTGAAATTTGGTCACCGTGGTTCTAACCATCCTGTACAAGATTTACGTACTGGTCGGGTATATATTACATCTCAAAACCATGGTTATGCGGTAGATGATACTTCTTTGCCAGATTTCGTAGAAATTACACATCGTAGTGTAAATGATGGTACCGTAGAAGGTATGCGTCATAAAGAATTGCCAATCTTCTCCGTACAATACCATCCAGAAGCATCCCCAGGACCTACTGATAACCTATATTTATTTGACGAATTTGAAGACTTAATGAGAAAGGGAAAATAATATGACCTCAGAAGCAAAAAAAGTACTTGTAATTGGTTCTGGTCCAATTATTATCGGCCAAGCTGCAGAGTTTGACTATGCTGGCACACAAGCATGCCGTTCCCTTCGAGAAGAGGGTTATAAAGTAGTATTAGTTAACTCCAACCCTGCTACTATTATGACTGATACAGATATTGCAGACCGCGTATATGTAGAACCGATTAGTCTTGAATTCGTAACAGAAGTAATTAAAAAAGAACGCCCTTGGGGCTTGTTGGCTACATTAGGTGGTCAAGTAGGTCTTAATATGGCGGTACAATTGTCTGAAGCTGGCGTATTAGAAGAATATGGTGTAAAACTTCTTGGTACAACTCTTGAAGCCATTAAACAAGCCGAAGACCGTGAACTCTTCAAAGAAGCGATGAAGGAAATCAACCAACCGGTCCCTGAATCCGATATCTTTAACGATCTTGAAGAAGCAGTAGCCTTTGCTAATCGTATTGGGTATCCTATTATCATCCGTCCTGCATACACATTAGGCGGTACTGGTGGAGGTATTGCCCATAATGAAGATGAAATGTATGAAATCACACGTCGTGGTTTGAAACTTTCACCAATTCACCAAATTCTAGCAGAACGTTCCGTTGCAGGCTGGAAAGAGATTGAATACGAAGTAATGCGCGATAGTGCAGATAACTGCATCATCGTATGTAATATGGAAAATATTGACCCTGTTGGTGTGCATACTGGGGATTCTATCGTTGTGGCACCAAGCCAAACCTTGAACGATATTCAATACCAAATGCTGCGTACCGCATCTGTAGAGATTATCCGTTATTTAAAAATCGAAGGCGGTTGTAACGTACAATACGCTTTGAATCCAAATAGCAACGAATATATTGTTATCGAAGTAAACCCTCGCGTATCTCGTTCCTCTGCATTGGCATCTAAAGCAACTGGGTATCCAATTGCGAAGGTAGCAGCAAAAATTGCAGTAGGCATGACATTGGATCAAATTACAAATGCTGTAACCGGTGAAACTAAAGCATGCTTTGAGCCGACTCTTGACTATGTAGTAACTAAGTTTCCACGCTGGCCTTTTGAAAAATTCAACTTAGCAGATCGTACCTTGGGCACGCAAATGAAGGCTACTGGTGAAGTTATGGCCATCGACCGTTCTTTAGAAGGTTCTTTGTTAAAAGCAATTCGTTCCTTGGAAATTGGTTTAGACCATATTGAGCTTAAGAAAATCACTCATGAGTCTATGGAACAATTGATCGAACGTTTACATTTAGTAGATGATGAACGTATCTATGTTGTAGCAGAAGCACTTCGCAAGGGAATCAGTGTAGAAAAAATCCACTATATTACAAAAATTGATACATTCTTTATTGAAAAAATCAAAAACATTGTTACTGTGGAAAAAGCATTGGCTGAGCAAGGTTTAACAGAGGATGTATTGCGCAAAGCAAAACGTTATTCCTTCACTGATTCTGTTATCGCTCGTTATGCTAATACAACTGTAGAAGATGTTCGTGCAAAACGTAAAGAATGGAATATTCTTCCAACATATAAATACGTAGATACTTGCGCAGCTGAATTTGAATCTAAAACACCTTATTATTACAGTGCGTATGCACAAGAAGACGAAGTTAAACCACTAGGCGAAAAATCCGTAGTGGTACTTGGTTCCGGTCCGATTCGTATCGGTCAAGGTGTAGAGTTCGATTACTGTTCCGTACATTCCTCTTGGGCCCTTCGTAAAGCGGGTTACCAATCTATTATGATTAATAACAACCCAGAAACAGTGTCTACAGACTTTGATATTTCTGACTCTTTATACTTTGAGCCATTGACTGTGGACGATGTTATGGAAATCATCAATAAAGAACAGCCAGCGGGCGTCATTGCTCAATTTGGTGGTCAAACGGCTATCAATTTGGCAGGCCCATTGGCAGAACGTGGCGTCAAAATCCTCGGTACATCCGTAGATAGCATCGATATGGCGGAAGACCGTGAACGCTTTGATGAATTGTTGGCGAAGCTTGGTATTCCTCGTCCGGTAGGTGCTCTTGTAACCTCTGATGAAGAAGCACAAGAAGCAGCTAAAAAGTTGAAATACCCATTAATCGTTCGCCCTTCTTATGTATTGGGCGGTCGTGCGATGGAAATCGTATACAACGATAAAGAGCTTGATGTATACATGAAGGAAGCCGTAGTAGCATCTAAGGAGCATCCTGTTCTTATCGACCGTTATATGGTTGGTATGGAGGTAGAGGTTGACGCTATTTCCGATGGTACCGATGTATGTATCCCTGGTATTATGGAACAAATCGAACGCGCCGGTGTTCACTCTGGTGACTCCATGGCCGTTTATCCAGCTCAACATTTGAGTCAAGAATTGATTGATCAAATCGTTGATTATACACGTCGTATTGCAGTAGGCCTTAATGTTAAAGGTATACTTAATATTCAATATATCGTGGCTGATGGTGAACTTAACGTTATCGAAGTTAACCCTCGTTCTAGCCGTACTGTACCATTCATTTCTAAGGTTACAGGTATCAATATGGTAGAATGTGCAACACGCATTGCCCTTGGTGAAAGCTTAAAAGACTTAGGCTTACCACTTGGTCTTGTACCTAATAAACCATATGTAGCTGTAAAAGCACCTGTATTCTCCTTCTCTAAAATGGGCCTTGTAGAAATTGCTCTTGGACCTGAAATGAAGTCTACTGGTGAAGTTATGGGTATTGGCCGTACGTATTCTGAAGCATTATTTAAAGCTATTAATGGTGCCAACATGCGTATTCCTGAGGATGGTACAATCCTCATGACTGTAGCAGATCGCGATAAAGAGGAAGCGAGTCAATTGGCAAAGGGCTTCATCGAATTGGGCTATCATATTGAAGCAACTGGTGGTACTGGTAAATACTTCAAAGAACATGGCGTTGACTGCAAGGTAGTTAACAAAATCTCTGAAGGTGATGATAACTGTGCTGACCACATTCGTCAAGACAAAGTCGATCTTGTACTTAATACATTGACTGCAGGGAAACGACCTGAACGCGAAGGATTCCAATTGCGCCGTCTTGCTGTAGAAATGGGTACACCATGCTTAACAAGTCTCGATACAGCACGGGAAGTATTGCGTGTTGTGGCGAATCGTAAAGATGATGCGAACTACACTGTAGAAGCATTACAAGATTTTGAATTGGAGTAAAACCATGAGTGGCTATGTAGAACAGGGCGAAGTCGTTCGCAATGAGCAAATAGGCTCTGATGTGTGGATTATGGATATTCACGCACCAAAACAAGCAGCAGAAGCAAAGGTAGGACAGTTTTGTAATGTTCGCGTAGCGGACTCTACGGCGCCATTATTGCGCCGCCCTATTAGCTATGCTGGATTTGATGCCCGAAAGGGTACGATTACCCTTTTGTATCGCGTTGTAGGCAAGGGGACTGAAATTATGACACGTCTCGTGCCTGGTGATACATTAGATTGCTTAGGACCTTTGGGCGAACCGTTTGTAACATCTAATAATATGCTTCTCGTTGGCGGTGGCGTTGGTATTGCACCGATGCTATGTATCGCCTCTCATTTGCAAAAAGGTGAAGAAGCACAAGTTATTCTTGGTTTTAGAAATGAAAGTGAAACCTTCTGGGCTGATTTATTTAAAGATACGCCTGTTCAAGTCCACATCACTACTGATGATGGTAGCGTAGGTACAAAAGGCTTCCCTACAGCAATCATGCCTGACCTAATTAATGCTAATTCGTTTACTTCTGTTATGACTTGTGGTCCTATGCCTATGATGAAAGGCGTAGCACAAGTGGCTAAAGAACTCGATGTGCCATGCCAAGTATCTTTAGAAGAGCGCATGGGATGTGGTACGGGCGGTTGCTTAGGTTGCGCTTGTGATGGTGCCGGTGGCAAACGTTATAAAGTTTGTAAAGATGGTCCTGTATTCCCAGCTGAGGAGGTGTTCT
>ERZ773079.1210-NODE-1210-length-15810-cov-2.888036_pt1 | contig 15810 bp, 11 predicted proteins | sample MGYA00511355_ERZ773079 | MGnify/ENA primary metagenome ERZ773079 (study PRJEB29015, sample SAMEA2737979) | human oral metagenome | biome: human oral; feature: human-associated habitat; material: dental | place: China | collected 2117 ... | reverse complement strand
ACGCTTACGGAGATTCGGGCGATTGCACAGGAGGTTCTGAATCCCGTTGCGCGGCATATTCGTGAGGAGGCAAGAAACCATGCAAAAGAACATGATCCCGCTGGAAGAACACATCCGTCTATGGCAGACGCTGGCGAATCCGTCGGCGACTGCCGAGGAGAAGGAACAGGCACAGGATCAGCTCTGGGACGCACGTCTGGAGATGAAGGAGAGCGAACTGTCGAAGGCGTTCTATCATCAGGAGGAGGAGCAGGTATTTCCCGTGGTCTTTCCGGAGATGACGCAGATTCCGCTGCGCCTATGGGAGGAGCAGCCGACGGAGACACTGAGGAAACTCATCGACCAGCTGACGGTGTACCTGACGTTCTGGGGAGACCTCGACGCAAACGATCCATGGGAGGCACGGGATCGCCTGATGAGGGAGGCGTATCTCCATCCGTGGGGCGGATTCGACGAGATACTGAAGAGGGCGAACGAGGAGGAGAGCGAGCGGATCGCAAACGAGATGTGGGGGAATCCGTACCGGGAGGAGGAAGAGGACGAGGAGGAGCCGGAGGACGAAGTGCCGTTCGTGCCGGGCGAGTGGGCACGGCTGCGCCGCAGGTTCCTCCAGATGCAGCGGCCGGAGGAGTGGAAGAGGATGCTGCGGGAAGAGGAGGCGAGCCCGTACCTGGAACAGATCGAGAAGAACTGTCAGGAGGAGTATCTGCGGATCTGCGAGATGGAGGAGGCGAAAATGCCGCAGGAGGAGATGAGCTTTCTGGAGAACGTGCAGAGACGCAACGCCATCGGGCAGATGGTGAAGGAGTTCCTGATGGAGGATCTGCAGCACTAGCTCCGGTCGATCTGTCTGCCATCGACTACGCGGCAGATATGTCCTCAACGAGCGGCAAGCGGGCGGTCTTTGCGCGCAATCTCGCGGCAATTCGCGTGATGAAAGCGCTGGAGGAGCGCGAAGTCCCGCCGACGAGCGAGGAACTTCGCCTTTTGCGGAGCTACAGCGGCTTTGGCGGGATTCCCGAGGCGTTCGACCCTGCAAATAAGGCGTGGTCGAAGGAGTATGACGCGCTGCGCAGACATCTGACGGAGGCGGAATTTTCATCTGCGCGTGCGTCTACCCTAAACGCGCACTACACGCCTCCCGAGGTCATTGCGGGAATCTATGAGGGGCTTGCCCATATGGGCTTTACCGGGGGGAATGTGCTGGAGCCGTCATGCGGCGCGGGGCGTTTCTTTGACGCGATGCCGGAGGAAATGCGAAATGAGAGCCGCCTGTTCGGCGTGGAGGTCGATGCGCTCTCTGCCCGCATTGCACGGCTTGCACATCCTGACGCAGAAATCGCGCAGCAGGGCTTTGAACGGACACGCTTTGCCGACGGGTCGTTCGATCTTGCCATCAGCAACGTGCCGTTTGGCGATGAGATCATCACGGGCGATCCGAAGTATCTGGGCGAGCGGCTACGTATCCATGACTACTTTCTGAACAAGATGATTGACGAGGTACGCCCCGGCGGTCTTGTGGTCGCGATCACCTCGAAGGGGACGATGGACAAGGGCAAGGAGCGCGTGCGCTCGATGCTCGCGGACAAGGCGCGCCTTGTGACGGCGCTGCGGCTGCCGGAGACGGCGTTTTCCGCTGCGGGTACGCGCGTGATCTCCGATCTGCTCGTCTTTCGGAAAAAAGATCCTGCGCGTTCGCCCGGCGAGGAGCAGCAGGATGCCCTTGCCGCCGTGGACTGGGACGGCGTTCTCTATCAGCGGGCAGCAGGGGAGAATATCAACAAATATTTTTATCACAACCCGGAGCAGGTTCTGGGCGAGTTTGCAACACGGTCGGGGGCATACGGGCGCGAGCAGACCGTTCTTGCGCCCGAGGGGCAGAATCTTGGTGCTGCGATCAGAGAGCGTCTGACGGCGCTTCCGACCGGTATCTATACGCCCACACACGAGACGCTGCCCATTCCCGTGCAGGAGCAGCAAAGAGAGCGCGCCTCTATGGGATTCTATGTAGAGGACGGGGCACTTTGTTTTGTGGATACGGAGGGCGCGCGCCGTGTGCCTGAGATGTCCGATAAGGATCGGGCGCGCGTGATCTCTGCCGTCCATCTGCGCGATGCGGGTCATGCACTCCTGAACGCGCAGCAGGAGGAGTGTTCCAATGAAGAACTCTACGCGCTCCAAAAGAAGCTCACGGAGCGTTATGAGGATCATGTGCACCGCTATGGGCGCATTGTGCAGGATAAGACGCTCAAGAAGCTCTTCGGCGTCGATCCCGGCAGCAACTTCATTGCCGCCTATGAAATCTATGACAGCAAGAAGAATTTTATCCGCAAGGCAGATATTTTCACCGAGCGTACCATCGTCCCGCAGCGCGTCCCGACCGAGGCGGAGAGTGCAGCCGATGCCCTGACGATCTCCATGCAGCAAAAGGGCGGCGTTGATCTCTCCTATATGGCAGAACTTACGGGAAAGCCCGCAAGCGACCTCATCAGCGAACTCGAATTCAAGCAGATTTTCTACGATGAGGCAGAGGGCTATGTGCAAGCGGACGCCTATCTCTCCGGGGATATTCGTGGAAAGATGGAAGCCCTCGAAAAAAGGCGCGCTGCCATCGAAAAGGAGCTTGCAGAAGGGAGCGGCGCGGAGGCGTCGCCGGAAGCGCGCACTGCGCTCGAAGCGCAGCTTTTCCGCGTGCAGAAAAACTACGCCGCACTCGAGGAGGTCAAGCCGAAGGATTTGGAGATCGGCGACATTTCCTGCGGACTCGGCGTGTCATGGCTGCCCACACGCTATATCGAGCAGTTCATCGAGGAGAAATTCCAGCCGGAGTGGTCTGCTGCGGTCGCGTATTCCCCCGAGACGGGCGAATGGCAGGTGAAGCATCCCGCAGACGCGCGCCGCAACCCTGCAACAATGCGCTGGGGGACGAAGGAAAAGGATGCCTATGAGCTTCTGAGCGGGGCACTCAACTTTCGGACGCCTGTCGTCTATGTCCCAACAGACGATGATAAAAAGAAGATCGTGGATCGCGAAAAGACCATCGTAGCGCAGATGAAGCAGCAGGAGATCAAGGATGCGTTTCAGGAGTGGCTCATCCAAGACGCGCGGCGCGTACAGTTCATCACCGACTACTACAACCGCAATTTCAACAATATCCGTCCGCGTGAGTACAGCGGTGCCCATCTGCATTTTCCAGGGATGTCGAACTCTATTTCCCTCAACGCGCACCAGAAGGACGCCGTGGCGCACAGCCTTTACGGCGGCAGCACGCTTTTCGCGCACTGTGTCGGTGCGGGCAAGACCTTCGAGATGGTGGCGTCCATCATGGAGGCAAAGAGGCTCGGCATCTCGCACAAGGCTCTTATGATCGTTCCGGGACATCTGACGGAGCAGACAGGCGAGGAGTTTCGCGTCTCTATCCACAAGCGAAAATCCTCGTTGCGACAAAGAAGGACTTTGAAAAGCAAAACCGGCGGGAGTTCATTGCGCGCGTTGCAACGCAGAACTGGGACGCCGTCGTGATGAGCTACGAGCAGTTCAAGCGGATCAAGGTCTCACAGGAGCGGCAGGAGGCGCTCTATGCGTCCGAGATCGAGCGGATACGCGAAGCCCTTGAAAGCGAGACTGTCATTCGGTCAGGGGACAAGCCGCACAGTGTCCGTCAGCTTGAGAAAAAGAAGAAGAGTCTTGAGGCGAAGCTGGAGAAATTGCAGCAGGAAGGAGAAAAGAACAGGGAGGGCGTGATCGACTTCGAGGAACTCGGCGTTGATCGGCTCTGTGTGGATGAAGCGCATTATTTCAAGAACCTCTACACGCCGACACGGCTTTCAAGGGTCGCTGGTATTGGTACGAGTGAATCAGATCGCTCATGGGATCTCTATCTCAAGTGCCAATACATCAACGAGATCACGAACAACAAGGGCGTGATCTTTGCGACCGGCACGCCTGTCTCCAACTCCATGACGGAACTGTTTACGATGCAGCGTTATCTCGCCGCGCCGCGTCTTTCTGCGCAGAAACTTGCACATTTTGACGCATGGGCGGCAAATTTCGGCGAGATCACCGTCGGCATGGAGCTGAAGCCCGAGGGCAGGGATTACCAGCTGAAGACACGTTTCGCCAAGTTCCACAATCTGCCCGAACTCATGAATATGTTCAAGGAGTTCGCCGACATCCGCACATCGGATATGCTGAAGGGGACGATCAAAGTCCCCGAAGCGGAATACGTTGTCGAACGTCTTCAACCTAGCGCAGAGCAGAAAGAAATCATCGACACGCTTGCCGTGCGTGCCCAAGAGATCAGAGCCGGCAAGAAGCCCCTTGTGGAAAAGGTGGACGGCACGATGACGGAGGATAGTATGCTGCTCGTCACAAACACAGGGCGCAACCTCGCCCTCGATCCGCGCATCATTCATCCCGGGCTGCCCGATCACAAGGACAGCAAGGTCAACCGCTGCGTCGAAAACGTCCTTGCCACCTATCGGGGGAATATGGAAAACAAAGGGACGCAGATTATCTTCTGCGACCAGTCCACGGCGACCGGCAAGGGCAAGGGTGGCTTCAACGTCTATGACGACATTCGGACAAAGCTCATCAAGGCGGGCATTCCGAAGGAGCAGATTGCCTTTGTGCAGGAGGCAAAGACGGAGAAGCAGAAGGATGCGCTCTTTCAGAAAGTGCGCGAGGGCGAGGTGCGCGTCCTGCTCGGCTCGACCGATACGCTCGGTGTCGGGACGAATGTGCAGCACAAACTTGTTGCGACGCATGATCTCTCTATTCCGTGGCGTCCCGCCGATCTTGAGCAGCGGATGGGGCGTATCATTCGCCCCGGCAACGAAAATGAGAAGGTCAAGATTTTCCGCTACGTCACCGAAGGGACATTTGACGCCTATATGTGGCAGATTGTAGAGAACAAGCAGCGCTTCATCTCTCAGATCATGACCTCGAAGACGCCCGCGCGCTCGATGCAGGATGTAGATGAGACCGTTCTCAGCTATGCGGAGATCAAGGCGATTGCAACGGGCAATCCCTTCATCAAGGAGAAAATGACGCTGGAAAACGACCTCTCGCGCATACAGATTGCGAAATCTGCCTATCTCAGTCAGCAGCAGCATCTCCAAAATCTCATTCATCGGGACTATCCCGCACAGATCAAGGAGAAGAAGGAGGCACTGGATCGCCTCTTGGACGATCAGCAGCGCATGGAGGAACACACGCAGCGCATTGACGGCAAAGAGTCTTTTGCAATCACGATGAACGGCGTACTCTACACCGACCCGAAGGAAGCGGGGAAAGCGTGGGGCGAGATACAGCAGAGTGCGCGGGCAATGCTGGATTTTCGGGGCGAATACAAGGGGCTGAAATGCCGCGTCGTCATCGACCACATGACGCAGACACCCATGCTCGCCCTCTACCATAAGTCGAACTATCGCGTGCGGATCGGCGAGCGACCGCAGGACACCTTCACGCGGCTGAAACATCTGTCCGATACCATTGTCGAGCGCATTGCGAAGCAGAAAGAGGACATTGTGCAGACGGAGAACAATCTCGTCCGTGCGAAGGAGGAGCAGGGACGCCCCTTTGCCCATGCAGCGGAGGAGCGCGAGAAGACTGCGCGCCTGAGAGAGTTGGAAGGACTGATGCGCGCATCCGAGGAAGAGTCAATCGCTGCGACCGCTGTGCCGGCGTATAAAAAGCTGCCGGAAAAGTCATTTGCCGCCCGTATCGACGAGATCGCCCGCAGCAAGCAGCGCAGGACTGCTCCGCTGCAAACAGCAGCGGCGAGATAGGAGGGACATCATGAAACTGCATTCCAACCAACCGCATATCCATGACCGCATTGCCGCATTGGAGACCATCACGCAGGAGGAGGCAATGGAGCTTTACGGCGACGATTGCCGAGAGAATCCGGAAAACGGCATTTTCGACCATTATCCGGGGCAGCTCGTGTGGGATGGTACGACGCACAGGCGTGTCGATGAGGAGGCGCAGGGGTGATGGCAGCGACGCAGAAAAAAACGTATACCAAGAAAACTGACGAAGAAATCTATGAGGCGACAACCAATAAGATCCTCTCCCTCATGGAGAGCGGAAAGCTGCCGTGGCAAAAGGGATGGGACGGGAAGGTCGGCGCGTCGATCTTCCACGTCCCCATCAACGGGAAATCGGGTCGTCCATACGGCAGCCCTCTGAACAGCCTTTATCTTTCGTGCATTATGGCAGAGAAAGAGAGCGACGATCCGCGTTTTTTCTCCATCGGAGTTCTCAAGCAGCAGAACAAGATTCACAAAGAGCGTGTGGAAAAATACCGTGCGGAGGGAAAGGAGATTCCGCGAGAACTCCTGTGGGAGTACCGCACGAAGGAGGGGGCGAAGCCGACCACCGTTTTGCAGCGTTGGCACGTCACGCAGGATAAATACGGCAACGAGCTGCCAGAGGATGAGCAATACTGGGCAAAGAAATACGTTGCGCTCTACCATGCTTCGGACTGTCTGCGCCGTGAATACCACCGGGACGCCGAGGGAAATCGCCTGTATGGAGCGGACGGCAAGCCGCTCTATACCGATCATCCCCTAAAGGCGTATGTGGAAAAGGAGAAGCGCTATACGCACGAGGAAGTCCATGAGATTGCCGAGGCAATCCTAGCGGGAAGCCATGCGGTCATCAAGCACGATCAGGCAGACCGTGCCTTTTACAGTCTGAGCAGCGATGAAATCCATCTGCCCCCGAAAGAGGCTTTTCCGGAGCTTGCGGACTACTATGCGACGGCGCTGCACGAACTCGCGCATTGGACGCGGCACGCCTCGCGCCTTGATCGGGAGCGGTTCGGAGGATTCGGCTCACCCGACTATGCGCGTGAGGAGCTGCGCGCCGAGCTTGCGACGGCGTTTCTCTCACAGGAGTTCGGACTGCCGTCGAACATCGAGGGTCATGCGGCGTATCTGCAAAGCTGGATGCAGGATCTCAAAGAGGATAAAACGGCGTTCGTACAAGCCGTTTCGGATGCGAAGCAGATCGTAGGGTATATCAAAGACTTTATCCCCGCGCATCTGCGCGCACGCACAGAGGATGCCCCTCCGGTCGAGGTCGCAGCCCCCGAAAAAGAGGCGCAGGAGCACGTACAGAGTACGCAGCCCGTGGAGGCAGAAATGCCGCAGCGCACGAACGAGCGGCTTGTTGAGATCAAGGATACGGATTATGTGCCGACACATACAGACGATTCCGTCCACGTCACGGTATTTCAGACAAAGACAGGAACACTCGCAGCAAAGTACGGTATGCAGTTCATCCGGGACTTTGACCGCGTCTACGATGCCAATTTTGACCGTGAGACATTCACACTTGACCGGCTCTATGAAAAACTCAATCGAGATGACCGACCGAATGCACAGGATATGCGCAGTATGAGTGTCGGCGATCTCATTGAGGTTGACGAACGTATTTTTCGCGTAAACAGCGTCGGATTTGAGGAAATGCAGCTTCATCCGTACAAGGAAGACTTCATCCTGACGAGCACCTCATCAGAAAGCATTCAAAAGCAGCAGGAAGAGGCAAAGGAAGCCGTCGGCGAGGAGCTATATACTGCCTATCAGAAGAAATTTCACGATGTCTTCTATCGCGGGGAAAATCCGCATTTGCCGATTGATCGCTTTGTCGATCCGCGCTATCGTGAGATGGATGCGGACTACGCGAAGGAGTTTCGGGAGCGCGTCTATCTCTGCGGGCTGTCGAGTCTGCGCCCGACCGATGAGAAGGGATGGCGCGACGCGGATCGCCTCTTTGCACAGAAGCAGCTGGAGGCGGCTGTCCCGTTCCCGCGCATCGCGGGGGCAATCCAGCGGAACAGCCCCTACGCAGTCATCTCGGGCGACCGCGCCTATGGGACGAAGCTCGCGCGCGATACATCGGCAGAGCGCGAACGGGAAAGGGGACAGGGCGCTGCGATCAGCGCAGCACGTTAGCAAGAACAACGCGGTATATACGATAAGAGGGTCTGCCCCCAGTACGGGCAGACCCTCTTATCGTCCTGTGTTTTTGCTGTTTTCCTGTGTTTTTTGTGGTACATCCCACTTTTCACCCGTCCATGCGAGCGGACGCAGTTTTTTCTCTGCAAAGGGGGCGAGAAACTTTTCCAACCGTCCGTATAGTGCAGAGAACTCCGGCTTGTTTTCGACATTCGCCAACTTTTCGTAGGCGTGCTTCAAATCCTCCTGCCTCGTGCGAAACTCCTCAAAAGTTCCGAGGGTGCGACCACCCGCATGGATCAGGCGGTGAACATCCAGCAGGTTCATATCCTTGCAATACGATAGGATATAGACATCCACAAGATCCTTTGCCCTGCGGAAGACCTTCGGGCTGGCGATGGCACAAATCTTGTCCGAGAGCATTTTTTGCAGCGTTGCGCCGCGAATATAGAGCGGCTGACCTTGATAGGAGATTTGATAGTTCTGATAAAAAGGATGGCTGCGTTGTCCAAAATCCACCTTGAATACGCGCTCCTTGTTGGCGTCTAAAATTCGGAATCCCGCAGATTTTTCTTCTGCCGGTTCACGAAAAACAACAACAGATAGACTCGGATCGACACGCCGAACGGCTTTTTCCAGCACCTCGCGCATCGTTTCAGCGGTGGGATTCACTCCCAGCCAATCACCGTCAATATCGTGTGTGATACGGTGTACTGAGATGGGCGGAGCTTCCAGCAGTGCCAAATTCAGATTCATTGCCCCTTTGAAAATGATAGGGGCTTTCGCGCGTGTGAGTTCTGCCATGACCTTCATCATGAGTTGTTCGTTTTCGTTCATGCTTCATCCCTCGTCATAGTATTCCATTGCCCATACTTTGTATTTCTCGAAGCGGGGAAGAAGGTCTTGCTCAATCTGCAAGGAATCAAAGGATTCTCCGTTGGAAAAATATACGTCCGCTAAACTTTCCTGTATGACCTGATTGTCGCCATCGGCGCGCAGGAGATCGTTGATGGTCTGATTGACACTCGTACAAAGAAGTCCGTTGCGCGGTTCGTGCTCCACAGCGGAGAAAGAGGGGATGATATGCTCTGTTGTTCCGTCTATGTGCAATGGTGACTGCACATAGATGTGGGCAGTTTCATGAAAACTGCTTCCATTGGACAGCCCCAGATAGTCCGCAGCCGTATCATAGGCAAGGATACAGGGGGCGTCCTTCAAGAGATCGCGCAGGTAATCATTATAGGTATACAGATCCAAGGCAATCACTCCTTTCTCATCTTCTACAACTATCTTAAAGCAAAGAACTTCCCGCTGTCAACACGGTGCGCCTATCTCCCTTTTGCGCTCTCGGCGAGGATTTCGTCCTTCTCCATCTCCGACATGAGCATCCAGTTTTCTCCCATGCGGCTGTCCTTGCTGCGTGCGACGAGTGCCGCATATTGGGGATCGCTGATCCCTTTTGCAATCGTGCGTGCCGCATCCAGTTCCTTGCTGCGCGAACCACTGCTGCCCTTTCCGGAGGACGGTGCAACTGTATAACGTACCCCGTCGCCCTCGCTTTTCCGCTGCTGATCGGCAGCGGATTTTTCTTTGCCCAGCTCCGCGCTTTCCTTCGTCATGGCTGCAAGCTCTCCTGCGAGCTTCGATGCCTTTGCGGCGAACGGCTTGTTGCGTTCCATGACACCCGCTGCAATCTCCGCAATTTTTTTCGTTGCTTCGGGGGTGCTGCAACGCTCGGTGAGTTTGCTGCGCACCCGTGCGAGTTCGGCAGCTTCCTTTGTGAGGTTCTCTTTTCGCTCAAGGAGTGCGCTACGTCGCTCCTCAAGTGCATTCTCTTCCTCCTTGTATGCTTTTTTGGCAGCGGATGAGGCGAAGAAGCCGGGGGTTTCCTTTTTGTCGAATGCGCTGCGATCCTTTTTCCACGCCTCCACATCGTTCCTATAATACTGTTCCTGTTTGCGGTATTTATTTTCGCGTGCACGCAGCTCCTTCCATGCGCCTCTCGCGAAGATGTTCTGTGCGATGAGTTCAGCGCGCTCCGGCGTAAGTACGTCCTTCTGCGCCGCCGCAAGTTCCTTGCGCTTTTCGACGATAACTGCGTCTGTATACCGCTTCGCTTCGGAGAGGATACGTACGACATCGGCGAGGGAAAGAGTCTGCGCGTCTTCATCCGTGCGCAGATTGCTCTTTGCAGTCTTGACCATCTCTGCAAAATCCCGCAGCCGTTTCTCAAAGCGTTTTTTTGCAAGTTCGTTTTCAAAGAGCAGCTGATTGACACGCATCTCTATGTTCCGCACGGTTCCGCGTGCGGATAATTTGCGCATCTCCGGCTGCAACTTTTTTGCGAAACCCTGATACTTTTTCTGCGTTGCGGCAATCCTTTTTTCGAGTACGGGCAGCAGCTCCCCGGCAGCGTGCTCCTCGTCTCCTGTGGTCTTTTCTGCCGCCTGAACGCCTGCCGCGAACGCACGCAGGTCAAGCAGTTCTTTCCGCGCCGCTTTCATGTCGTGCCAGAGCGTGCGCGTCTCTTCTTCCATGAAGGAGAGGCGCGCCTGTTCCTGTGCAGCATCGCCCCAAAGGATGGTCGTCGCGGTCGCAATCAGATCACGATGCGCGTCCCCTAGGTCTTTGCGTACATCCTCCGGCAGGTTTTCCCGCAGTTCATTGTATTCGTCCAATACATGCGCAAAGAGTTCCTCGGCTTTGCTCTGCCGTACATGATCGGCGGCAAGATTTTTCGCACTGACGATATGTCGGTACCGATCATTGAGTGCACGCAGCCGCTGAAAGCGCTCCACGCGTGCATTCTTTTTCAAAATATCGTCGAGGGAAACGGCGAAGTCCGTTTCCGGAATGCGGTCGAGGAGTTCGGCGAGAACGTGATCGCCGCGCCGCAGTGCGTCCTCCTGCTGCGCCTTGAGTGTTCGATGATCGACGCGGACGGGGACACCGTATTTTTCAAGAATGGTGTTCTGGATTTTCGCAAAGTCCTCGCGTAGGTGCAGGAGATAGTCTTTCCTTTTTTTGCCGACCCATTTCTCTGCTTTGACGCAGCCACCCTGCGCGGGATGCTTCCGATTCGCACGCCCGAAAAACTTCTCCGGCGTTCGCTCCTGCTGCCGTTCCTGTGCGTCGATCTCGCGTGTCGAGAACATGATGTGAACGTGCGGTTGCCGTTCCCCGGAGGAAAGCGTGCCGACCTTTTCATGAATCGCCCACGCATAATAATGATCCGCGAGGTGTTTGGAAAGAAATTCGTCGAGGATTTCTTTCTGCTGCGCAAGGTTTAATTCGTTCGGAAGTGCGAAGATGATCTCTTTGTAACGCTCACCGTTCGCACGTTCGTAACGATCTGCCGCGTGGAAGAATTTCAGCGGCGAATCCTCTGCCCATCTCGGCATTTGGTGTCCCGTTGCAACGCAGCCGCCGCGCATTTCGTGCGCCGCCTCGCGGTTGATGTACTGTAGGTGCGAGGAAGCGAATGTGCTGTTTGTACCCTTTTGAAGAATCTCCAAGATGGCATCTGCTGTGCGTTCTACATCGCGCCTTCTTGCGCGAGCGTGAGTCCATCGCAGAGCCAGACGGGTCTCCCGTCCTCCTCCTCGGAGGTATAGCTGACGCTTGACATCATCCGACAAAAACACAGGAGTGCGTCGCCCTTTAGTGCCCACATTCCCGCCGGGCAGTACATGCAGGAGAAGTCCTTTTTTGGCAATTTCGTCGAGGGTAGGTTGATGAGTGTCGGACTTGGATACGCCGGAGGAGGGGGAGAGGGCACGGACAAGTCCTCCTGCGCTTCCTTCGGTTCGTCCAAAGATACCGCCGCATCCATCTCGTCCAGTGTGTCCAACTGTCCCGCGAGTTCCATCTCTTCGTCCCCGTTCAATTTCTTCACGCTCCTTTCGGTTTGCGGTATTTTTCTTTTCAAGTTCTCTGTCTGTGAAATGAACATCAAGATTCAGATCACGGACAGTGATGAGTGCCTCTTCCTGAAATTTTTCTGTCCCTCCGAGGGAAAGCTCCTCACCAAAGATGCGCTGCGCGGCAGCAAAGGCGATCCCGACGGTCTGAGGCGAGGCGTTCTTGGTGACGTGGATTCCCTGTGCGTCGAGTTTGATTTTCCCGAAGGGACTGCTGTAGAGCAGCACCGGTTGATGCGGCAATGGAAGGATCGGATGCGTTCCGGAAATCGTACTGCGATAGCTGTGGACATCGGCACGGAGTTCCGTATTTGCGTCGATGTTTTGAAACTTTCCCTCACGGTTGATGTAGGAGATGTGACTGCCCGCCTTGATCGAAACACCGCTTGGTTTTTTGTCGGACTTGAGTTCAAAATGGTAGCTTGCCATGCACTTTTTCCTTTCGCAGGGGATCCGTTTCTCAACCGAAGGTTCAGCGAGCGTAGGCGAGCGACAAAAAGAAAAGCGGACCGATTTTGCAAACGAACTGCGAGAAATCTTCTGCGGCTGAGTTTCTGTTTAATTTTCCTATAAGGGAAATGAAATAGAAACTCCTAAGTGTGCCCTGAACGTGTTTTACGAAATGAGTGTATCACAGCGGTGCATCCGGAATCAACGGACAGATCCGGTCTGTGACAACGCCGCGTCCTCTGTGTTAAGATAATTGCGGCGAAAGAACGACAGGATTTTTCGATGGAGGCGGATGTGACAGAGCAAAAACTGCAGCGCATGGAAGAAGAACTTGTTGCGGCAAAAAAATTCTCGCCGCAGAAAAATCCCGTCTGCAAAAACTGCAGCGCAGGAAACGTTCCTATCTGCTTTTGCAGGCGGGACTTCTTTTTGAGGAAGCGGGCGTACTCTATGACTATGATCCGACTGTTGTCCTCGCATTCCTGCGGGGATTGAAAAATGGAGGGAATGACAATGGAGGAAATCAAGGCGGCACTTGAAAAAATCGACCAAAAGATTGAGCGTACAGAACAGGAGATTGAACGCTGTGATAAGCGGCTGAAGGAGGCGAAGGCGGATCTTGTTCGTGCGCGGGAGCGGCGCAACGCAATCATCGGGACATATATCACAGACCTCGGTGGCGGCGACGCGAAAAGTCTGGACGCTTTTTTTGCACTCGCGCAGGAAACGCTTTCCGCACAAAAGGAAACTGCGACGGGGACGGATGAAAATGCGACCGATGAATCTGCTGCACAGGATTCCGGTCGCAGCGGCGAAGTATAGGAGAATGTAATGCGGCTCTTTATTGCGGAAAAACCGAGTCTTGGTCGTGCCATCGCAGCAGGACTCGGCAGCGGAAAAGAAAAGGACGGTGCTATCTATCTCGGTAGTGACATCGTGACGTGGTGCTTCGGTCATATCCTTGAACAGTGCAGCCCCGAAGATTATGACGAGAAGTACAAGCGATGGTGCATTGAGGATCTTCCGATTCTTCCGCAGGTGTGGAAGAACAAAGTGAAGCCTGACGCAAAGAAGCAATACCTTCTTATTAAGAAGCTCGTCCATGAAGCAGATGAAATCGTGAATGCGGGCGACCCGGATCGTGAGGGACAGCTCCTCGTCGATGAGGTACTTGCCGATCTGGGCGTCTTGAAAGGAAATAAACCCATCCGACGGATTCTGCTCAATGCCCTTGATGAAAAGTCCGTGCGCGAGGCACTCGGAGGGCTGCGCTCCAATCAGGAATTTGCCGGGCTGCGCAGCTCTGCGCTTGCCCGCGGCCGCGCCGATTGGCTCATCGGCATGAACCTCTCGCGCATTTATACCATCCGCGCACGCGAAGCAGGGTATCAAAATACCGTCAGCGTCGGCAGAGTGCAGACCCCGACGATGGGGCTTGTCGTGCGCCGCGAGATCGAGATCAAGAAATTTCGCCCAATCACATTTTTCACGCCTTGGATTCTCTGGCAGCATGCGGCAGGAAGTTTCCTCGCCAAATGGAAGCCGCGTGAGATGGAGGGCGTTGACGAGGAAGGACGGATTGTAAGCCGCGAGACCGCAGAACAGATCCTTGCAGCAGTCCGAAATGTCACTGCAAGTATTCGCAGCATGGAGCAAAAGAAGGGGACAAGTCCGCAGCGACTGCCGTATTCACTCTCGGCACTTCAGATTGACGCGGGCAAGATTTACGGCTACGCTCCGCAGGAAGTCCTCGACACGCAGCAAGCACTTTATGAGAAGAAGCTCACGAGCTATCCGCGCTCCGACTGCGACTATCTGCCGGAGAACCAGCTTGCGGACAAAGACACGATCCTCGACCATCTCGCTGCGCTTGGCGCAGATTTTTCTCCCTTCGCAGCAAATGCGGATCGGCAGATCAGAAGCCGTGCATGGAACGATAAAAAGATTTCTGCGCATCATGCCATCATCCCGACGACAATTCGACCAGACTATGCCGCGCTCACCGAGAAAGAGAAAAACCTGTACGGACTTATAGCGCGTGCCTACATCGCGCAGTTCTATCCGGTACTGGAATTTCTCACAACGAAGATTGAAATCGCTGCGGGTGCAGAGATTTTTGCAGCGAGCGGCAAGATCATTTTGCAGGACGGATGGAGAGTGCTCTATAAGAAAGAGCAGCGTGATACGGAGGACGGTGAAGACGAGGGACAGAACCTCCCGCACGTCCGCGAAGGAGATTCCGTTTCTTATCAGGACGGACAAGTGCAGGAGGGCGTGACGAAACCGCCGGTGCGCTTTACCCCTGCAACACTGTTAAAAGCAATGAAGGAGATTCACAAATATGTCAAGGACACGGGCTTGAAAGATCGTCTCAAAGAGTGTTCGGGCATCGGCACGGAGGCGACACGCGCCTCCATCATCGAAACACTCCAAAAGCGCGAGTACATCCGATTGGAGAAGAAGCAGCTTGTCCCGACCGATCTCGGCATCTCACTCTGTAAGATACTGCCAGACAAAATTCTCTTTCCGGACATCACCGCGCAATGGGAGTTCGATCTGGATCGGATCAGCACGGGCAGCATCTCTATCAAAGATTTTTTCGCGCAGCAGGAAATCTATCTGCGGGAGCTTCTGGAGAGCGCCAAGACCGCAGCCATCGCACCACCGAAAAACAGAATCGCATGCCCAAAATGCGGGAAAGCCATGCGCCGTATGAAAAGCGCGAAGGGATATTTCTGGGGCTGCACCGGTTATCCGGAATGCAGGGCGACATTCCCCGATCAAAACGGAAAGCCTGACACCGTACCGAAACGTCCGACGACGAAAGGAAGGAAATTCAAATGAACAGCATCATCCTCAGCGGTCGCGTCGCAGCGAAGCTGCACGAGAACGAAACGCAAAACGGAAAACGCGTCATCCATTTTCCGATTGCCGTCCGTAAGAGCTTCAAGAAAGATGAAAGCGGAAACTATCCCGTCAACTATTTTCAAGTGGAGGCGTGGAATGTTCTCGCGATCACCTGCAAGGATCGCCTCATCATCGGTGATCTCATCAACGTACAGGGGCGGCTCGATATGGATGTTTACCCTGACGAGCAAGGAAAGAAACAGTACCGTGCAAAAATCGTTGCCAACAATATTGAGTTTCTGACACCGCGCAAAGACGGAAAAGAAGTCTCCTCCACACCGGAAGCGGAAGACCTCACCATTCCGTTCAACCAGATGGTCATGATCGACGACGACGATATACCGTTTTGATTTTTTCATATGGTATAATCAAATATGAAAAGGAGGGAGCTTGATGGAGAGAACGCTGAAACTGATCGCATTATGCACGATGCTTGTTTGTTCACTTGTTCTCGTTTCCGGCTGCGGAGTGGGAGATAAGTTCGAGGGAAAATGGGTCGGGATGATCAAGGATGAGATCATCGCGCATTGGGAGATTAAGAAGAACGGTGACGGGTATCTTATTACTGC
>ERZ773079.1209-NODE-1209-length-15816-cov-3.210329_pt1 | contig 15816 bp, 19 predicted proteins | sample MGYA00511355_ERZ773079 | MGnify/ENA primary metagenome ERZ773079 (study PRJEB29015, sample SAMEA2737979) | human oral metagenome | biome: human oral; feature: human-associated habitat; material: dental | place: China | collected 2117 ... | reverse complement strand
AAATCCTAATGAATGTAGCAATCTACATTCATTAGGATTTTAATATATTACAAGGGTTTTAGTTATATATTACATCATGCCGCCCATCATACTTGGATCCATTGCTGGAGTTGGACTGGCTGGTTCTGGTTGGTTAGCAACAACTGCTTCAGTTGTTAAGATGAGGCTCGCTACTGAAGCTGCATTTTGAAGAGCAGAACGAGTAACCTTGACTGGGTCAATAATCCCAGCATCAATCATGTTCACCCATTCACCTGTAGCAGCATTAAAACCAGTTCCAGCTTCCGAATTTTTCAAGCGGTCAATGACGATAGAACCTTCAAATCCTGCATTCAAAGCGATTTGGCGAACAGGTTCTTCTAACGCACGAAGAACGATGTTGCGACCAGTTGCTTCGTCACCTGACAAGTCTAACGCTTCAACGGCACTTAAAACATTGACAAAGGCTGTTCCACCACCTGAAACAATTCCTTCTTCGACAGCTGCGCGAGTTGCATTGAGGGCATCTTCGATGCGGAGTTTCATTTCTTTGAGTTCTGTTTCTGTTGCAGCACCAACTTTGATGACAGCTACACCGCCTGACAATTTCGCTAAGCGTTCTTGGAGCTTTTCACGGTCAAAGTCAGATGTAGAACTTTCGATTTGGGATTTGATAACAGCCACACGGTTGGCAATAGCTTCGGCATCGCCAGAACCTTCAACGATAACGGTACTATCTTTATCCACAGTTACTTTTGAGGCTTGTCCGAGCGCTTCAATCGTTGCGTCTTTCAATTCCAGACCAAGATCTTCTGTAATTACTGTACCACCAGTCAAGATAGCAATATCTTCTAACATTGCTTTACGACGGTCACCAAATCCTGGTGCCTTCACAGCGACTACATTGAAAGTACCGCGGATTTTATTCAACACAAGAGTTGGAAGAGCTTCACCGTCTACATCATCTGCGATAATCAAAAGCGGACGGCTTGTTTTCAAAATATTTTCCAGCAAAGGAAGAATTTCTTGGATATTAGAAATCTTCTTATCTGTAATCAAAATATATGGATTATCTAAGTCAGCAACCATTTTTTCATTGTCTGTCACCATGTATTGGGAAAGGTAACCGCGGTCAAATTGCATTCCTTCAACCACATCTAGCTCCGTTTCCATACCTTTTGATTCTTCAATAGTAATAACACCGTCATTGCCAACTTTTTCCATAGCTTCAGAGATGTATTCTCCGACTTTTTCAGAACGTGATGAGACAGCCGCAACTTGCGCAATCGCTTCTTTATTAGAAACCGGAACAGAATTTGCTTTTAAGGCTTCAACAGCTGTTGCAACAGCTGTTTCAATACCACGACGAATGCCAATTGGGTTTGCACCAGCCGTTACATTTTTGATTCCTTCACGGACAATTGCTTGGGTCAACACAGTCGCAGTAGTTGTTCCGTCCCCAGCGATATCATTGGTTTTTGAAGCAACTTCTGACACCAACTTAGCTCCCATATTTTCAAAATGATCTTCGAGTTCGATTTCTTTTGCAATGGTTACACCGTCGTTTGTGATGAGTGGTGAGCCAAATGATTTTTCAAGAACAACATTGCGTCCTTTAGGGCCTAAGGTTACTTTAACGGTATCTGCCAAAATATCGACGCCACGCACCATGGCGCTTCTTGCATCTGCTGAAAATTTAATATCTTTTGCCATTTTATTATTCCTCTCTTCTAATCTTACTCGACAACTGCTAGAATATTGGCTTCACTGACTAAGAGATAAGCTTCATCTCCGTCCTTGACTTCCACGCCTGCATGGCTTTCTACGAGAACCTTGTCCCCTTCCTTAACGCTCAGGGCTACCAGCTCACCGTTCAAAGTACGAATACCTTGACCGACTGCGACAACTTCTGCTGTCTTAGTCGCTGCTTGGCCGTTGCCTGCAATGACAAATCCGCCAACTTTCTGCTCTTTTTCTTCTACTTTCAAGACCACACGGTCTCCTAATGGTTTTAACATAGTTTTCCTCCAAAGATTGAATTTTTAGCACTCTAAACTATCGAGTGCTAATCTATAGTTATTATTTTATCACTTGGTCAGAAATAGTCAAGAAAAAAACTCTGTCAAACGACAAAGTTTTTAGGGGGAAAGCAAATAAATTTTTATCGAACCAATCTTAATTTTTCTTCAAAATCATCAATGACTCTTTGAAGATTCAGTCGTCCTTTGTAAATACCATAACCAAAGACAAGCATGGCTAATATTCCCAACACTGCTAGGATTATTCCAAGAACAAAGGCAATGAGATTGGTTTGACGGAAGAAATAGATCAGAACAAGACCGATACTAGCAATAGTAAAGAAGAGACTAAACCAACGTCCGAGATTTTCAATCATGTGTTTTTGATATTGAATTTCCGTTTCATATCCTTGAATCAATTCTTGTTCTGTCATAATTTTCTCCTATTTTTAGTATTTCAATCCTGGGTTGAAGAATCCAACCAATACACCAAGGAAGGCTACTACAACGAGAAGTAACATTACTTTAATTGGTGAAAGATTTTTCTTCGCCATCAACCACCAGCAAAAGACGATAAACAAAGCTGTCAATAGACCTGGATAAACACCATCTAATTGATCTTGCAGTACCAAGAAAGCCTTTCCTGAAGAGTCTTTCAATTTGAAAGCTGTCTTAACAGGTACCCATGTCGCTGCAACAGCACCGATGACCATACCACCAATGATAGACACAGACTTACGGATAGCTTGTCCTTGAGGACCTACAAGAAATTCAACTGCTTTATCTCCTAGTTCGTACCCTTTAAAGTAGGCGAATTTCATACCAAAGTAGGCGAGCAAGTTCCAAACCACGATATAGAAAATCGCACCAAGTGGTGAGCCACCATTTGACAAACCAAGAGCAATACCTAGTATAATCGGAATCAAGGTACCAACAATCAGTGAATCACCAATTCCTGCAACAGGTCCCATCAAACCAGCACGAAGACCGTTGATTGTTTCGTCATCTACTCCATCAGCGCCATTAGCACGCGCCTCTTCTAGACCAGCTGTAATTCCTACAATCAAAGCACCTAATTGAGGTTCTGTGTTGAAGAATGCGGTGTAGGTGTGCATTGCTTTTGCTTGATCTTCTTTTTTAGAATATAATTCTTCCACGATTGGCAGCATTGAAGCTAGGTAACCAAATGTTTGCATGTGTTCTTGCGAGAAGCAAGTTAAGTTCCCATAATACCAATGATGGAAAGATTTTCCTAATGTTTTTTTCGTTAATTTAACCATTTTAAATATCCTCCTCATCGTCGTCATCATCAAAACTTGCACTTGCGGCTGCTTGTGCTCTTACATTTTTAGCTATTTGAATTTCATAGAATAATACTGCGAAAATCAATGAAATTACTGCACAAGATACAAGGTTAAGTCCTAGTGAAGCTGCTAAAGTAAATCCAACAAAGAATGGAATGAAATCGACAGCTTTTTCAACAATTTGTTTTAAGAGGATGGCAATTCCGACACATGGAAGGAGAGAACCGACTGTAAAGAGGGTTTTCATTGGAATACCGTCCAATGGAAGTGCCGTTTTCAAGGCCGTAACTGCATCTGCACCCAATTTACACATAATGAGGGTTGGCAAGAATGAGAATACCAAGTGTGAAATCCAAGGGAAGCCCCAGTCTACCATGTACAGGCGTTTAAATTCACCTTTTTCAACAGCTTTCCAACCAATATGTTGCCAAAGCAAGTTCATAGTAGCGGTACCATAGAAAAGAACTGTACCGACTGTACCAACGAGTGTTCCCATTGATTTAGCCAAGTTAGCAGCGTCTGCAGAGTCAAGTGATAGTCCTTGCGATTGAATGGCAACCATTGCCAGAGGAATCCCAATATAAGAAACCGCACGCACGTCAGCTGAAACCGTACCACCAGGTGTTACCAAAGCGATATAAACGAGCTGCATAGCAACCCCACAGATAATACCTAATTTCACATCTCCTAAGATCAGTCCTGAAACTAAACCACCTACAAGCGGGCGCCCAAGAGTATAGTTACCAATGGAAGTACCACCTAGACCAGGCATAGATGATAGACAGGCAAATAACCCTAGTAAAGCGGCTTGAAACCACGAAATTGTCATAATAAAGCCTCCTTAATGCTTATTATATTTTGTTAAAAACCAAATTTAGATTTGAAATCGTCCCAGTAGCCAATAGACACATCTGGCAAGAGTTGGAATTTCACTTTATAGCCAGCTTTTTGAATCGCTTCAAGTGCTTCCGCTTCCTCTTGTGTGATGGATTGGTTGTTTCCTAATTTAATAGCTCCTGGACGGTCATTGGCTGGACCAACGATGATTTCTTTGATATCACTAGGCACAAAACCTTGATCAACTAGTATTTCTTTCATATCAATTGGATTTTTAGTAATCAAGAAATAGCGACTATCGGAATCCAATACCTTTTGTGATTTTTCTTTCCATGCTTCTTTTGTCCAAACAAATGTTTTTTTATCAGAAGCTGCTTTATAGGCTTGTTTCAAAACTGTATTTCCTGCTGCAGCATTATTGACAGCAACTAAGCCGTCACAAGGATATTCTTTTGCCCAACGAGTTACTGTTTGACCGTGAATCATACGGTCATCAATACGTACAAATGAAATTGTCATGATAAATCTCCTTTTTAATCTTTTTTAAATATCGTCTTCATCCTCTTCGTCACTAGCAACTACATCAAATTCTTGCAGCGCTGCGGATGCTTCTGAGAGAATGGCTTGTGCCAATTCTTTTCCTTCCAACATATCTTTCATCACTAAGCCTGTGAGTGCCATTGTCAAATTGAGACCACCAAGTACGACTGCAGTGTTTAACTTGCCAAGTTCTGACAAAACGTTGCAAGCTGTCGTCAAAGGGCTTCCTCCGACAATGTCTGCCAACACCAAAACCGTATCTTCTGTTCCCAGATTTGCTAACGCTTGACGAAAGTCAAGAGCGAAATCATCAACGGATTTGCCCTCTTTCAGACCTACTGCAATGACTTGGTCGGTCTTATCCCCAGTGAACATCCTCAAAGAGCTTTGCACACCTTCTGCTAGTCCACCATGACTGACTAGTACTAGATATTTCATGTTCTTTCCTCCTTCATTTCTGTCTTTATTTTACTAAATCTGGAACCGGTTTCACATTGTCAAATGTCACTTTGTAAAGATGACATTTGTTAGTTAAAATATGACAAATGTCATATAGTTTTTCAAAAGAAAAATAGCCAGCTTTGAGCTCAATCTCTCATCTGACTATTTTGATATTTATTCTTCGTTAAATCTCTATTTGCCTGTTTCTTCCATTTCCCTTTGAATGCTTGGTAAGATACTGTCTATTTCATTGTTTTTGAGAGCATTTTCTAGTAAATAATCTAGGCGTTCCAAAGAATGATAATCTAAGTCTCTGCTAATATCTAACACCGAATGCTTCATCATATGATCCAGTCGTTGCGATGTCAGCGAATCCAGTCCAAAGTCATCTGCCTGTAAAATCTTTTTCGTCTGACTGCTTTTAACTACGGAAGTCAAGACAGAGGTCCCTTGTGATTTTGCAAATAGCTCTTGCTGATTTTTATGATTTTGACACAGCAATTTCATAAATTCCCAAGCTAATTTATCCTGTTTTGTCTTTGAAGACATAGCAAAAAGAGATGTTTTCACTTGGGTCGCAGGAATGCCCGCTTTAGCGGCCGGCATAGGAATGCAGGTCCAAGAAAATCTAGAATATTTTGCCACATGGTAGGGATAGGGTTTGTAGGTTCGATATTGAGCCAAACTCATTGGATAAAAGGCTACCTTACCTTCATCAAAATCATTTGACGTTACCTTGTACCGTTGATTTAATGAATCCAATTTACTGATAAAGGAGAGTGCCTGATGCATTTCGACACTATCAATATTAACACCATTTTGATTTCTTAAATGCCCGTTATACGCCACCAAGGCTTGCTTCCAAGTATAATCCGTAATGCCATACTGGTCAATCAGACCGTCACCATCTGTATCCTTTGTTACTTTTTGACAAATCGCATATAAATCCTCTAAAGTCCAATTGGAGTCAGGAATTGAAATACCTTCTTTTTCCAACAAATCCTTATTGACACACATCATGATAGGATTGCTTTCAATCGGCAAAGCATAACTGTGCCCCTGATATTGCCCGGCTTGGTAGGCAACTGGATAGTAAGCTTCAACTTCTTCTTTACTAAGCAAAGAGTCTAGGGATTTGAATGCTCCAGAAGCCGCTAACATAGAAAAATCATTTTCAGGCACCATAAATATATCTGGTTGTTCACCTTTTAGAATCTTTTCTGCTAGCCAATTATCATAGTCCTTTTTAGGAATGCCGCTCTCATAGACAACTTTGACGTTGGGATGTGACTTTTCAAATTGGTGAATAATATTGTCTAACACTCTATTCTCACGACTATTCGGAACGTCCCAGCTACTGCCTGCATACACTCCAATTCGCAAAATCTTTTTTTGATTGGAAGTCCATAAAACAAAGCTAAGGGTCACTAAAAGGAGAGCCGAGACGAACATCGTCAAATACCTCATCCGCCACTTCATTTGTCATTGTCCTTACTAAAATCACGTTGGGTAACACCTGTCTGCACAGCCCAAATAGCTAATTGCGTGCGATCTCGCAAATTTAATTTCGTCAGAATGCCTGACAAGTAATTCCGCACTGTCCCTTCAGACAAGAATAACTTCGCTGCAATTTCCTTGTTTGAAACTCCAAAACCAATTTGTTGGATAATCTTCCACTCAGTCTGACTCATATCTTCTACATTTTCTTCCGCAACAGAAATGGCAAAATTCGACTGCGCCATTTGTGAAAAGATTTTAAACACTTTGCTAGCAATGTTGGGGTTAATCATAGCACCGCCTTTGTGAACCGTTTGAATGGCTTGATGCAGTTCGTCAGTAGAAACTCCTTTTAAAATGTAACCAGAAGCTCCGTATTTCAATGCTGAAAAAATGAAATCATCGTCATCGAAAGTTGTTAGAATAATAATTTTGATATCTGGATAGTGTTCTTTGACTGCCTTTGTACAGAGAACACCGTCCATAACAGGCATTCGAATGTCCATCAAAATCACATCTGGATGTATATGGTGAAGTTTTTCGAGCACTTCCTTGCCGTCACCGACTGTTCCTACCACTTCAATATCTGCATGAGCTGATAAAATAATCTGTAAAGACTCACGAATCAAGGCTTGATCATCTGCTATTAAAACTTTAATCATTTTTTCCTCCTATTTTCGGAATTTCAATATGAGTATAGAAACCGTTGCGATTTTCAAAATGAACACTCCCACCAATAATCGCCAAACGCTCCTGCATTTGTTTGAGACCATAACCATAGTGAAGCTCGTCAAAACCAACTCCATCATCTTGTATAGTCATGATATAATTCTCTTCTTCTAATAACTCAATCCAAACCGTTTTGGCATGCCCATGCCGTACCGAATTGGTAATGGACTCTTGAATCACCCGAAAGACAATATCTTCTTTTGCAACATCCAGATCAATCGTGTCCCATTCATAGAGAAAATGAATTTCTAAATTAGAAATGGCTTCGTACTCTCGAATAATTTTAAGCAGTGCTTCTTTTAAACTATTGTTTTCTAGAGCGCCGGGACGCATTTTATTGAGCGAGCCTCGCACATCGCGGATACCGTCTCGCACAACCACAGAAACATTTTCCAACTGCTCCTTAGCACGATTTTTGTCAATATCCACCAGTACTTTAACCGCATCAATCCCAGCTGAAATTCCTGTCAAAGCATGCCCTAATGTATCATGGATTTCTCTGGCAATCCGTTTTCTTTCACGGTCTTCCGCAATTTTTTCAGATAAGGCTAAATAACTATTCAACTCGCGATTGGCTTGTGCCGCCATCCGCAGTTCTTCTTCAATATGGTGCTTTTCGGTCATTGCAGATAAAATATAAAAGAGCAAAGAAATCATAAACACAACCAGATTTAGTGAAAAGAGAAAATTCTTTCCAAAAAGGAGTGCCATGCGAATCGATTCTGGACAAAAGCGAATATAAGTATCTAACGAAGGCAATTTGACAAAAAGCGACATTAAATCATAGTTGGATAAGAGCAACATGGTAAAACTCAAAATGATAAAGGAAAACCAGTATTTCCGATCTTTTGAGGTGTTAAATTCTTTGGAACCATAAAAAATATCTGCAAAAACTAAGAGAATCAGACCATTATAAGAAGAATGCAAGACAGAAAAGATAACTAACATCAGCAAAATCTCAATAATAGTTACTTTATCATAAACGGATAGCTGATTTGGGTGTTTCTCGCGGTAATAAAAAACCAATAATAAGCAAGCATAAAAGGCAATCGACATCCAAAAACTAAAGCTCGGCGAGCCTGGGATAGCATCCAAACGCCCCAATAGTGAATGAGCATAACCTCTTGCGACCACGTAATTCGTCGCAAAAAGATAAATAGAGGCATTATAAACAATGGCAATGAAATTGATGACCATTAAAGCAATTTTGCTATAAAAAATACTTTTATTTCGTCTCATTATTGCCACCCTGTAATTGTATATTGCCCGATGTTATCTTTATTCACCAAATGAACAGGAATCAGGTACTCCTTTTTGTAAGATTGATGCTTCATCATGCGCTCAATCACTTCTGTCACCTTTCTGCCCATTTGAATCGGAGACTGGGCAACCGTTCCTTGAATATCATTGGTGTTGGCAAGGAAATTCTTAATATCAGGCGAGCCATCTACGCCATAAATTGCGATCTTATCTGTCACACCTTGATCTTTTATGGCTGCGAGAGCTCCGATTGCAGCACGATCATTTAAAGACATGACCACATTAAATTGCATTCCTTCGTTCAATGCTTTTTTTACTTGAGGCATACTTTCTTCCGTCTGCCCCAATGTTTCTCGCTCAGAAACCACTTGATAGGCAGAGTTCCCCTTAATCGTGTCTAAAAATCCTTGAATCCGATCCATAGCAGATACTGCGTTATGGTGCTCCAACAGCAAAATATTCGCACTAGACAAACGTTTCATCATGTCTTTAGCTATCAACACACCAGCCTGATAATTGTCTGACACAATAGTAGTATCAACTTTAGCATCTTTGCTAACAGGTGCATCCACGACAATAATCTTGATTCCCGCTTTTCTGGCTTTATTTAAAGAAGTCAGAATCTTTGGACTGTCACTCTTAACTGGGTTTATAACAATCACATTCACTTTTTCTTGAACAAAATAATCAATCTGCTGACTTTGCTTATCTTCGTCTAATTCTGGGTCCCGCACATAAAGTCGACTTCCCTGCTGATTGGTTTTTTTCTCAATTTCAGCATTCAAGGTTTTATAAAAATCATTGTTCATCGTCATATAGGTCACTCCTATCTTGACCTGCTTGCTATCTGATGAATTCCCTTTTACATAGAGGAAAACTAAGCTAGCCAAGACGAAGACAAACAGAAAAAATAATAGATATTTACGATAATAGCGATATTGCTTTTTTCCTTTACCTGCTCCCATTTTTTCTCCTTATCAACAGCAATCTTAAACAGAAAACTTTGTTTTATCTAGGTTTATTATATTATATTTATACAAAAAAGCAAAACCTTGCCAAAAAAAAGAAGTGTGAAAACTTGAAAAATCCCCCTAACTTCCTTGTTTTTAAACTCAAGTTGAAATCAAATACAACACCTTCTCAGACTGTTGACTTCTATCTTGCGCATGTTATTCGTACTTTGTTAAAAGTATAAAATGTTGATTATTTTTCACCAACTAAAAATAGCTAAACTGAATTTTATCCAGCCTAGCTTATCTTTATTAAAATGGCAATTCCTCTTCTTCCAGAAGCAAATCTGCCAAGTCTACACCTGCATTATTTTCACGAAGAGCTCGCTGTGCACGACTTTCTAATAGCTGGAAGCCGTTGCAAAGTACTTCTGTGACATAGTGGGTAACATTGTCCTTCTCATAGCGGCGAGTGCGAAGTTCACCATCTAGCGAAATTAAGCTGCCTTTAGTCGCATAACTTGCTAAGGTTTCAGCTAACTTGCCCCAAACAACGACATTGACGAAGTCTGCTTCTCGTTCACCATTTTGCCCTTTGTAGCGACGATTGACCGCAAGTGTTGCACGCGCCACAGATTTATCATTAGCTGTTTTGTTTAACTCTGGTGTATTCACCAAGCGACCAATTAAAATTACTTTATTATACATTTTCTTTTCCTCCTAACTATTTATTCGTAAGAGAAAAGAAAAAATCGTGAAAATTCACGATTAAAACTTAATTTCTATTTTACCCTTGCCAATGCTTAGTTGGATCAAAGGCTGTTCCTACTACTTCCGAACTTGCTAACTCAATAATCCCACGTTTTTGCGGAGCGTTTGGCAGCTGCAATTCGCGAGGACTACACATCATACCAAAACTCTCTTCTCCACGCAGCTCACTAGGAAAAATCAAGTTTCCCTTTGGCATCATAGCACCCGGAAGCGCCACAATCGTCTTGAGACCTACTTTAGCATTAGGCGCACCTGCTACGATTTGAACCACTTTATCTGCTGCTACTTTTACTTGACAAATATTAAGGTGGTCACTATCTGGATGAGCTGCCATTTCCACAATTTCACCAACCACAAATTTCGGCTCAAGGTCATTGACCAATTCTGGCTCAAAACCTACTTGGCTCAATTCTTGATTCAGAATTGAAATTTCTTCATCTGTCAGAAAAACTTGCCCACGTTCGGTAATATTAAAAAGATTAGAAACCTGAAAAATATTCCAAGCAACTGTTTCTCCATTGTCCAAACGATAAACACGCACTACGTTGCCCTTGCGTTCAGCAGCTAACTTAGCAGCTTGACCGTCTGCAACAATCACCATTAGCACGTCACCCACATGCTCTTTATTATATGTAAAAATCATTATTTCTCCTATATGTTCAGTTTAACTGGGCTAAAAATTCATTGATTTGCGTCTTCGTTTTTCGCTCGCGATTAACAAAACGACCAATTTCTTGTCCATTTTCTAGGACTACTAGGCTAGGAATCCCATACACATCCCACTTTTTGGCAACTTCCATATAATCGTCACGATTGACCTCAACAAAGGTAAAATCAGGATTCTCTGCTTCAATCTCAGGCAAAAAAGGTTTAATAAAACGACAGTCTCCACACCACTCGGCTGTGAAAAAGAACACAGTCTTTCTTTCGCGTTTCACAAATGATGCCAATTCTTCTATATTTGCTGGAATAATCATTGTTCTTCCTCATAGGTCAATTCCCCATTTTCATATACAAATGTGATGTGCCGAGCATCTTCATACACTACACCACCAACCAATTGATGCTCATCTGACTTGTATAATTGCACATATAGTGTGGCAATATCGCCTAGCTCAGACAAACTTTTCCGAATTTCAGCAACTAATTGCTCACGCTGCTCAGCTTCTTTTCGTTCGTCCAACGTTTTTTTAGTCGCATAAGCTGCAATCCCTACTCCTGCAAGTGCAGCCGTTGTTAATAGAATCTTTTTAGCTTTCATGACAATATTTTAACACAAAAGATAAATTGGGACAAATCGAAACACTACTGTTTTTTATCTTTGAATGCTACCCAACTATGATAGAAAATGCTAAAATAAGAACAGAAAGAAGGTTAATGATGTCAGAATTATTTTCAAAAATCAAAGAAGTAACAGAAATTGCTGCCGTTTCAGGGCATGAAGCGCCTGTTCGCAATTATTTACGTAAAAAAATGACTCCTCATGTGGACGAAGTCGTAACAGACGGCTTAGGAGGCATTTTTGGAGTGAAACATTCAGAAACTGTTGATGCACCGCGTGTCTTAGTAGCTGCCCACATGGATGAAGTTGGCTTCATGGTGAGTGAAATCAAACCTGACGGAACGTTTCGTGTGGTACAAATTGGTGGCTGGAATCCACTCGTCGTTAGCAGCCAACGGTTTAAATTGTCTAATCGTACAGGAGATGAAATTCCTGTTATTTCAGGATCTGTTCCTCCACATTTGACTCGTGGAACAGGTGGACCAAGTCTACCAAGGATTGAAGATATTGTTTTTGACGGTGGATTTGCTGATAAAGCAGAAGCTGAAAGCTACGGCATTCGTCCAGGCGATACGATTGTACCAGACAGCTCTGCTATTCTCACAGCTAACGGGAAAAACGTTATCTCAAAAGCTTGGGACAATCGTTACGGTGTCCTCATGGTGAGTGAACTGGTTCAAGCTCTAGCTGGACAAAAACTTGGCAATGAACTCTATGTTGGAGCCAATGTCCAAGAAGAAGTCGGCTTGCGTGGAGCCCATGTTTCAACGACTAAGTTTGACCCAGAAGTTTTCTTGGCAGTAGACTGTTCGCCTGCTGGCGACATTTACGGAGATCAAGGAGCTATCGGAGAAGGGACTCTAATTCGTTTCTTTGACCCAGGTCACCTCATGTTGCCAAATATGAAAGATTTCCTTCTAACAACGGCAGAAGAAGCAGGCATCAAGTATCAATACTACTGTGGCAAAGGCGGAACCGATGCAGGCGCTGCTCATCTCAAAAACGGTGGTGTGCCTTCTACAACTATTGGTGTTTGTGCACGTTACATTCATTCTCATCAAACACTCTACGCAATGGACGACTTTCTACAAGCTCAAGCTTTCTTACAAGCTCTTGTTAAGAAATTGGATCGTTCAACTGTTGATTTGATAAAAAACTATTAAAAAATGCATATTTGAAAAGGCTGTAGACAGTGATGTCTCAGCCTTTTTCTGCTCTCGTTTTTTCACTTATTGTTTAATCCCATTAACTTACGTAATTCGGGGATTCGTTGCAACTGTGGAACAATGAGCATCGTCACAACTACTCGTAAAGGAATTTCAAAAACAGACCATGCCCGAGTAGCGTATAGTGCAACAAAGGGTACTCCATATTGTAAATGGAGAGCTAAGGGCGTTAAGGTAAAGGTCCCCACTCCCATAACAGCGACAGTTGCTAGTGTCACCCAAAGCCAGTCTTTCTTCCGTTCAAATCGTAATTCTTTGCCATAAAAGAAATAACCATAGAGAATACCTTGCAAGGCTTCAATCAATGTAAACCAGATAATGAATGGTTGCCCCTGACTCAAAAAGAAAAAGGAAAGCATATCATATACGGCAGAAACCAGACCAGATAAAATCGGACCAGCGACACTTCCCATAAGGGTATAACCAATGAAAGCTGGGCTCAGCTTCAACAAACGAGGGATGACAAAGATTGAAAACTTCTCTAAGACAAAGCAGAGAGCTACAATCATAGCAAGGGCAACCAAAAGTTGCACCGACAACTTAGGCGAGTTTTTTCTCATATTCGCTCCTTTTCTTTCGGGAGCCGTCAAAATGACAGCGGATGCAATGGTCTACCGCACAAATGTTTCGTTGTATGGCAACATCCCATCCATACACACTTAACGCAGACCACTTACTCTGTGCAAATGAATTGCTCTTTCATTCTATCACATTTTAACTATTTAGAAAACCTCCTTTTACCTAATCGCTTATTAGATATTTTCTCACATTTGCAAGGAAATAGAGAGAGCCTGTGATGAGCAGCAGCTCTTTCTCTCCATGCTTGACTTTTTTGTATTGCTCCAAATAAGGTAACCACTCTACATATGCTAACTTTTCTCGCTTTGCCAAACCTTGCATTTCTTCTGTTGAAAAACTCCGTGAATCCTCAAATGTAGTGAGAAATAACTGAGATTTGGAAACAGTTTTTAACAAAGCAACCATTTCATCCAATGCCTTGGTCTGAATACAAGAAAATAAAATGTGCTTTTGATAATCTGGGAAATAGCTTTCTAGGGAAGCTATCAGAGCTTTCATTGCATGAGGATTGTGCGCACCATCTAGCAAAATCAACGGTGCATTTGTAATTTTCTCCAAGCGAGCAGGCCAATACGTTTGTTTCAATGCTCGTCGCACCTCATTTTCACTCAACAATGGTAAACCTTTCAAGCTGCAATATTGATCGCACAGTTCAATTGCCAGTCCCGCATTCTCAACCTGATGAACGCCCAAAAGACCAGTTTGATAGTCCTCTTTTCGTCGAAATGCATTTGAAAAACGAAATTTTTCTCCCTCTTCTAAGCCTTGCACAGACTCCACCTGATAATCTTTCCCATAGCGGACATGAGAAGCCTGATGTTGCTGAGCAATAGTGTGAATAACTGCCAGTGCTTCTGAAGAAATCTTGCCTGTCACCACTGGTACCCTCTCTTTGATAATACCTGCCTTTTGCACTGCAATGTCTGCCAGTGTGGTACCTAAAATAGCCATGTGATCTAGTCCGATTGTCGTAATAGCTGTCAAATCCGGTCGACACACATTGGTACTGTCCAATAAACCACCCAGACCTACTTCCATTATGACCACATCTACCTCTTGCTGGCAGAAATAATCATAAGCCAACGCCGTGATAATCTCAAACTCTGTTATTGCCTGCAATACCGTATCATCTACCTGCTTTTTTAATAACTCTTGATAAGATTGCAACAAAGAATAAAAGTCTTCGTCTGAAATAGGTAAACCATTGATTGCAATTTGCTCATTATAGTTAAGAAGATAAGGCGATATAAACGTTCCAATACACAACTTCTTTACTTGCAATAGCTGACGTAAATGCGCAATCGTTGAGCCTTTTCCATTGGTACCTGCAATGTGAATGACCGAGATTTGTAAATGCGGATTACCTCGCAATGCTAATAGTCGTCTCACTCGTTCTAAGCCTAAATGCGGCTCTTTTGTTTGGTGTTGGTGCAACCATTCTAACTGTTCTTCCTTTTGTATCATTGTCCTTCTCATCCAATCTATAATGCTCTCATTTTATCATAGAAGTGAGATTTCTACAAAAGGAATTTACCAAAAAATGAGCAAGAAAAGAAGAGAAAAGCTATTGCGCACCAAATGACTGAAAATGGAAAATTCCAAACGAAGAGTTGGCTTGGAAATCAAGAAAGAAAGTAAACTCCCTAAACCTGTATAAACAATAAAACAAGTTAAATCAGCTGGATTTCGTAAAAGGATAAACAACAAACTCCCTATCACCAAAACTCGTTCTTGCTTGATCTTTTGAAACAAAAAGATGAATAATAGATGACCGAACCTCAGGCACGAGAGCTATTACATCAACACCCAGCAAAAAAGAGAGGAGTGGATGAACAGACTCATAAATAATTGTTGACTTTCTGAAACAGCAGCCGTCCCTTCTAAAATCATCAGATAAACTCCTATCGCATTGATAAATACTATCATGAGATAAGATAATCGCAGGAGAGGCCAATAACGAGCCGTTAAGATCTCTGATTTAAAATCTGTTAATTCTCTGGAAAAATAGCGAAAATAAAGCAAGCCACAAGAAAATAGAATGAACAAAAATACAAAACTTGACTGCTGAAAGGTCAATGATTTGGACAATGGCGTCGTCAGCAATACCAAAGCAATCTGTGTCAGAACGATTAGCAAACTCATTTGAAGAATATTTTTTATCTTTCTCATTTCAACTCCTTTTTCTACCTTTTTAGTATAAAATATTCCAAAGATTTCCTCAGAAGACGCCCTAAAAAGTTATTTTTTATCTTCAAATAGTAAAAAATGAAAGAAAAATAAAACACATTTCCCTTAATGGTCGTTCTTTGTCCCACACCTACAAGTCGACGTAAAGTGACAACTCAAAAAAACAGACAAAATCTCTTTTGGATTATCTCCAATTAAGATTTTGTCTATTTTTGA
>ERZ773079.1208-NODE-1208-length-15823-cov-10.895802_pt1 | contig 15823 bp, 9 predicted proteins | sample MGYA00511355_ERZ773079 | MGnify/ENA primary metagenome ERZ773079 (study PRJEB29015, sample SAMEA2737979) | human oral metagenome | biome: human oral; feature: human-associated habitat; material: dental | place: China | collected 2117 ... | reverse complement strand
GCTCGTGCAGCGCCACCGTCATCGAGCAGGTCAAGGCGCGTCAGGCCCAGGGCGCGAACGTGAGCGTGCAGACCGAACCGGGGCAGCCGGGGCTGAGCTTTGACAGCAAGCGCGGCATTCCGGCACGGCCCCGCCAGCAAGGCACCGACGGCGCTGATCAGCCGATGGCGAAGACGCGGCATTAAGACGCAAGACTGAGCCATGACGCGCCGGGCGCGGCCCCCAGGGGTCGCCCCGGCGCGTTTCATTTGGGGGCCCCTGATCACGGTTCGGCCTGCCCCCATCCGGCAGACCGATTCTTTCATCGGCCACAGGCGCCTGTCCCCTCCCCACACCCCGCGTGCGTCCCGCATCCACACTGCTCAACTGCCCCACCGCCCCACTGACCCACAGCCGCCCTACCATGCCGTCCCTCTGCCTGCAGGCAACGTCCCGGGCTGGCATACTGCGACATCCTCCCTCCTCTTCAAGGACACCGCCATGACCATCAAGTCCCGTGCCGCCGTTGCCTTTGCCGCCGGCCAGCCCCTGCAGATCGTCGAGATCGATGTCGAACCGCCCCGCAAGGGCGAAGTGCTGGTGCGCATCACCCATACCGGGGTCTGTCATACCGATGCCTTCACCCTGTCCGGTGACGATCCGGAAGGCCTCTTTCCCGTCGTGCTGGGCCATGAGGGCGCCGGCATCGTGGAAGCCGTGGGCGAAGGCGTCACCTCCGTGAAGCCCGGCGATCACGTCATTCCGCTCTACACCGCCGAATGCGGCGAGTGCCTGTTCTGCAAGAGCAACAAGACCAACCTCTGCACCTCGGTGCGCGCCACCCAGGGCAAGGGCGTGATGCCCGACGGCACCACGCGCTTCTCGTACAACGGCCAGCCGCTCTACCACTACATGGGCTGCTCCACCTTCAGCGAATACACCGTGGTGGCCGAGGTCTCGCTGGCCAGGATCAATCCGCAGGCCAACCCCGAGCACGTCTGTCTGCTGGGCTGCGGCGTCACCACCGGCATCGGCGCCGTGCACAACACCGCCAAGGTGCAGGCTGGCGACTCGGTGGCCGTCTTCGGGCTGGGCGGCATCGGCCTGGCCGTCATCCAGGGTGCACGGCAGGCCAAGGCCGGGCGCATCATCGCCATCGACACCAACCCCGACAAGTTTCCGCTGGCCCGGCAGTTCGGCGCCACCGACTGCGTGAACCCGAAGGACCACGACAAGCCCATCCAGCAGGTGCTCATCGAGATGACTGGCTGGGGCGTGGACCACTCCTTCGAGTGCATCGGCAACGTCAATGTCATGCGAGCTGCACTGGAAGCCGCCCACCGCGGCTGGGGTCAGTCGGTGATCATCGGCGTGGCCGGCGCAGGACAGGAGATCTCCACCCGCCCCTTCCAGCTGGTCACCGGCCGCCGCTGGCTGGGCACCGCCTTCGGTGGCGTGAAGGGTCGCACGCAGCTGCCTGGCATGGTGGAAGAAGCCATGCACGGCAAGATCGACCTGGCGCCCTTCGTGACCCACACCATGCCGCTGGACGACATCAACGACGCCTTCACGCTGATGCACGAAGGCAAGTCGATCCGCAGCGTGGTGCATTACTGAGCCCCCTTCCTGTCACGACCGGCCGACACAACCGGCCGGCATGACGGCTCAGCCCCGGGGCCGTGCCTTCGGCCAGCTCCCGGGCCATGCCTTCGGCCGGTCCCACGGACACAAAACGATGAAACAACTCGAACAGCACGCCAGCTTCGGCGGCCGCCAGGAAGTCTGGCAGCACCCCTCCTCCTCCACCGGCACGCTCATGAACGTGGGCGTCTACCTGCCGCCGCAGGCGCTGGCCGGCGAGAAATGCCCCGTGCTCTACTGGCTTTCGGGCCTGACCTGCACCGAGCAGAACTTCATCACCAAGGCCGGTGCCCAGCAACACGCCGCCCGCCATGGCCTCATCCTGGTGGCCCCCGACACCAGCCCGCGCGGCAAGGACGTGGCCGATGACGAAGGCTACGATCTGGGCCAGGGGGCCGGCTTCTACGTGAACGCCACCCAGGCGCCTTGGGCCGACCACTACCGGATGTACGACTACGTGGTGGACGAGCTGCCGGCGCTCGTGGAAGCCCACTTCCCGGCCAGCGACGTGCGCAGCGTCTTTGGCCATTCGATGGGCGGGCATGGCGCGCTGGTCGTGGCCTTGCGCAATCCCGAGCGCTACCGCCGCGTCTCGGCCTTCGCCCCCATTGTGGCCCCCTCGCAGGTTCCCTGGGGCCAGAAGGTTCTGGGCGCCTACCTGGGCAACGATCCGCAGGCGTGGAAGGCCTGGGACAGCGTAGAACTGGTCAAGGCGCTGGCCGCCGACCAGGACCGCACCAGCGTCCGCCCGCCCATTCTCATCGATCAGGGCGGTGAGGACACCTTCCTGCACGAGCAGCTGCGCCCCGAACTGCTGGAGGCTGCCTGCGCCGCTGCCCAGCACCCGCTCGAGCTGCGCCTGCAACCCGGCTACGACCACAGCTACTACTTCATCGCCAGCTTCATCGGCGAGCACATTGCGTGGCACGCACAGGCGCTGCAGGAAGCGCAGTAAGCTGCAACTCGCGCATGCGGCGGCGTCCTGCCGCCGGCTTCAGTCCCCAGCCCGGGCGGCAGGCAGCACACCACATGCCCGCCCGGCCCGGCAACCAGACGGACTGCTTCAGCTCACCGGATCGTCCAGCCCGATATCCAGCGAGCGGCTGCTATGGGTCAGATACCCCAGCGCGATGAAGTCCACACCCGTTGCCGCCACGCGGTGAATGCGCTCGACCGTGATGCCGCCGGATGCCTCGGTGCGTGCCCGGCCCCGGCACATCGCCACGGCCTGCACCAGCATCTCGTCATCCATGTTGTCGAGCAGCACCAGATCGGCACCCGCCTCCAGTGCCTCTTCCAGCTGACCCAGCGTGTCCACCTCCACTTCCAGCGGGATGAGGTGGCCGGCCGCCTGCCGGGCGCGCCGGAGGGTCTGCGCCAGGCTGCCGGAATGCACCAGGTGGTTGTCCTTGATGAGGATGGCGTCATCCAGCCCCATGCGGTGATTGCAGCCGCCGCCAGCACGCACCGCGTATTTCTGCAGCACGCGCAGCCCGGGCAGGGTCTTGCGCGTGCAGGTGATGCGCGCGGTCGTGCCCTCGGTCTGCGCCACGGCGGCAGCCGTCAGGGTGGCGATGCCGCTCAGATGCGTCATGAAATTCAGCGCCGTGCGCTCGGCCGACAGCAGCGAACGCACCGGCCCCTGCACGCGCGCCAGCACCTGCCCGGGCCGTACCCGCTGCCCGTCCTGCGCCCGGGCCTGGAATGTCACGGCTGGATCGAACAGGAGGAAGGCCAGACGGGCCAGGTCCAGCCCGGCCACCACACCCGGCTCACGGCTGGTCACGTCGAAACAGGCCGTGGCCGAAGGCGGAATGACGGCGGCCGACGTGATGTCGCCACGCCGCCCCAGGTCCTCGGCCAGCGCCTGCCGCACGAACGGCTCCAGCACGACATCGGGCAACGGGAACGGCACGCCGCCAAGGTCGGCCGGAGCGAACGGTGACACCTCCGTACCCTGATCGCCGCCCCCGGAAATTCCGGTACCCGGGCCCGGCATGGGCTGCGTATTCGATGCAGATTCCGACGACATCCTGTGATCTCCTTGTTGTTGAATTCTGTGTGATGTCACGACGCGCGCTCAGCCTTTCCGGAACGAGAGCCGCGTGCCCGAGATGAGGCTTTCGGACAGCACGCTCTCGTGAAAGCGATACAGACGGGCCGGACGGCCGCGCGAGGTCGCCGTGCTCTGGTCGACCGGCTTCAGCAGCCCCTGATGCAGGACCTGACGGCGGAAATTCTGCTTGTGCAGCTCGCAGCCCACCAGCGCCTCCACGCTCTTCTGCAGCTGCAGCAGGCTGAAGCGCTCGGGCATCAGGTCGAAGATGACCGGCCGGTACTTGATCTTGGCACGCAGCCGCGACACGGCCGTGGCCAGCACGCGGCGATGATCGTGCTGCATGGCACGGCCTGTCAACGCCATGTCGAAGTCCGCCTGCGGATGCAGCGATTCGGGCACCAGACCCGCTTCATAGAGCAGCTCGTAGCGCTGCAGCGTACGCTCCTCCGACCACTCGCAGGGCGGCAGCCCCCACAGCAGGTCCACCCGGTTGCGGCGCTCCCCGCGCATGGCTGCCGTGTCGGCCTGTTCCACCCAGGCATCCAGCCGGGGCAGGATCACGCGGGCGATCCAGTCCCGCCGGCCATCACGCAGGTCTTCCCACGGGAAATAGTCGTACCAGTCGAACCAGCGTGCATCCGGGCTCAGCTCCGTCTCGTTGGCCTCGCTCACCAGTCCCAGGTAGCTCACGTAGAGCACCGGCAGCCCCTGATCGTTCTGACGCCGGGTGTCCACGAAGGTGTAGAGCTGCTCCACGTAACCCATGGGCTGCGCGGTCTGCTGCGCCACCCACAGGCGCACACCCGACTGCAGCGAGCGATGCACGGGCGACAGCGGCCCCTGCGGCAGCATGGTGCCGTTGCCCACGGTCAGTACACGGGCCTTGAAGTCCGTCACCGCAACCAGCACCGTGACCAGCTCGACGATGCCTTGCGCCGCGCCAGTCTGTTCGAGAGAGGCATCCATCCAGCAGAAATCCGAAGGGGTTACGAAAATTCTACCCGCCCGAAAGGGTGATCGTTTGACAGGAACAATGAGACGCTCCTATTATGCTCAACCTGAGCATAAGCATGACGACGCGGATCCGAAGGTTCCCGAGTCCATGCCGCCCTGCACGCCGTTTCCGATGCAAGGAGTCTGGTGTGCGGAGCACGGCATGAAGCCCCCGGAACGGAAGGTCCGGCGCGCATCGCACCATCGCTTCCCCCGTTGTGACCTGTCCGGACACGGCATGGATTCCGGTCGATTCCTGAGCTCCGACCAATTATGCTCAAACTGAGCATAACAGTGACATCCGGCAGACATTCCCGCCCCCCCACCACCAACCCTCACCCGCCCTGCTGTCCCGCACAGCCCGTAACCCCGCCCCCACCGAGGAGGATCCCGACGATGATGGAAGTCCTGCACAGGGTTTTCGACTATGACCTGCCCGATGCGAAGGCACCCACCACGGCCTGCAGCATCCGGCAGGCCTGGGCCAAGGTGCCCGATGCCCTGGGCCCCGATGAGGCCAGGGCGTTGAAAGAACGCATTGCGGCCCTGCTGCACGAACGCAATGCCGTGCTGGTGGCCCACTACTACGTGGATCCCGACATCCAGGATCTGGCCCTGGAAACCGGCGGCTGCGTGGGTGACTCACTGGAAATGGCCCGCTTCGGCGCCTCCCATCCGGCGCGGATGCTGGTGGTGGCCGGTGTGCGCTTCATGGGCGAGAGCGCCAAGATCCTCTGCCCGGACAAGACGGTGCTGATGCCGGACCTGGAAGCGGAATGCTCGCTGGACCTGGGCTGCCCCGAGGACGAGTTCTCGGCTTTCTGCGACCAGCATCCGGACCGGACGGTGGTGGTCTATGCCAACACCAGCGCCGCCGTGAAGGCGCGTGCCGACTGGGTCGTCACCTCGTCAGTGGCACTGGAGATCGTCACCCACCTCAAGGCGCAGGGAGAAAAGCTCATCTGGGGACCGGATCGGCACCTGGGCGACTACATCCGCCGCCAGACCGGCGCCGACATGCTGCTGTGGCAGGGTTCGTGCATCGTGCACGACGAGTTCAAGGCCGAGGAGCTGCTGGCGCTGAAGGCCGAACATCCGGATGCCATCGTGCTGGTGCATCCGGAGTCACCGGCCAGCGTGGTGGAGATGGCCGATGTGGTGGGCTCCACCAGCAAGCTGCTCAAGGCCGCCGTGGAACGCCCCGAACAGACCTTCATCGTGGCCACCGACCAGGGCATCCTGCACGAAATGCGCAAGCAGGCGCCTCACAAGACCTTCCTGGCAGCCCCCACGGCCGGTAATGGCGGTACCTGCAAGAGCTGTGCCTTCTGCCCCTGGATGGCCATGAACGGCCTGGTGGGCATCCACGAGGCGCTGCGTCACGGCCACAACGAGATCCTGCTGGACAGCGCACTGGGCCAGGCCGCCCGCAAGCCGCTGGAACGCATGCTGAACTTTGCCGAACAGCTCAAGCGCCAGCAGGCCGCCAATGTCTTCAACGGGATGGGACCAGCATGAAACCACGGAATACCGACCACGACGTGATCATCGTGGGCAACGGGCTGGCAGCGCTGACACTGGCGCTCTCACTGCCGGAGAGCCTGCGCATCGCGCTGCTGTGCAAGTACCGGCTTGATGACAACGCCAGCAGTCGCGCGCAGGGCGGTATCGCCGCCGTGCTGGACAGGCTGGACCGACTGGATGATCACGTGGCCGACACGCTGGTGGCCGGTGCCGGGCTGTGCGACGAGGCCGCGGTACGTGCCATCCTCTCGCAGGGACGTGCCGCCATCGAATGGCTGATCGGCACGGGCGTGCCCTTCAGCCGCACGGACACCGGCAGCCTGCACCTGACACGCGAAGGTGGGCACGGTGCCAGCCGCATCGCCCACGTGGCCGACCACACCGGGCTCTCGATCATGCAGGCGCTCTACCGGGCCGTGGCCAGCCGCCCCAACATCCGTCAGCTGGAACAGACCATGGCCGTGGACCTGCTGCAGGACGACGAGGATCGCTGCGTGGGCGTGCGCGTGCTGCACCAGGGGCAGCTGCAGCCGATGCGGGCCACATCCGTCGTGCTGGCCAGCGGCGGTTGCGGCCAGGTCTATGCACGCACCACCACCCCGACCGCCTGCACCGGCGACGGCATTGCCATGGCCTTCCGGGCCGGCTGCGCGGCGGCCAACATGGCCTTCATGCAGTTCCACCCCACCGGCTTCGCCGGGCATGCCGGACCTTCCCGCTTCCTGACGGACATCGGTGCCGGGCTGTCCGATACCGACAGGCAGGAACCGATCTTCCTGATCTCTGAAGCCGTGCGCGGCGAAGGGGGCCTACTGCGCAATGAAGCGGGCGAGCGCTTCATGCCCCGCTACGACGAGCGTGCCGAACTGGCTCCCCGCGACATCGTGGCCCGCGCCATTGCCGCCGAGATCGGCAGGCAGTCACTGCCCCACGTCTGGCTGGACATCAGCCATCGGCCCCCCAGCTTCATCCTGGAGCACTTTCCCACCATTCATGCACATTGCCTGGCGCACGGCATCGACATCACACGCAGCCCGATTCCGGTCGGCCCGGTGCAGCACTACACCTGCGGCGGCATCGTCTGCGACACGGCCGGGCACACCCAGGTGGAGAACCTCTTCTGTCTGGGCGAAGCCGCCTGCACCGGCCTGCATGGCGCCAACCGGCTGGCCAGCAACTCGCTGCTGGAATGCGTGGTGATGGGCCGAAACGCCGCCCGGGCCATTGCGGACGGCGCCCGCTGGCACCATCCGATGATCCGGGCCATGACAATGGTCTCGAAGCACGACATGGCGCAGGACGCGCCCTCCGAGCCCCGCGAAACAACCGTGGCAGCAGCCGACAGAGACGCATCCGCCCTCTCCGCGCAGTGCTTGCCCGCCAGCAGGGTCGCCGACGAATCCGGCACCGCCCTGCCGCCTTTCGACCGTCGCAGCCTGCAGGCGCTGGTGAGCCAGCACCTGGGCATCCTGCGCAGCACGCCGGGCCTGGCCCATGCCCATGCCGTGCTGACCGCCTGGCAGGCACGCGCTCGGCCCCCGGCCAGCGTGTCCGGGCACGAGGATCTCAACCTGCTCACCTGCGCGCGGATCATCGAGGCCAGCGCCCGACAGTGCCCGACCAGCATCGGCGCGCACTGCAACGTGGACCTGGCTGCCGCCCCGCCCCCGGCAGCCTCTACGGCGTACCGCCAGCAGCCGTCAGCACAGCCCGGCGCGTGAACAGCGCCTTCACCTCCGGCTGGTGGCTGATGGCCACACACAGCGCCCCGGGCAGCGCCTGCTGAAGCAGCCGAACCATGGCGGCAGCAGACTGCGGGTCCAGCTGCCCGGTGGCCTCGTCCAGAAAGAGCGCCTGCGGCCGCACCAGCAGAACCCGCGCCAGACTGATGCGCTGCTGCTCGCCGCCCGACAGCACCCGCCCCCAGTTCTGCACCTGGTCCAGGCTGTCCTGCAGGCGGGCCAGCCCCACCTGGGCCAGTGCTGCCTTCAGGCGCTCATCATCCCCATGCCCCCAATGCGGGTAGCAGAGCACGGCCCGCAGTGAATCCTGCGGCAGGTAGGGCCGCTGCGGCACGAACAGTACCCGGGCCGTGTCCAGTCGGAAACTCCCTTCGTACCAGGGCCACAACCCGGCCACGGTACGCAGCAGCGTGGACTTGCCAATGCCGCTCTCTCCGTCGAGCAGCACCCACTCCCCTGCACTTGCCTCCATGTTCACGTCCTGAAGCAGCGGACGGCCATCCGGCGTGCGCAAGGAAAGCCCTTCGATACGCAGCAGGGGCGTGGCTCCGGCAGACATCGCACCACGACGGGCTCCGGCGCCCATGTCGGTTGCAGCCTGTGGCGCATCCAGTGCGGCCATGGCCCGCTCGAAGCCGTCCAGACGCTCCACCACGGCAGCCCACTCGATCAGCTCCCGGTAGGAATCGGTGAACCAGCCAAAGCCATCCTGCACGCGCGTGAAGGCGGCGCGCGCCTTCATCATCTCGCCGAAGGTGATCTGCCGGCTCAGATACAGCGGCAGCGCAGCAAAGATGGGAATGAACAGGCTGATGCGCACGTAGGCGGCCGAGAAGGTGCTGAGCTTGAACTCGCGGTTGATCAGCGCGCGCCAGTTGTCCCGAATGGCGGCATAGCGCACCTTGAGCCGACCGTACTCCGTGCGCTCGCCCCGGTAGAAGGCGATCTGCTCGGCATGGTCACGGATGCGCAGCAGCGTGGCACGATAGTCCGCCTCACGGTGCTGGCGTTCCACGTTCAGCCCCTGCAGCCGGTGGCCGATCCAGTGCGCCAGCCCCGTGCTCAACACCGAATAGGCCAGTGCCACCCACACCAGGTAGCCATGCACCATCACGGTGATGCCCCCCACGCTGACCGAATGCACGCCCGAGGACACCCACAGGATGGCCACGAAGGCGCTCAGCTTGGCCACGTTGTTGATGAACGAGAAGAACAGCGTGAGGCTCTTGTCGGCCAGCAGCCAGATGTCCTCGGCAATGCGCTGGTCGGGGTTGTCCGGCTCGTCGCGCAGCTGCAGCCGGTACTGGCGGTGCCGGCCCAGCCAGCGGCGCTGCAGGCCGGACGTGAGATGCGTGCGCCAGCGGAACATCAGCACCTTCTGCAGCCACTCCCGGCTGGCTATGCAGAGGGTGATCAGCGCCATGTAGATGGCGTATTCGACGATCAGTGACGGCATGTGGCTGCCGTCAAAGGCAGCCACGGCATCGTAGAAACGCTGATCCCAATCCAGGATCCAGACGCTGACGCGGACCGTGAAGAGCGTCAGGCCAACGATGAACAGGAGCAGCAACCACTCGGGCCAGCGGCGCCGGCTCAGCCAGAAAGGCCTCGCCAGGCGCCCGAAACCCGCCAGGGTCTTCAGAACTTCCACGATGTGCTGAGGATCACGGTACGCGGCTCTCCGTAGAAGTTGCCATAGCCATGAGAACGGATGCCGTTGTTCTCGTAGTAGTACCGATCGGTGAGGTTACGAACGATCAGGTTCACCGACAGGTCGGGGCTGAAATCATACTGCACGTTGGCATCCCAGACCGTTGCCCCCTTGGCACGCACGTCCCATCCACTGCTGGTGCTGCTCTGCGTGCGCACGCCGGCACCCAGCGTCCAGGCGTGAGCTTCGCCGGGCAGCCGGTAGTTGCCGTAGGCGCGCAGCATGTGGCGAGGCGTCTGCTTGTTGAACTCTTCGCCGCGCACGATACTGCCGGCGCTGCCGGTGTATTCGCGCTTGTTGTAGGTGTAGCCCGCGAACAGTTTCAGGCTGGGCGTGATGTCGCCGGAGATCTCGGCATCCAGCCCCTGGCTGCGCATGGTGAGCGGCACCCAGTAGAAGCGCCGGGTTCCGTCGTTGAGCCGCTGACGGGAGTTGACGGCCGTGTTGTCCTGGTCCACCCGGAACAGCGCCACCGCCGTGTTCAGCCGACCGTCATGCCAGACGGATTTCCAGCCGAGCTCGTAGTTGCTGCCCACCGTGGCCGGCAGCGGCTTGCCGTCGGCGCCCACGTTCGCGTTGTACTTGAAGACGCTGGAGTAGTTCAGGTAGAAGCTGTTGTTCGCATTCAGGTCATACGTGATGCCCATGTAAGGCACGAAGCGTCCCTTGGTCACGTCCACCAGCGTGGGCGTGCGCGTGTCGGCCTGCCCGTTGCGGGTGTTGTACAGGTAGGCATAGTCGCGATGCCAGTGGCTGTAGCGCGTGCCCACCAGCACGTGCCAGTCCTCGGCAGGGTTCAGGCGCACGCCGGCTGCCAGCCCGTGGGTCGTGAAATTGTTGTGGACGAAGGACTGGAAGTCGTAGACCGACCAGTTCGGCAGCGGCACCTCGTATCCGGTGAAGGTGTAGACATTGAAGCTGCGGTCGTCGGTATCTTCCGAACGGTCGCGGATGTCGAGCCTTTCACGGGTGTAGCTGTAGGTGACGAAGGCCTCGTGCTGACGCCCCAGGGCCTGGAAGGCACCGTTGACGTTGGCCTGGAAGGTCAGCTGGTTGCCCGCATGGTCGTAACGCTGGATGCCATCCAGCGGCAACAGGCCGTCTGCGCTGACACCGCCCCCCAGGCCGCCCGAACCGGCCAGCGATGCATACTCCTGCACCGAGAACGTGCGCCGGTAGTCCACCTTCACGTTCAGGTTCCAGTTGTCGTCCAGGTAGTGATCCACCTCCACGAAGGCGTTCTGCTTGCGATAGCGCCCTTCGTTCCAGCGCATGCCCAGGAAGGTGTCACGCGGCAGGCGCAGGTCGCTGCCGGTGGACGACAGCGGCAGGCCGTAGGGATCGGGCGTATCCTTCTGGTTCTGCAGCAGACCACCCAGCGTCACGCGGGTGCCATCCCCGAAGGTCTGGTCCAGCACCCCGTAGAGCAGGCCGTTGTGGCCACCCACGTCGTCCTTGAAGGAACGGTCGCGCTCGGCCACTGCCACCACCCGGCCACGGATGGCTTTCTCCTGGCTGAGCGTGCCCGAGACATCCCCCACACCCCGTACCGTGCCCCAGCGATCCACTTGCACATCCAGGCTGCGCTGCGTCTGGCGGGTGGGCTTCTTGCGCACGGCATTCAGAGCCCCACCCGGCTCGCCCGGCCCCTGCGTGAGACCGGCACTGCCGCGCACCACCTCGATGCGCTCATAGAGGGCCGGATCCAGCTGCTGCTTCGGATCCATGAACGGGTTACCCGAAATGCCCGGTGCCCCGATGGTGGTGCCGATGCCGTCTTCCTGAAGCTGCTCCAGGTAGAAACCGCGCGACTGATAGACCGCCCGGGCGCCGTGGCGGGTGACGTTGACGCCGGTGGTGCGGTTGAGCGCATCCTCGATGGTGTGCACGCCCTGTGCCTTCATCTGCGTCTGCGTGATGACGCTGACCGACTGCGGTGTCTCGCGCGGCGACAGCGCCAGCCCCGTGGTGGTGCGCATCGACGAGGCGGTGAACGAATCCGTCTGGTTCATCCGCTTGATGCCGGTCACCACCACCGTGCCCAGCTGCACCACGGGTGCCGACGGATCGGCCGTCGTGTCGTCGGCGGCCATGGCGGGCAGCGCCGCCGCCAACGGCAGGCAGGCCAGCCAGCGCGCCAGCGGCCGACGCCGCATCCATGTTCTTCCGTGCCTGTCTGCACAGGCCTTCGCTGCCGGGGTCTGCACCGCGTTGCACCGTGTTGCACTCGTATCCATAAAATCTCCAATCTCTTCTTGGTGTGAGACTAAGTAACATAAAGAGACGTTGCAACATAACGAAATACCCCATTCCGCTCATTGATGGTCATCAAGGCGCCATCAACTCCGGCGCTCTCCTCATTGCCTCCCCCTTGGCAGTTCCCTGCCTTCCCTTACCTCACGGGATCTGCCTTCGCGTAATGCCGATACCACGTATGGACCATCACCAGCAGACAGAGGAACTGGACAGCAATGAATCCGATCAGAATGTCCCTGTTCAGCCTTTCGACATATCGGTCGTGCAGGCCTATGTCGTGACTGTCCACCAGGGGATCACCACGCATGTTTCTCACTTCCCAGACATGACCTTTCTGCTCGGGGAAACGCCTGCCAGAGTCCACCACGACCTGGACCTTCTGGCCAACGAAGAAGCGGGTGCCAGACGCGGGAACAATGAATGACGACGCGCCGGCATCTGATGGATTCGGCACCACCTGAATCCTGACAAACCTTCCCTTGTCCTGCGTGTTCATGTCCGCCACCGTGGCGTCAAGCACAGCCACGGAGTCCTGGGAGTACATGGGAAACGGGCGCACGAAGAACAGGACCGACACCAGCAACAGCCCGGAAAGGACACATGACGTCCAGACAAGCGTCACCATTCTTTCCCGGGGGCTCATGTGCAGAATCGCGCTGAAGGGTTTCTTTTGCATTGGGCCACCTCAATGGAAACATCAGGTCATGATGACGAAGTTCCCCTCCGACGTCCATGAGACGAGAAGGCACGCATGGCCGAACACCGGGGCGCCTCCAGGCACAGCCGCCCTCAGCCCCCGGAAGGCGGCCCGCCGACGGGCCGGCATCATGCCCCCTGGCCGAAGAACCTGACCTTTCACAGTCACGACCACGGTCCGTGCTTGTCAACGGGCGCACGCGTGCGGATACTGTCGGGCTGTCCCGGCCATTCCCGCGCCGGCGCCGGTCCATCTGCCCGCCCGTTCCATGTCCATCGCCGCCCTGCCCCGCCCAGCCGACGAGCTGCCCGCCATCTATCAACAGTTTCTGGCGGACCTGCGCGCCAGCGGCTTTACCGGCGAGATCCAGGACGACTACGCCACCCGCACGCTGTTCGCCACCGACAACTCGCTCTACCAGCTGGCCCCGCAGGCCGCCGTCTTCCCGAAGGACGCCGAGGACGTGCAGCGTGTGGCCACGCTGCTGGGTCAGCCTGCCTACCAGACGGTGGCGCTGGCACCGCGCGGCGGCGGCACCGGCACCAACGGCCAGTCACTCACTCACGGGCTGGTGATGGACCTGTCGCGGCACATGAACCGCATTCTGGAGATCAACGCCGAGGAAGGCTGGGTGCGTGCCCAGGCCGGCGTGGTGAAGGACCAGCTCAACGCCGCGCTCCGCCCTCACGGCCTCTTCTTCGCCCCCGAGCTGTCCACCTCCAACCGGGCGACGCTGGGCGGCATGATCAATACCGACGCCAGTGGCCAGGGCAGCTGCACCTACGGCAAGACGCGCGACCACGTGCTGGCGCTGGACTACGTGCTGCTGGGCGGCGAGCGCTTCGTCAGTCAGCCGGTGGATGATGCGGGACTGGACGCACTGTGTGCGCAGCCCGGGCGCATCGGCAAGGTTCACCGCACGGCCCGCCGCATTGCTGACGAACAGGCCGAGCTCATTCGCGCGAAGTTTCCGAAGCTCAACCGCTGCCTGACCGGCTATGACCTGGCGCACCTGCGTCGTCCTGACGGCCGCTTCGATCTCAACAGCGTGCTGTGCGGCGCCGAGGGCTCGCTGGGTTTTGTGGTGGAGGCGCGGCTCAACGTGCTGCCCATCCCGAAGTATTCGGTGCTGGTGAACGTGCGCTATGCCGCCTTCATGGATGCGCTGCGCGACGCCCGGGCACTGATCGCGCAGAAGCCCCTGTCCATCGAGACGGTGGATTCCAAGGTGCTGCTGCTGGCCATGAACGATTTCGTCTGGAACAGCGTGTCGGAATACTTTCCGGAGCAGGAAGGCGAGCAGACACTGGGCATCAACCTGGTGGAATTCAGCGGCGATGACCCGGCCGAGGTGGATGCGCGCGTGCAGCGCTTCGTGAATCACCTGCAGACCGACACCACCGTGCGCCGTCTGGGCCACACGCTGGCGGTGGGATCGGACGCCGTCAAGCGCGTCTATGCCATGCGCAAGCGTGCCGTGGGCCTGCTGGGCAACGTGCAGGGCGAAGCCCGTCCGCAGCCCTTCGTCGAAGACACGGCCGTGCCCCCCGAGAACCTGGCGGAATACATTGCCGAGTTCCGCGCACTGCTGGACAGTCACGGCCTGCAATACGGCATGTTCGGTCACGTGGACGCCGGCGTGCTGCACGTGCGTCCCGCACTGGACATGAAGGACCCGAAGTACGCGGCACTGGTGCGCCCGATCAGTGATGCGGTGGCAGCCCTTGCGCAGCGCTACGGCGGCCTGCTGTGGGGCGAGCACGGCAAGGGCGTGCGCTCGGAATATGCCGAGGCGTATTTCGGAGAGCTGTATCCGTCGCTACAGAAGCTCAAGGCGGCCTTCGACCCGCATAACCAGATCAACCCGGGCAAGATTGCTACGCCGTGGCAGAGCCAGGCGCAGCTGATGAAGGTCGATGGCGTGCCCACGCGTGGCGAGCACGACCGGCAGATCGACGAGCGCGTCTGGCAGAGCTATGGCGCCGCCATGCACTGCAACGGCAACGGCGCCTGCTACAACTACGATCCCGACGACGCCATGTGCCCGTCATGGAAGGCCACCCGCCAGCGCCAGCACTCGCCCAAGGGGCGAGCATCCTTGATGCGCGAATGGCTGCGCCTGCAGGGCAACGCCGGGGTGGACGTGCTGGAACTGTCGCGCAATCCACCGGGATTCCTGCGCAGCTTCTGGCAGCGCTGGCGCAATACGCGCGCCGCACGGCAGCAGGTGCCGGACTTCTCGCACGAGGTGTACGAGGCCATGGCCGGCTGCCTGTCCTGCAAGGCCTGCGCCGGGCAATGTCCCATCAAGGTGAACGTGCCGGATTTCCGCGCGCGCTTCCTGCAGCTCTACCACCAGCGCTACCTGCGCCCGCTGCGCCATTACCTCATCGGCTCGCTGGAATTCTCCATGCCGTGGTTTGCCCACGTGCCATGGCTCTACAACGGCATCATGGGCAACGGCTGGGTTCAGCACATGCTGGAAAAGCATGTGGGCATGGTGGACAGCCCGCTCATCAACCGCATGGCACTCCAGCCCGTGCTGCAGCGATGGCAGGTGGCCACCGCCACGCCGACCGCACTGACTGCACTCTCTGCCGAGGAGCGTGCGCGCAGCGTCATTCTGGTGCAGGACAGTTTCACCCGGTATTTCGAGACCGAACAACTGGCGGATTTCATCGAGCTGGCCGCACGACTGGGCCTGCGCGTCTGGCTGGCACCTCTGCACGCCAACGGAAAGCCGCTGCAGGTGCAGGGCTTCCTGCCCGCCTTCGAGCGCGTGGCACGTCGCCACATCCGCGCCCTGCAGGCGCTGGCCCGGTTCGACATCCCGCTGGTGGGCCTGGACCCGGCCATGACGCTGGTGTTCCGGCAGGAGTACGCCAAGATCGACGGCATCCAGAACCTGCCCCGGGTACTGCTGCCGCAGGAATGGCTGCTGCAGGCGCTGGCAGAAGGACCGGCGGCACGGAAGCTGGCTGAGGTTCTGTCCCCCTCCGCCACGACAGCCACCGATACCGCCAGCCCGAACGGTGGTACCCACCAGAACATCGGATTCCCCGAAACCTATCGCCTGCTGGCCCACTGTACCGAGAAGACCAACCAGCCCGACAGCAACGGCCAGTGGGTGAAGGTGTTCCGCCACTTCGGTCTGACGCTGCAGGTGCAGGCCACCGGCTGCTGCGGCATGGCCGGCACCTATGGCCACGAGACCCGCAACC